>Ga0209212_1000113_pt1 | contig 159010 bp, 138 predicted proteins | sample RifGroC2_FD_183996 | JGI IMG/M metagenome (GOLD analysis project Ga0209212, IMG submission 183996) | Groundwater microbial communities from Rifle, Colorado, USA - Groundwater C2 (SPAdes) (version 2) | ecosystem: Environmental > Aquatic > Deep subsurface > Groundwater | place: Rifle, Colorado...
CGTTTATGCGAATCCATTGATATAATTTCCATGTGTGTCTCCTTTCCGCGACTTGTAGTCGCTGAATAAAGTTTTTCTCTGCGGCATTCTAACCGCAAGAGGAGACACACGCTTTCATAAAATCATTCCGAGCGCAGCGAAGCAATCTCATTTACACGGTTTTTTTTCTTAATTCATCAATATAAACAAGTTCACCGTTTTTATTTTTATACTTCCAAAACTTCCAGCCGTTGATAGTTTTTTTCTTTATAATTTTTATACCCGCCATCGATGGACTATCAAATCTTTCTCTGCTCGGAAACACCTCAATAACGCCATTAGGCCTTACCATTGCCTTATAGTCTTTCCCTTTATACGCTACATAAAGTCTTTGCCAGTCTTTCAACAATCCATATAAAGGTCTTTTATTTTTAGCGATTGATTTTTTCGCTATTCTTGCTGTTTGTTTTTTCTTTGTTTTAGTGCCATCCCCAAACATTTTGGCTTTATATTCATAATAAAGTCCATCAACTGTACGATTCAGTTCAGGCAGTAGATTTTCAGCATCCTTGAATTTGCCGCTTTGGCCATTGCCTTTTGGCTTTGCGACATGGACTATCAAAGATTCAAGCTCTTTAATATGTTCCTCTTTTCTTATGATGAACAAGCTGAATTTATTCCATTTGCCTGCGTGCTTATCTTTTAAATGTTGTTTAATTCTTCTTTTAAACTCTATTGCCAGACCGACATAATAAAGCGAATCATTTTTATAAAGCGCATATACCCCCTGACACCCTTTAATCATTTTTGTTACGGCATTTTTGTAGTAATCATCTTTAAAAACTTTAGCCGAAATACTTTCAAGATACCCTGTTATAATCGCCCTTGCCTTATGCTTTTCCTTTTTCGCCATTCTTATTCTCCATTTCAAAACAAAATCACTTTTCCTCTTCCAATTTTGTTATTCTTGAATATTTTATTGCTCCTAAATCTTCATCTGTCTTCGTTTTACGAAAAATAAACAAATGTTCGTGCATTATCAGATAAAACTTGCTTTCTATTGCTTTGTTTTTCCATCGACCTGTAGATGAACAGTTGTGCTGAACCTTTATTATGTCTTCTTTTAAAACAAAACCAATTTTCAAAAATCGTTGCATTACATTAAACGCAATTGGTACAAAGTGCCTGCTTTTACGAGTATCGCCAATAAGTATTGCACAAAATCTGTCCGGCTTTAATACCCTGTAAAGTTCTTTTGCAATTATTTCAATTTCATCGCAGAATTTTGGCAGACTGCTTATATTTGAAAGGTCTTCGGCGATATTGCCGTCAGAATACTTTATGATATTCATATATGGCGGATGGGTTAAAATTAAATCTATGCTATCATCTTTTATGGGGGACAATTTTCTCGCATCGCCGATCTTGACCGTCTGTTCTGTTTTGGGGTGATGATTAAATTTCAATGCTTCTTTTGTGATTTCAATTGCCTGCGGATTTATGTCAATACCGATGCCATTTCGACAAAGGAGTTTGCATTCAATTAAAGTTGTTCCGCCACCAACCATTGGATCGAGAACAGTGTCGTCTTTCTGCGAATACATCTCGATGATATTTCTTGCGATTTGTGGAGCAAAATTGCCTCGATATTTGGGATTATGTGTTGCCCAATTACCTCTTTCGGGGAACGACCAGACAGTCGTAAATTCTGGCGAATAATCTATACCTTTAGTTTCACTCATTCAGGCACATGAAACTCTGGGAATACAAACTTTTTAAGAAAGTTAGGTCTGGCATAAAACGCTCTGGATATACTCCCATGACCAGCCCCTTTTGTTCGAGGTTGAATATACACCCCCATATGGCCGGTTAATGACCTAAATCCTTTATTTATTATTGTATCTCGAACAGTATTATAATCTTTTTTTACTTGCTCGTAGAGTTCTTCATTGCCCAAATCAAATGTTGCTACTTTATATAAGATAGAAATTTTTTCTTCTTTCTCAAGCCAGATACGGGCAACAATAACAGCCTTTTTCAATTTAGCCAACAAGTGGCTGTTCTCAAATTCAGTATGCTCTACGTTATATGGGTCAATCATAGTGATTGCCATTGTTTCTTTTACAGTGAGATTCCCATTTCTTAAGTATTTAAGTGGTATAGATTTTAATTCCCAAGACCCAAAATTAGGAGATTGCGAAGAATTGATAGGCAGTCCTAAATATCTTTCTATTACATGGCCTGCCCAGCCTTTATTTTTTTTGCCATTACGAAAAACCGTAACCTCATATGTGTCTGCCATTTTTCGCAAATCTTGTCCAACGAGTTTTTGAATCCTCTCGACCGCTTCTTGTCTTTCCATCTGAATGTTTGCTTTCTAATTTGTTATCAGGAGTTCGCTTATCTGCCCGCGTCCTATCGCCTTGCAATTGATCATGCGACTTGCTTTAACCCTGCAAATATCAAACCCTTTAAAAATATTCTCAAAAAAATGGTCGTTCTTGTTTTCATTTTTGGGGTCAGAATTACTCAAAAGAAATTTCGCGCCCTTTCTTTCAATTTCTCTGCAAAAATCAGCAAGTCTGATTTGGTCTTGCTCTGAAAAACTGTCTTTAGAATATGAAGTAAAACTTGCCGTTGCGTTTAAAGGTCTGTATGGCGGGTCCAAATACACAAATGTTTTATTATTTATATATTTTTTGCTTTTTATAAAATCACCGCAAACTATTTCAGCCAGTTGCAAAATTTCCGAAACAGCTAAAAGGTTTTCCCTGTCGCAAATTTTCGGGTTTTTATAATCACCGAAAGGCACATTAAATTCATTTTTACTGTTCACTCTGTAAAGACCATTAAAGCATGTTTTGTTAAGGAAAATTAGTTTTGCGGCAACTTCAACCCCGCCATTATTTATTTTCTCATGATTGAATTGTTTGCGAATATCCAGATAAAACTTCTTTCTGTTTTCTTGATTCAATGACAGAAAGCTTGACTCAATTTCATCAAGAGATTTGATAAGTGATTTAACTTTTGATTTGACTGCATTATAGCAATTAACAAGGTCGCTGTTGACATCATAAAGATAGAACTTTTTTATCTCAGGATAATTTTGTGCGATATAAAAAAACGCTGCACCGCCGCCAACAAAAGGCTCTACATAAGTTATAAATTGTCCCGTTGAAAAACCATTTGGCAGACGATTTTCAATTTCACCTAAAAGCTGTGTCTTTCCACCTGCCCATTTAAGAAAAGGCTTTGCCAGCCTGATTTTTTCATTGATTGCGATCATAATATGGATAACTCTTTAATCCTTCCTTTCCTGTTCCAAAACTAAGTTTTTCAGCATTCTCTATCAAACGTATCTCTTTGTCAAAACTTATTCCTGATAACCTATAACTGACCCGCCGTGCCGTCGCCCGTTGCGGCTGATAACTGCGTTTCTGTTTTTCTCAAAAACCCACCAAAATTGATAAAAAACAACAAAAAATCTGTGAAAATCTGCGAAATCTGCGTCAAAACTTTCAATTTTTTGAAGAAATTTTACAAAATTTGCAAAAAACTTGCGCATTTGGCCGAAAACTTGCGCGCAACTATTGCCATAAGTCTTTATTTTACGTTGTAAAAATTCATCGCCATCGGCGATTCCATAATTTTTCACTTTTCACTTTTAGTTTTTCACTCCTTTTCTATCCCCTAATCGGGCTTTCTGCTCATTGATGAATCAGACCACTCTTTAAACCATTTGACATGGCCATCGGCAAAAAGTATATCGTGGCCGGCCGTATGTGGGCCAAATGCGCCGCTCTCCGGCGGGCCGTATGTCCACAATCTCCCTTGCCCATCTTCATCACCATCGTAATCATCAGGGTCGATATCTTTGTAAAAATCATATCTGTTAGAACCTGTCGCGACGAGACTATCGGGCTTAACAGGCTGGTCGTACAGCAAAACATAATTCGCCGGCTGTTTGACTTTTTCCGGCGACAGCAATCTAAATTTGTCCGGCTCGTCATGTCCAGACGACACGCCCGATGGCACGACAGTAGCCAAAGCAAGCGATTCACCGCCGGCTAATTTTCTTCCGCTTCGCCAGTTATAGCAGTAGCTTATATCGTACCCGGCTTTGGACGAAACAGGACACTTGTAAAGAGCCGCTGTCTTGTGAAATGGCCACAGCGAAACAGGCACGCCGAGCATTTGACCATTTGATTTTGCCCCGCCGGCCAAAAATCCAGACCAGCTTTTACTGTCATCTGCCGGCACACAGAGAGGGTAGTATTTATAAGATTGAGCGTAAATTATCGTCGAAAGGCCAAGCTGTTTGAGGTTGTTAAGACAGGTGATTTTTTGCGCCGCCTGCCTTGCTCGGCCGAGAGCCGGCAGCAAAACAGACATAAGCGATGCGATGATTGCGATTACAACCAGCAATTCCACGAGTGTAAAGCCGCGATGCTTTTTCGTAAGCCTATTTCCCATAAGGTTTATACTAACAGTCTTTATCGGAAATTCAACTTAATTTACGCCCGCTAAAACACCCACAAAGTTATCGGCCTGTGCCGCTCGGCTTAAGCCCGCCAAATGCTGATTCTGCTCAACCACTCCCGCAAGCAGTGAGAATTGCTCCATTATAATTTCAATGAAATCGAGGTATTCAAACGATTTTTCAGGGCTGTAGCCCGGCAGAAGCATTATTACATAACCGATGGGGTTCACGCCCGATAAAAGCGAAGACCCGATAATCAAACAATCATCGATTCTCGAAATCAAATGCTCGCAGCCGTCGTCAATTTTGCTGCAAAGGTCGCGCAGAAGTCCTTGATTGGCAAAGACTTTGGCAAAAACCTCCGGCCTGCTGGACGTACAACTGCCGTCCCTGCCCAGAACCGCCAGGACAATATCGGAACTGCCGATGTTATCAAACATCATTTGTGCGGTTTGCTCAATCACTACATCACGACTCGAATCAAAATCAACGTTTTTCATACAAAAACTCACTTTCCGCCCCCGTTAATCCCATTGCTGTAACTTCGTCAATTAACAGTCGGGGTATAATCAAAAAATGAAAATCAGATGTCAGAAAAAGGAAGCAAAGAAGTGAAGGAGGCAGGGTGGAGGGGGTAGAAAGTAGCCAGTAGTCAGCTGCGGCTGAAATGCTTTTGTGATTGATTATTTGGCCGTTTTACGATAAGTTCCTGACAATAGAAAGGTTAGAAATGAATATTATAGCTATAGACATAGGAAATACGAATATAACGACGGCTCTTTTTCTCGATGATATTGAGAGCGGGCTCGAAAAAACGTCTGGAAGTGATTTGGCGAAACTTGCGGAGATTTTCAAGAAATTCTGGGAGAAAATCCCAGTTTCCAAATCGGCTAAAGATAAAACCAAACGCGACGGCGTAATCGTCGTCGCAAGCGTTAAATCGGAATGGACTGAAAACGTCAGGCAGATTTTCAAAGAACAGTTAAATGAGAAAATTCTTGAAATCGGAATCGGCAAAAATGTTCCGCTGCCGATGGAGCTTGATGTCGATGAACCCCGGAAAGTCGGCGTTGACCGAATAATGTGCGCTTTTGCCGCTTACAGCGTCGTCGAAAATGCGGTCGTTGTCGCGGATTTCGGCACGGCGGTAACGATAGACCTTGTCAGCGAAAAGGGCGTGTTTCTCGGCGGGACGATTCTGCCGGGCTTTGAGGCCAGTGCAGATGCTCTGAACAGATTCGCTCCGGCTCTGCCGAAATTGGAAAAAGTTCAAACGCCTAAAAAGCCATTCGGCAGGAATACAAACGAAGCGATAAACAACGGCCTGTACTACTCGGCGATAGGCGCTCTTGAGACGATTACAAGGCTCTATTCCGAGCATATCGGCACATGGCCGCAGACGGTGATGACCGGCGGGGGTATGGCTGTTATCAAAGACGGCTGCGATTTCGCCGATTCGTTTGTTACCGATTTGGCTGTTAAGGGTATTGTGCTGACATATAAGAAGTATGTTGAGGAAAAATCGTAATTTGAAAGACCGCTCATTTACATTCGCGGCTCTGATGACCGCAAGGACAGCGGCGGCGATTTCGAGCATACAAGTTGCAGGCGGCGGGGCAGAGGAAATTTTAAAAATAATTTTCAAGCCAGCGGGGAAAAACAATTCTGATTTTTCGGCGGGGAAAATTTTATACGGAACAATAACCGATTCCCAAAGAATCATCGACGAGGTTGTAATCGGCTGTGAAGGCGAAAACAGCTTCAGTATAAACTGCCACGGCAACCCGCTAATCGTCGAGAACATTCTCGCTCTGCTGCAAAAGCATAATGCCCAAATTGTCGAGCCGAACGAGATGATGATTTTTATAGGCAGAGAAAAATTCGGCGATAATGCCATCGCGCTCGAAGCTGAAATTGCCGGGGCGGAGGCGGCGACGCTTGACGGCGCGAAAATAATCGCTGAACAAACAAAGGCGGGTCTTTACGCTTTGGCCAATAGCTGGCTTAAAATCGGCGATATTGAGGCTATTAAAAAACAGGCCAAACAGGTTCTTGCTGATAGTAAAATCGCAAATTATTTTATAAATGGTGCGAAAATCGTTATAGCGGGAGCGCCAAACAGCGGCAAAAGCACATTATTTAATTACCTTTGCGGCAGAGAAAAGGCTCTTGTAAGCGATATCGCAGGCACGACAAGGGACTGGCTAAACGCTAAAATAAAACTAAAAAAAATCGTGGCGGAATTTTTTGATACCGCAGGGGTTGACGAAAATTTAATTACCAAAAATACAATTGATGCGCAGTCGCAGGCGTTGTCAAGGGGATTGATTGAAAATGCCGATTTGGTTTTGCTTGTTGTGGATGGAGTGAACCCTGCCATAGTGATGGCAGGGCTAACCGAGTCATTAGAAAAACTTGTGGTTTATAATAAATGCGATTTGGCGGGTGATGTATCAATTGAAGGTTTGAATATCAGCGCAAAGACCGGCAGGGGAGTACGGGAACTCATCGCGGCAATAGAGCTGAAGCTTGGCGTTGCTGATTTAGACATCAAAAAAACCGTCTGCTTCACCGACAGGCAGAGGATGATATTAGAGCAGGTTGTTTCCGCAGATACAAAACAGCAAGTTGAGCAACTGATTACAGAGTTGTTAAAAGGCGATTTTAGGGTATAATGCCGGTCTATGACAATCCAGCAGGACAAAATAACGCCGGCGATGAAGCAGTTTCATCATTACAAACAACTGCACCCGGACTGCATACTGTTTTTTCGAATGGGCGATTTTTACGAAACGTTTTACAAGGACGCTCAAATCTGCTCGCAGGTCTGCGGGCTGACGCTGACAAGCAGAAGCAAAGGCGAAAATCCTGTTCCGCTTGCAGGCGTGCCATATCACGCGATTGACGCGTATCTGAAAAAAATGATTAAGGCGGGGTATCGAGTCGCCGTCTGCGAACAGGTCGAAGACCCCAAACAGGCCAAAGGCGTTGTGAAACGCGATGTCGTGCGAATCATTACGCCCGGAACGCTGACTGACGATAATCTGCTCGATGAAAAGCTCGATAATTTTCTCTGCGCGGTGAGTTTGAATTCAAAAAATGCCGCGATTAGCTGGGTAGATATTTCGACTGGGCATTTTTTCTCTCGCGTTGTTCCTGAAAGCGCGGTCGTTGATGAGATTTTGCGAATCGCGCCGGCTGAATGTGTTTTGCCGGAGACTCGCGGCGAACTTTTCGGCGCGGAAGTAAAAAAACTCGCGACACAGGTTGAGCAGTTGGCAGGGGCGGTGATAACATTTCGGCCTGCGTGGTATTTCGAGCCTTATGATGCGCAAAAGAGGCTTTTGGAGCATTTCGGCGTAAAGACGCTCGAAGGTTTCGGCATAAAAGACGATAGTCCCGTTATCAGTTCGGCAGGAGCGATAATTGAATATCTCAAGGAAACGCAGAAGACCGCGCTGGGGCATATCACGAATATAAAAATCGTTGAGCAGAAAAAATTTCTGCAAATTGACCAGACAACACTGCGAAGTCTGGAGGTTCTTTCGACGATTCGGGCGGGGACGCAAAAAGGTTCGCTTGTCGAGAGCGTTGATAAAACGCTCACGGGTATGGGCGCGAGGATGTTTCGTTATTGGCTTTGTATGCCGCTGTTCGATGTCGGGGCGATTGTGCAGAGGCAGGATGCGATTGAAGAACTGCTCGAAAAGAAATCCGCACTTGAACAGCTTCGTGGGATATTAAAAAATTACGCAGACCTTGAAAGAATTGTCGGTCGTGTAAGTACACTGCGTGCGGGGCCGCGAGATTTGTTCGCTCTTTTGCAGAGTTTAAAAAAGACCGAGCCGATTAAAAAAATACTTGCCGATTTTAAATCGGAAATTTTTGTTAAACTTACCGGCCGGTGCGATGGAATGCCGGAGTTGGCGGCAGTTCTCGAATCGGCGATTGAGCCTGAAAGTCCGACTCATTTGCGCGACGGCGGGGTGATAAAGGCCGGTTTTAACGCAGAGCTTGACGAGCTTCGCGGCATTTCAAAAGACGCGCGGACATTTCTGGCTCAATATCAGCAAAAGGAAATCGAACGCACGGGCATTGCGAATCTGAAAATCGGCTTCAATAATGTTTTCGGCTATTATATTGAAATCAATCATTCAAACGCGAATAAAACGCCCGCTGATTATGTTCGCAAGCAGACGGTTAAAAACGCCGAGCGGTATATCACAGATGAGCTGAAAAAATATGAGGAGAAGATTTTAACCGCAGGCGAAAAGAGTTTGGAACTTGAGCAGCGGATTTTTGAACAGGTTCGCAAACAATGCGCAGACTGTATCGACAGGATTATGGCTCTTGCCGATGTTATCGCCGCGTGCGATTGTCTTTGCGGGCTTGGCTCTCTTGCCGCGGCGAGAAATTATATCAGGCCGAAAATTACTGGCGGCATGGAATTGACAATCATTGACGGCAAACATCCGGTACTTGCCGAGATGCTCGCAAATGAATTTGTCCCGAATGATGTCGAACTTGGCGGCGGCAGCGGCGGCGATGTAGCGATTATCACCGGCCCTAATATGAGCGGCAAAAGCACATATATAAGACAGACCGCTCTGCTGGTTTTGCTTGCGCAGACGGGCAGTTTCATCCCCGCAAAGCAGGCGACAATCGGAATCGCTGACAGAATTTTCACTCGTGTCGGCGCATCCGACGAGCTAATCAGAGGTCAGTCAACTTTTATGGTTGAGATGACCGAGACAGCCAACATCATCAACAACGCAACGGAAAAATCGCTTGTCATTCTCGACGAAGTCGGCAGAGGCACAAGCACTTACGATGGGCTGTCGCTGGCATGGGCGATTACCGAACATATCGCAAACAAAATAAAATGCAGAACTCTTTTCGCAACGCACTATCACGAATTGACCGCTTTGGCGGGATTGCTGGTGAATGTTAAAAATTGCAATGTGGCGGTACGCGAGTGGATGGACGAGGTCGTTTTTCTGCACAAAATCGTACCCGGCGGAACGGACAAAAGCTACGGCATACACGTTGCCAAACTTGCCGGAATCCCCAAATCCATCACCGAACGCAGCAGGGAAATCCTCGATGATTTGGAAAATACGTTCCAAAAAGAGGCTGGCGGCGAAAAATTAACCAAACAAAGGACAAAAGAAACCGACATTGCTTCGCTTTTTGACCAGAAGCAAAAAGACGTTTTGGAGCGTCTAAAGAGTCTCGATGTCAACAATTTAACCCCCATTCAGGCGATAAATCTGCTTACGGAAATAAAAGAATTTTTGGCCAAATAATCAGTTGTTGTTTTGTCGGACTAATTGCGGTAGAATACGCGATATCAAAAATAAAAAATAAAAATTGCGGAATCGCAGCAGAGTTGCGATGACATCTTTAATTTTGATTTTTGCATTTTGATATTTTATTTTTTTACGGAGGCTTTTATGCATTGCCCAAAATGTGGATTTGATAATCTTGAAAACGCGACGATGTGTCAGGAGTGCGGCGGAGTGTTCATTCGTACAACGCCGACGCGGACAAGCGGCAGGGCGATAACTTCGACGATTCTCGGCATCACCGGATTTTCAATATTCGGCATCTTTGTCGTTACGTCGATATTCGGCCTTGTTTTCGATTCGCTTGTTCTTGTCGCGTGGATTATTAGTCTTGTCTTCGGCTCTATAGCTTTTATCGTGTGGATGGTCGGCCTGATTCTTGGTATGGCGGCGATGAACAAAATAGGCAAATCCGGCGGAACTGTAAAAGGCAAAGGCTTCGCGATTACCGGCATCGCGGCATCGGCGACAGGTATGACATTTCTTTTAACGGTGGTTGGCGTTATGCTGTTTATAAATTCAATGTCGCTGCGTAAAAAAGTCGAAATGCGACAGCCTGCCGCTGTTGTCGTCGAAGATAATAACGAACCAAACAGCCCCAAACCGCAGGAAGATTAAGCGGCGTTCACGATTTTCTGAATACCGCGACGATGTTTTCGACTTCGACTACGAACAGGCGATTGTCGCCCTCGAAATCGACGGGAATCGCTCCTTTGGGATTGAAAAGCACCTTGTCGTATTTCTTTAGCGGAAGTTCGGGCATATTTTCCACTTCAGCGGAGACCGCGACTATTCTGCCTGTTATGGTGGGAATTTCAATGTTGTCGGGCAGTTTGATTCCACCCTTTGTCTCTTTTTTGTCCTCGTCCTTACGGATGAGAATCCGCTTGCCGATAGGCTCGACCGTCTCAATCGGCGATGCGTCTATGTCTGTTGTTTTCTTTTCCGCTGCCATAAAAATCTTTTAAATAATAAAATATTTTCTGTCTTTAATATAATTTTAACAGGTTTTTTGTTATAAAATACCGGCTTATACCCCTATTATTTCGGGTTTTTAGCTAATTTAACATTAAATTCTTTTGTATTATAACTTCTTTTGCTATAAGACTATACAATACTCGTGCGGTTTTGTCCAGCGATAAATTGTCTATTTTGGCGAGGATTTTGCGAAAAAATTGGAAAATACTTTTTTATTTATGAATTATATGATAGAATTTTTAATGAAATTATGAACAATCAGCCGATTATGTAGTATATAAAACTGAATATGTAATCTTCTTCTTCCTCCTCCTGCGAGCAGTTAGTGTTTCTTCACCGGGCACAACTGCTCGTTTTTTTTGCGCAGTCTTGATTTCTTCAGTGTAAAAATCCTGCAAATTTGATAAATAATCAATCTTTTTTTAAATTCCAATAAGTTTTACCAAAATTACCAAAATTACCTATTTTAACTAAAGTTTTTTCGAGTCGTCCTCCGATATTGATTATAGATTGCCCAGATTAATATTAAGAAAATTGAAATCGGCAATGGATTTTGGAATTCGAAAAAAGTTCAAAAAATAGATTTTGGAGACAAAAAAATGATTAGCGAAGTGTTAATGGAAAAGTATCTTGAAGCGTTATTGACCGGCGACAGAAGAATTTGCAGGACGATTATTGAGGAAGTCCTTCATCAAAACAGCGCATCAATAACCGGCGTGTACTGCGATGTAATTTGGCCTGTTATGGTGGAAATCGACAAGCTGCACCGTATCGACAGAATTACGCCTGCGCAGGAGCATTTGGCCACGCGAATCAACCGTACAATCGTTGACCAGCTCCAGAATAAACTTCCACGCCAGTCGCAGATAGATAAAAAAGTCGCGGTGTGCAGTTCGCTTCGCGAGACCGGCGAGCTTGGCGGGCAAATGATAGCTGATATGTTTGAAAGCGCCGGCTGGGACGTAAGATTTCTCGGCGGCGGTATGACAAACGACGACATACTTTCTTACGTCAATCAGTTCAGTCCTGATGTTCTTGTGATATACGGCACCGAGCCGGGCGAAACGCCGGAGATACGCAGCATAATCGACAGGATAAGAGAAGTGAACGCTCATCCTGAAATGAAGATAATGCTGTCTGGCGGCGTATTTGGCCGAGCGGAAGGGCTTTGGGAAGAAATCGGCGCCGACCTTTTTGCCGAAAACGCAGTCGATGCCGTTAAGGTCGCAGGCGATGTAAATCAAACTCAATGCACGCCTGTCAGGACTATCAATCAGAGAAAACGCAGACAAATGGCGGCAGCAAAATAGAAGAATGAAGATTGAAAAATGAATGGTATCTTTAAAAATTGCGACAACTGTCATTGCGAGGAGTTCTGATGAAATCAGAACGACGAAGCAATCTCAATCGCCGCGTGGGCTAAGAGCCCACCCTACAAAACGAGATTGCCGCGCTGCGTCCTGCTGGGCAGGAATTTGCTCGCAATGACGAACGGCATTTAGAGGTTGCCTGAAGAATTAAGAAGAACGGCGCAGGCGTTTCCATAAATCTTCAATCTACAATTATTTTTTTTGTTCTATTCTGATTCTTTGCAGCTGATTAAATCGTAAAGTTCCTGTGCGGAAGTCGAGTGCTGAATTTTGTTTTTGAATTCCTCATCAAGCATCAGTCTGCTGATTCGAGCCAATGCCTGAATATGCGGGCCGGTTTTGTCTATTGGTGAAACTAACAGAACAACGATATACACCGGCTTTTCGTCAATGCTCTCGAAATCAACGCCTTGAGGCGAAATGCCCATCGCCATAACGAGTTCTCTTGCGCCTTTGCATTTGCCGTGCGGTATCGCGATGCCGGAGCCGATGCCGGTGCTTCTTGTCTGTTCGCGTGCCAGCACAGCCTGTAAAACAACATTCTTATCCTGAATAGAGCCTGCCGAGGCTAAAGCGTCCACCAGTTCGGCGATTACCGCTTCCTTGTTTTTGCCCTGAAGCGGAACTATTATGCACGCAGGTTCGAGAATCTGTGTGAGTATCATTTTTTAAAGCCCTGTAAGAATAAAAACCGTAAAATTAGACAAGCCACCAATTATACCGGTATTTGGATTTGAGGCAATAATTTTTAGCCGTGATATGCGGCATAAATATCGCCTTATGATAACTGCTTGTGAAATATAGAGTTAAGACGAGCGGAAAGCAGGAGCATCGTGCATCTGTTTTTTTGGGCAAATATAAGCGTCTGCTTCCATTCCGTAATTGACCATTCTGCTCGGAAAAGGCGATGATTTATCGCTTTCAAACTCACTGTCCGGCGTTTCCGTCGCGGTCTTTCTCGACGTAATCGTAATCACACGAAGTCTCATCTCCGCCATTTTTTAAAATTGATATTTCATACAATCGCCATTAGACTGTATTTATATTAAAATAATTTCGGCCAAAGGCCGATTTCATAATTTTGATTTTTAATCTTTGATTTTTTATTTTCAATTTATATGGCCAGTCATAATTTACAAACCATTAAAATAGACGACCTCGATATAATCGGCTATTCCGTTGGCGGCGAAGAAACCGTCGTCGCAATACCGCAGCTTGATGTCTGCTTCGACATCGGCAAAGCTCCCGACCAGGTCATCAGCATCAACAACGTCCTGCTCACCCACGGCCATATCGACCACTCGGCGGGCATCGCGTATTATCTTTCGCACCGAAAATTCTGCGGCATCAAGCCTGGCCGCGTCTTCGCTCCCGAAAATTTAGTTATCACTATGCGAGAACTTATTGATGTCTGGGGCAGACTTGACGGCACGAAAATCCCCGCTGAATTCGTTCCTATGGCCGCCGGCGATGAAGTTCAAATCAAGCCGAATTTATTCGTCCGAACTTTTCCCACCAAACATTGCAGAGGCTCGCTTGGCTTTTCAATCATTGAAAAAAAGAAAAAATTGAAGGAAGAATATCTCGGCCTCGACAGCGCAGGAATTGTCGAATTAAAGCGAAAGCATATTGACATTGATTATCCGGTCGAGACTTCGCTGGTAACATATTTAGGCGATACGCGTTATCACAATTTCGCGAAATATGATTTTATCGTTAATAGTAAGATATTGATTGCCGAGTGTACGTTTGTCGTTGATGAGCATATCGACCGCGCGACGGCAGGCGACCATATGCACATTGACGAGTTTTCTGAGATGCTCGAAAAGTTGAACAACGAGCATATTATAGTTACGCATTTGAGTTCGCGAACCGGCATCGGTGCCGCGAAGAAGAGTTTAAAAAAGAAGCTCGGCGCAGAACTCTACGCCAAAACAACCTTGCTGATGGACAGAGAAAACAAAACAGAACCATAACACTTTAGCCGACTGTAGCACCGATATTCAGCCCTGAAAGGGCGAAATAATGCCGGATGCTGCAAATGGCTAAAAGGTTACAAAAATTTTTTCAGCCGGGCAAGCCTGCCAATACCTCCTGCCGATTGGCATCTGCCGATTCTTCCGCAAACTCCGCCTGCGAGGCAAGTTGTTTTTGCAGCCACTGGCCGTCGCAATTTTCTGCGCTGCACTTAAACCATACAAAAAAGTGCCTTCCCTCTTTCATTCTATCCACTTCTTTCATAACTTCTCCGCAAACCGGGCAAAGCCCTTCTTTTTCCGCGGACTGAAACTTCGTGCCATCTACGGTAAAATAAGCCACTTGTATGCATTCCTTTCATACTTTTTATTTATTTGCACCGCAGTTCGACCGCCGAACATACGCAATCGCTATGCTGTGCTATATGGCCAGGTCTTTAAAAAGCCGGTCAATCGCAATGCTCAATCGCCCATCAATATCGTAGCTGCCTTCGATAAGCTGCCGCCGAATCGCAAAAATTTTATTCTTCCCAGTCGTCCGCAGCGAACGGCTTTTGACATTATTACCATTGCCACAAACCGAAGAGACATCTGCGTTCCCGGCGGTTGCTGTCGCACAACTATTTTGCTGACTCAAAACAGACATCCCGAACTCCTTTACAAAAAGCCTTTGGCAATCTCCAAAAACCATTACGAACAGGAGCACTCACAAAATTACCCAGGGCTATATGCCTCGCGGCCTTCCGTTGCCGCGTTTGTTTTCTGCCAAATCTGACAACATTTTTTTCTGTTGTTTTGCCAGACCTGGCTTTAATGCCTGCCTCCGCCTCCAAAGTTTTTGGCTTACGCCAATCAGCCATTAGCCCCATAATAACATAATTTAAATAGGTTTAAATCGGGGTTATGCCTGTTTTTTGTGTGGGTGAAAACGCCTACAATTTTATAATGAGGAAATAGTTTTGCGGGCGGTGAAACCTAAAAATTCAGTCTTAAAATCAGAGCCGCGACAACCTGTCCTCTATAGCTGGTTTCTGCGTAGCCTTGTGCGAAGCAGAATAGCGAAGACGGATAGCCGATTCCACCTACTGTCTACCCCCTCCACCCTATCCCCTAACCCTAATTATTTTTCTTGACAACGCTGGCAAATTGAACTATTAAGACGTGTTTAAATTCCCGATAAATGGCTTTTACAGTGTCGTAAATGGCGTTTTTGGGGTAATTTGACGTGAATTGTACCAAGATTGAAGGTTGGAGTCTTTCCAGTCTTCAATTTTCGTTTTTTGATTAGCTCGGAGATAATAATGTTACCAGTAAAAAAACAGTCTAAAGGCAGAACAAGAAGACGCAGAAGTCATCACGCATTGAGCGCTCTGAATTTATCAGTGTGCAAAAAGTGCGAAAGCCCCAAGCTGCCGCACGCGGCCTGCTCGAACTGCGGCTATCTTAACCCGAAAATCACTCTGAACATTGCCAAAGAGGAAAAAGACTAACAATGAGGATCGCGATTGATGCCATGGGTGGCGACTATGCGCCGGACGAGATAATCGCCGGTGCGATTGAGTCTTTTGAAAAGCTCGACAAGGATGACAAAATTATTCTGCTCGGTCCTGAAGCTCTTGTTAAAGATAAAGTCGGCTCAAAGAATCTCAAAAAGTACGGCAGCGTACTTGAAATAGTCGATGCTCCCGAAGTAATAGGGATGGATGAGTCTCCGATAGAGGCTATTCGCCAGAAAAAGCACAGTTCCATTTCTCTTATGGCTCGGTTGAGCGCGGACGGTTTGGCTGACGCGGTAATATCGGCCGGCAATACCGGTGCGTGCGTAGCGGCCTGTCAGTTGCGGATGCGCAATATCGAAGGCGTGAACAGGCCGGGCATCGCGGTTGTTTTTCCGACGTTTGAAGGGCCGGTTACGATGTGCGATGTCGGCGCAAATATATCCTGCAAGCCAATCAATTATTATCAGTATGCCGTGATGGCCAGTATGTATTCCAAGCACGTTCTGGGTATAGCAAGTCCCCGAGTCGGTCTTATGAGCATAGGCGAAGAAGAAAACAAGGGCAGCGATGTTATCAAAAAAGCCCGCGAGCTGCTCAAAAGCGATAAGAATCTGAATTACATCGGCAACATCGAAGGCAGGGATATTTTCAAAGGCAAATGCGATGTCGCGGTCAGCGACGGGTTTGTCGGCAACGTTGTTCTTAAACTTACCGAAGGCCTTGTTGACGGCCTTTTCAAAATTATCAAACACGAACTTATGCAGGAATCGCTTCTGCTGGCTATGAAGTTTAAGCCGGTTATGATGAGGCTGTTCCAGAAATATGATTATCACGAATACGGCGGAGCTCCGCTTTTGGGCGTGAACGGCACAGCGGTTATCTGTCACGGCTCAAGCAAAATCAGAACGATTAGAAACGCCGTTATGATGTCCAAAAAATTCCATGGCCAGAAAATCAACGAAAAGATAAGGGAATATCTGGCTACAACAACAGTAAGAGGCACGGATGAGTAGTATGGATAAAAATCAGGCGGGCATATTTCGTGCTGTGCTCGCGGGTACGGGAAGCTGCATACCTAAAAAAACTCTCACGAACGACGACCTTGCGAAAATAGTCGAGACTAATGACGAATGGATTATGACGCGGACGGGCATAAAGGTTCGCCATATTGCCGGGGACAATGAAACCACCGCGGATTTGGCTCTTGAGGCCGCGAAGAAAGCTATTTCGCAGGCGAAAATTTCGGCAGAAGATGTCGAACTGATTATCACCGCGACGATTACGCCCGAAATGGTATTTCCATCGACGGCTTGTTTTGTGCAGGACAGACTCGGGGCTAAAAAAGCCTGGGCGTTTGACCTCTCGGCCGCGTGCAGCGGATTTGTTTACGCTTTGAGCATCGCACAGCAGTTTGTAACCAGCGGCAAATACGACAACGTGCTTGTCATCGGTGCCGAAACATTGAGCAAGATTACGGACTATAAGGAAAGAAAAAGCTGTATCCTTTTCGGCGATGGCGCGGGAGCTGCGGTTATAAAACGCGGCGATATGAAAGGTTCAAAGGGAATTTTTTACAGCACGTCAGGCTCGGACGGCTCGGGCTGGCCAAGCCTGTATTGCCAGGCTTATGGAAGCAAAAATCCCGTCGGCAAACCGCTTGAAGACCCGAATATGGTCTATATGCAAATCAACGGCAGAGAAGTTTATCAATTGGCCGTGCGGAAAATTATTGAAACGGTGGAAGATTGTCTGACCCATTGCGGCCTGACAATAAACGATATAGATATGTTCATACCTCATCAGATGAACGCGAGAATAATCGAGTCCGTCGCCAAACGGCTCTCGCTTGACGATGAAAAGGTATTTATAAACATAGAAAAGTACGGCAACACATCAGCGGCCTCGATACCGATAGCTCTTGACGAATGCGTAAGACAGGGCAGAGTTAAGAAGGGCGACATCGCCTTGCTCGTAGCCTTCGGTGGCGGTTTGACGTGGGGAGCGAATTTAATAGAATTTTAGTAGAGACGCACGGCCGTGCGTCTTTACTCTATTTTTTCAGGGACGATATGACGGCAAAAATAGCTTATATATTTCCAGGTCAGGGCGCACAGCTTGTCGGTATGGGCAAAGATTTTTACGATGCCGAGCCGCTCGCGAAAGATATTTTTAATAAAGCAAATGGCATTGTCGGCTACGACCTTGCGAAATTTTGTTTTGAAGGGCCGGAAGAAGAACTTAATTCCACAACGATTTCGCAGCCCGCGATTTTTACAATGTCGGTCGCTGTTCTTGAAGTTTTAAAAGCAAAAGGAACGATTGAACCTGCAAATATTACGGCTGGTTTGAGTCTGGGTGAATATACGGCTCTTTACGCAGCCGGAGTTTTTGATTTTGAATCGGGATTGAAGCTTGTCCAAAAAAGAGGTCAGGCTATGCAGGCCGCCGCCGATGCTTCAAAAGGCTCGATGGTGAGCATCATCGGCCTTGACCAAGATAAGACCGAGCAGCTCTGCAAAGAAGCCGCCGAAGGTAAATTGCTTAGCTGTGCCAATTTTAATTGTCCAGGCCAAATCGTCATAACCGGCGACGCCGATGCCTGCAAAAGGGCGGTCGCGCTCGCCGAAAAATACGGCGCTGCAAAAGCGATAGAATTAAAAGTCGCCGGTGCGTTTCATTCGGCATTGATGGCTCCCGCCGCAGAAGAACTTAAAAAAGCGATTGAGCTTTGCGAAATAAAACCGCCCGCCGATGTCGCGGTCATAGCGAACGTGAACGCCGAGTATTACAAAACCAAAGAGCAAATTTCGCAGGGTCTCGTCAGGCAGTTGACAGGCGCCGTGCTTTGGCAGAATTGTATGGAAAAACTTCTTGCCGACGGCGTAACGAAATTTTATGAGATTGGGCCGAATCGCGTTTTGACCGGCCTGATGAAAAGAATAAACCGGAAAGCGGAAGTAGTCAATATAAGTAGCGTACAATAAATTTTAGATTTAATTTTGGAGTTTTATAGATGTCGGAAAAAAGGCTTGCAGTTGTAACAGGCGCAGCAAGGGGCATTGGCAGAGCGATTGTGCTTGAGCTTTTGAAGCAGGGCAGAATAGTCGCCGGTCTGGATTTGAATACAGCCGCTCTGGCTGAACTTGAAAAGGTTGTCGCTGATGCCGGTTTCAGCGTTATCACCAAGAGCGTTGACATTACCAAGACCGAGCTGCTGACCGAAGTTCTGGAGTCGTTGAGCAAAGAATATGGCGGAATCGCGATTTTAGTAAATAACGCAGGGATTACTCGTGATAAGCTGATGATGCAGATGGAAGATGCCGATTTTGATATTCTTATGTCGGTAAATCTGCGGGCTGCGTTTATGGCGACCCGAACGGCTCTTAGACCTATGATTCGCAATAAATTCGGCAGAATTATCAATATAAGTTCCGTAGCCGGCGTTTTTGGTCAGGCAGGCAGCGCAAATTACGCCGCCAGCAAGGCTGGTTTAATAGGTATGACCAAGTCAATCGTCCGAGAAGTGGCCAAAAAGGGCATTACCGCCAATTGTATCGCCCCAGGCTTTATTTTGACGGATATGACAAGCGTCCTGCCCGATGTGGTAAAAGAGGCCGCTATGGCGTTTATACCCGCTCGCAAGATGGGTTCGCCCGAAGATGTCGCCAAAGCTGTCGCTTTTCTGGCAAGTGATGAATCCGGCTATATTAACGGTCAGGTACTTCACGTTGACGGCGGAATGGCGATGTAATTAAAAAAAATGGTTGCAACTGCCGGTGTTGACGGTTATATTACCGCCCAATAATCGGCAATTATCGGTAATTAAATATAAGGAAAAGCATTTTTTATTCTTAAGGAGATACGCAAGTGAGTGTAGATGTACAAGCTATCGAAAAAAAGGTTATAAAGATTGTTTCTGAACAGATGGGCAGCGAAGAAACCGAAATTACTCGCGAGACTTCTTTCATTAACGACCTCAATGCTGATTCGCTCGATACGGTTGAGCTGGTTATGGAATTCGAAGACGAATTCGATACGAGCATTCCCGACGAAGAAGCAGAGAAAATTCAGACCGTCGGCGCCGCTATCGACTATATCGTCGGCGAGATGAAAAAGAAAGAAAACGCTTAATCAGGTTTCATTGATGAATAAACGGCGAGTGGTCATAACGGGTCTTGGGGCGGCTACGCCTCTGGGCGATTCTGTGGACATCTTATGGGATTCTCTCCTCAAAGGCAGGAGCGGCGTCTCGAATATCGAAAGCTTCGATGTCTCGCAGTTTCCGGTCAGGTTTGCCGGCGAGATAAAGGATTTCGACATTAGTAAATATGTCGATGTTCGCGAAGGCAGACGTATGGATCGCTTTACGCAGTTAGCCGTTGCATCCGCTGTTAACGCTATGACCGACAGCGGCCTTGATATAATGGCGCAGGTTGACCTCGACCGTTGCGGCGTTATTGTCGGCTCCGGTATCGGCGGAATTCAGGAAATCGAACAGCAGCACATTCGTCTGCTGAACAAAGGCCCTCGCGCGGTTTCGCCGTTCACAGTGCCTAAACTTATGGGCAACGCAGCCTGCGGAACTATTTCAATGATGTACGGTATGCGCGGGCCTAATTTCTGCGTTGTTACCGCTTGTGCCTCCGCTTCCCACGCGATTGGCGAGGCTCTGTATAACATTCTTAACGACCGCAGCGATGTTGTTATCGCCGGCGGCTCGGAGGCCGCCGTTTCGCCGGTCGGCCTTAGTTCATTTTGCGCGTTAAGGTCGTTGAGTACTCGCAACGACGCACCGGCACAGGCATCGAGACCGTTTGACGTTGCTCGCGACGGCTTTGTTATGGCCGAGGGCGCAGGCGTTGTTATTCTTGAGGAATACGAACACGCCAAAAAACGCGGCGCGAAAATTTACGCCGAGCTTTTGGGCTATGGCGCAACGGGCGACGCGAATCACATTACCGCTCCTCTGCCGGATGGCGCAGGCGCGGCAAAGGCGATGAAACTGGCTCTCAAACAGGCCGGCATCGCCAATGAAAAAATCGACTACATCAACGCTCACGGCACGAGTACGGAGTTGAACGATGTTGCCGAGACCACCGCGATAAAGAGCGTTTTTGGTCAGCACGCGTATAACATCTCGATTAACTCTACAAAGAGTATGCTTGGCCATTCTCTCGGCGCAAGCGGAGCTATTGAGCTTGTCGCCGTCTGCAAGACTATTGAAAATTCCATAATCCACCCCACAATTAACCTCGATAATGTTGACCCTGCCTGCGATGACAAATTAGACTTCGTTCCGAAAGTCGCCAAAGAGAGAAAAGTCAATTACGCCTTGAGCAATTCATTCGGCTTCGGCGGCCACAACTGCAGTCTGGTAGTCGGCAAGATATAATAAGCTGCGCAGGCTAAAGTCCACTCGACTGATAACCGATAACTGATAACTGCGTTTCTATTTTATGTCCGAAGAACGAAAAAGAAAACGAAACAAACGCAAGCCGACCATCGTCGAGTATTGGCTTGTATATGTACTGCTGCGGGCGTTTTTGTTTATTATCTGTCTGTTCCCCGTTGAAAGAATGCTCAAATTCGCGCGATTCCTCGGCGGTTTGCTGTGGAGGCATTATCATCGCGGCAGGCAGCGGGCGATTGAAAACCTCAAAGCCTCTTTCCCCGACAAATCTGACGACTGGATAGAGCAGACCGGCAAACGCAGCTTCGAGCAGATTGTTATGCTCATCATCGATATTATTTTTACGCCTCGGCTTATTTCCCGCGAAAACTGGCAGCAGTTTTCGACATACAAAAACATCGAGCGGATTAAATGGAAAATGCAGGGCAAAGAGCCGATGCTCCTGGCTACCCCGCACTACGGCAACTTTGAGATTATCGGCTATCTCCTCGGCGAATTTGGTTTCAGCATTTACAGCATCGCCCGGCCATTGGATAATCCTTTCCTAAATAAATATCTTTACGACCTCCGCCAGCGCAAAGGGCAGAGAATTATCGACAAAAAAGGCGCATCCGAACAAATGGAGCAGATTGTCAAGCAAGGCTCGACGCTCTGCTTTGTCGCCGACCAGGATGCCGGCAAGAAAGGCATCTTCGTCGATTTCTTCGGCAGAAAAGCCAGCACATACAAGAGCATCGGCCTGCTCGCGATTCAATACAATCTTCCGGTAGGCGTTGGTGTAAGCAGAAGGGCAGGCGACAGATTTTTTTACGAAATTGAGGTTGTCAGACTGATTACGCCCGACGAGTGGAAGGACAAAGACGACCCGCTACTGTGGGTTTCGCAGGAATATGTAAAGGCTTTTGAAGATGCCATTCGCAAAGACCCGACCCAGTATTGGTGGATTCACCGCAGATGGAAAACAAGACCGAAGAATGAAAGGCTTCAGAAATCAGATATCAGAAGTCAGATTTAATCCAAATATCTGAAGTCTGACATTTGAAATCTGATATCTTTTTTTCCTTTGTGTCTTTGTGCCTTTGTGGCTAAACTGATGAAAAATTGGAGACCATTATGACTCAACCGCAAAAAAGCTGGGAACATCGGCTTGGCAAACCCACCGATTCATTGGCCGTTGATTTTGTCGAGTCGCTCTCGTTCGACAAAAGGCTCTACAAATATGACATTGTCGGCTCAATCGCTCACGCCGAAATGCTCTGCGAACAAAAGTTAATTACTAAAGACGAGCTGAAACAAATCAAAGAAGGCCTCATCGAAATTTCTCACGCAATAGCTGAAGACAAATTCAAATTCGACAAGACTTATGAAGATATTCATATGGCTGTCGAAAATGCCCTGATTGCCAAAATTGGCGACGCAGGCAAAAAACTCCACACCGGCAGAAGCAGAAACGACCAGGTCGCCACAGACCTGCGTCTCTGGATGCGCGACGAAATAGAACTCATTCAGGCCAAAATTACGCTCCTGCAAAAAGCCTTTGTAAAATTGGCCGAAAAATATGTTTCCGATATAATGCCCGCATATACGCATTTTCAAAGGGCGCAGCCCGTTTCAATCGCCGCGTATTTGTTGAGCTTCGTAGAACAGCTTAATCGCGATTTTATGAGATTAAAAAATTGCCGATTGCTCGTGAACCTTTGCCCGCTCGGCAGCGGGGCGATTGCAGGCTCATCTCTGCCTTTGGACAGAAAAAAAACAGCCGAGCTTTTGGGCTTTTCCGATATTACATACAATACAATCGACTCTGTCAGCGACAGAGATTTTTGCGCGGAGTTTATTTTTGACTGTTCCGTGATTTCCACGCATTTGTCGAAATTGGCCGAGGACTGGATTGTTTTCTCAACGACAGAATTTGATTTTATTCACATTGACGACGCGTTTTGCACATCGTCCAGTATGATGCCGCAAAAACGAAATCCAGATATGCTCGAACTTATCCGCGGCAAATCAGCATCGCTGCTTGGCTCGCTTATGGCGATTATGACCCTGCTCAAAGCACAGCCCTCCGGCTACAATCGCGACCTGCAGGAAGACAAACGCCACGTTTTCAGCGCGGCAGATACAATCGAAGCCTGTGTCGATATGGCTGCCGCGATAGTTGATAATACAAAATTCAAAACAGAAAAAATTTCCGCAGGTCTTGAAAAAGGCTTCCTCGATGCCACCGCTCTGGCCGAGTACCTTGTGAAAAAGGGTATGCCATTTAGAACCGCCCACGGCGTTGTCGGCTCGCTCGTCGCACAGTGCGAAAAGCAGAATAAAACGCTGGCCGAGGTCAGCATTGACGATTTTAAAAAGCACTGCGAAATTATCGCCGATGATATTTACATAAGTCTCGGCGGCAAAAATGTCGCGTCTTCTTATGCGACCGCTTCAGCCGCAAGCCCCGCTCAAATGGCTGAACAGGTAAATTATTGGAAAAAGCAGCTTGCCCAGCGATGAGCGCCACCGAAACACAACTCGTTAAATATTTTATGAAAAAGAGCAGACTTTCCGCCGCCAAATTTCCAATCGGCATAGGCGACGATATGGCGCAGGTTAAATTGCACAAAAACGATTCGGTTTTGATTACAACCGATATGCTCCTTGACGGCACGCATTTCGATACAAAAAAGACATCCCTCGAAAAAATAGGTTATAAGTCAATGGCTGCCAGTTTAAGCGATTGCGCCGCTATGGCCACGATTCCGCTGGCCGCGGTGGTTTCAGTTGCGCTGCCTCGGAATTTCGGCGCGAAAAACCTCAAAAAACTCCACGCGGGCATTCTTTCCGCCGCCAAAAAATATAATTGTCCCCTCATCGGCGGAGATATGACAAGCTGGAACGAACCGTTAGCAGTCAGCGTTTCAATGTTAAGTACGCCGGGCAAAACAAAACCCGTCCAACGTAGTACCGCCAGGCTCGGAGATGTTATCTGCGTAACGGGAAATTTGGGCGGCTCGATTATAAAAAGGCATCTCGAATTTCAGCCTCGCATCAAAGAAGCTCTGACGATTGCCGAAGCGGGTGCAAACTCAATGATGGATGTCAGCGATGGCTTGAGTACGGACTTGAATCATATTTGCAGATTGAGCAAAAAAGCCGCGATTATCGACGCTGCGAAGATTCCCGTTTCAAAAGACGCTGAAACATTACAAAACGCGTTAAACGACGGCGAAGATTTTGAACTTTTATTTACAATCTCGCCAAAAAATTTCGAGCGGCTCAAAAAAAACTGGAAATTTAAGAAAGTTAAACTCACCGCAATCGGCAAAATTACAAAAGGCGACTCGGCAAAAATAAAAATGCTGGATAATAAAATTTTAAATTTATTCCCCGACGGTTACGACCATTTAAAGCGTATAGTAAAATGAAAAAAACAACATAGTGAAGCGTATCTCGTGAAGCGTATTTCGTTGTTTTTTCGCTTCACGCTTCACGAATGACGAAATACAAGTCCTCTGTGTTCTCTGTGGCTAAAATAAAAGTTGTAGGGTGGGCTCTTAGCCCACGCGGTTGTCTAAAAAAATATGGAAATTATTTCAAATTCCGTTGAAGAAACTTTCGAGTTCGGCAGGAAAATCGGGCAAAATCTTACCGGCGGGAAAATTCTCTGCCTGCTCGGCAATCTTGGCGCTGGAAAAACCACGCTTATAAAAGGAATAGCAGCAGGTGCAGGTGCGCAAAATCCGCATCTTGTTACCAGTCCGACTTTTGTTATGGTCAACGAGTATCAAGGCAGATTTACGATTTTTCACATTGACGCGTATCGAATAAAGTCAATCGCTGAATTTGAGGCTCTTGGCTTTTCGGATTTTATATCTCCTGAATCCGTTGTCATTATCGAGTGGGCTGATAAAGTCTTCGCTGCTCTCAAAGGCCTTGATTGCGTGGATATTCAAATGCGGCATAAAGGCGAAAATAGCAGAGAAATCACTCTAATCGGCCTCGATTTCTAACTTCTATCTTCTAACGACACACCCTAAAACCGATGTAGTCTGTAGGGTGGACAGCTCTGCTGTCCACGCGGTTTATTAAAAAATCCATCGGCGGCAGCCGATTCCACAATTTTACACTCTCAAACTGACTTTCGGTCAGTTTGAATATTAAGACATTTGCGTCCTCGTACCTGCCGCAAAAATCAATTTTTACCCGGAATATCAAAAAAACGCACCTCAAAGCCGTAACTTTGCAGATAAATCAAACCGTTCCATATCCCCATATCGGAACAGAAACTATCCGTCCCCGCGTGATACACTCTTTTAGGAATTTCAGGATTAGATATATCGTACACAATCATTCCGAAGCCATCCGAGGCTTCAACCAGATAGCCGTTATAAAACAATAGTTCAAAAGGCTTCCTGCCGGCAAGTTTTTCCAATGGCGTTGCCTTTCGCTCACCCGCCAGTTCACCTGAAAATCTGCCGTCAGCCTGCTTAATTAATCTGTAAAAATACAACCCGTCGCTGTTGGAAACATAAAGACAATTATCCTTATACGCAGCAGCTTCAACATATTGCTCATTATATTGCTTATTATATTGCTCGTCAAAAATCACTTTGGGCATTGCAGGCTCACCCAGATCCAAAATCACAATTCTTGAACGACTGCAGCAAAGAAGCCTGTCGCCCGCTACTATCAGCTTTTCACTTGGCAGCCACGGGTTACAGCCCAACCCGATACTTTCAGCATTGGAATCATATTGAATCCGCTTGACTATTTCCGGCTGCCCTGCTTTGGCGACAGAGATAATTACCAGTTGACCGCCATCGTTCAAATAACAATAGTCGCCATAACTTGCAAATCCTCTGTTCCAACCGTGCGTCTGCTCTATTTGAATATTTCCAATCAATTTTGGCTGCTCTGGATTATTTATATCAACCGTCGCAAAATATAACGGCACATCATTATAATCAGTCCTGCATCCCTTTCGTTCCCGAATTTCAGGACGATATGCAGCATACAAATAATTCCCTCTAACAAAACATCCCAGTGCGCTATGATTTCCACTTGCCTCTACCGGCTCATTCGTACTGAAAAGTTTTATCCCTCCTGCGGCAAAATCAGGCTGAGTTTTCATTCCTGCCGTTACAGGGATTTTGCTGTTCTCATAAAAAGGAAATCGGTAAAGCTGAACAACAAAATGGACTATTGCCTTATCCTTCCACCAGTCAAACTTCTGTGGTTCAGTTGTCTGACAACCATGACTTACTCTTATCATCAAATCATCTTTAACACCTACAGCATTAACACGTCGGTAAAAATACCCCATACCTTGAAAATTATCCAATACATGGCTCTCGCTAAATATGACGGGATTGACAATCTTTCTGCCATTCCATTCTTTAACAGGCTCGAGATTATGGCCGACCTGCAGTATTGCTATACCAAAAATAAATGCCGCCGAAAGCCCCATCGCCCATACAATTGTTTTCTGCCCCGGCTGCCATCGCCAATTCCGCTTAAAAGCCGCCGCTGACAAAACAACTACGCCAATCGCTCCGCTTACCGTTACACCCAAAAACAATAAATACTGCAGATAACCCTCTGAAGTAATTATTTGCCATATTATCTGAGGGGTGGTTGTAAAAACCACAGGAACCTTGACAGGTTGAGATGATATTACTGCACGATGTAGTAAAGAGCCGGATAGGGTACTTCTCTGAACTATATGCTCAAGCAATGAAGGTCTTCCACGCGAGTTATCAATCTGTTCAAAAACATTCATCCAGTCAAGTGAGCCGATTAGTAAAGGAACAAAATAAATCAGCAGTGCCAGCCAGATAGCAAGCAGAACAGTCTTGGCTGAATCTCTTAATACCACTAACAAACACATCGTCGCTGCAAACATAAATAACGCTATCGGATAAGTATAGCAAAACACCCTCCACGCATCACGGGGGAACTCATTATGAACTAACCTGCTCCAAAAATCCAAACTCATAACGAATAGAAAACTTATAAATAATATACAGCCGCCGAAAATAAACTTAACCGCCAGCAGCTTCCATATATGCACAGGCTTGCTGCGCCAGAAATCATCCGTTCCTTTTTTGGTGTCGTGATGAGTCGTTGCGATTGCCAGAATAATCGCGTAAAATGCCCCGATACACGCGACAATCCCGCTGCCAAAACTAGTTTGGATTTTGTCGGTTTGATTGTTCTGACACCAAAGGTAACATTCAAAAGCTGGAAATGCTACACCGGCCAGACAACCGAACAAAAACCACCACTTCTGCTGATGCCATTCTTTCAAAAGTATCTTCATAAACTATTAACTCCTCCGCCATTTACGCAGACCAATCAGAATCGTTACTATAAATATTATCGCCTGTTCCGTTATCAGCACACTTGTACGCATATTATATATTCGCCCCATTATATGAAGCCAGGTGAATGGGCTGATAAAAACTATTATTTCCCGCAGCAGCTCGGGGCAATCTGAAATTCGGCCAACAATGTCAATAAACATACCATGAAACAATGAAACCAATAAAATTAACAGCCCGGTAATTCCAACCGCAGCCTCGCCGCCTTTGGCAGGTGCAAAACAGCATGTCATACTGTAAAACATTGTTCCAGTACAAACTACTGCAAATGTGCCTCTTATGACATACTTTAGCGCAAACGAACTTCCATCCTGTCGCAATAAAGTGATTAACGCCAAAATTGCGCTGCAAAGTACCATCGGAACCGCGAAATTTAGCCAACCGAAAAACCACTTACAAAAAAAACTTTTCCACAATTCTGCGGGCTTTGCAAAAAGAAACAGCTTGGTTCTATACGTTACTTCCGGTGCAAATGCCCCCATAGCGCTGTATAAAGACAGAACCAACCCGCCAAGACCCCACACCACTACAACAACTTCACGGTCGCTGGTCAGCTTCGCCGCGAAAAATGCCCCTGTAAAAAAAACAAGCATCACTGTACCGAATGCCAGCTTCCATCGCTGCTCGTGCCATTCTTTCCAGAGTAATGGTTCTATCATATTCCGCTAACCTCCCCTCTGTTGCCAATCACATAGGCTTCAAATATCTCATCGAGATTAAGACCTGTTTCTCTTGCGAAACCACCGTATGAAGCCTTAATTTTACCAATCTTTTCCGTGCTGCAGTTTTCGACTGTCAATGCTACCCTCTCACCCATCTTTGAAACATCAAGAATCCCCTCAATTTTACTGAAGTTATTTTCAGATGTATTCAAAATAATTTTTCTGACGCTTTCCCGCCAATCAAACGTCCGTCCAGCTTTAATAATTGTACCTTTATCAAGAATCGCGACATAATCCGCCACAGGCTCAATCTCATATAAAAGATGACTTGAGAAAAATACCGTTACTCCATTGGTCTGCAAAAGACCTATGACATACCGCAGAAATTCTTTTCGCGCTATCGGGTCAAGCCCTAGCGTCGGGTCGTCCAGAATAACCACTTTAGGCCGATGCCCCAGCGCAAGAAGCAACGCCAATCGGCTGTTCTGACCCTTTGACAAACTTTTTACTTTGCTCTTTCTCGGCAGTTCCAGCATATCCAAAAGATGATTTGTGAATTTATCATCCCAGCCTGGATAAAAACTCGCCACCCATTTAACTATCTGCTCCACTCGCATCCACCCGTACATCTGCTGGTCTTCCGCCATATAACCGACTATTCGTCGAGCCTGAATTGCGTCCTTTTGCGGGTCTATTCCTTCGATTCTGCAAAATCCTCCATTTGGCTTCAACAGGCCTAACAGCAGTTTTATAGTTGTCGTCTTGCCCGCGCCGTTCCTGCCTAAAAAACCGAATATCGAGCCTTCGGGTACTTGCAGATTAACTCCTCTTAAAACCTCATCTTTGCCGTATGAAAATTTTAATCCTTCTATTTCAATCATATTTTTATCCATCGTGGTTACTCCGATTATTTATTTCTTTCAGATTTAATGGCTTCATATTCTTCTTTCAGCAGCTCACTGGCCTGCTCAAGAGAAACATCAAGCTGAATGGCCTGTATTACCGCTTCACGAAGTACATTGGCGACAATCTTTTTTCTTTCTGCTGACGGAATATTTTGTTTGTTCGATGAAACATAAGTGCCGTCCCCTCGTTCTATTTTAAGAACATTCTCCCTGCAAAGTTCATTATAAACTTTTAGAATGGTATTTTGATTGACTGCTAAATTTGAGGCCAGTTCCCTGACGCTTGGTACTTTATCGCCTTCTCTAAGCGACCCTGTGGCGACCTGATACTTTATCTGGTCGATAATCTGCCGATATATCGGCACCGACGAAGATGGTTCAATTCTTATATAAATGGTGAACACTCCTTTTTGTTTAAGAGCTTTACTGTTATATCTAACTATAACACTCCGTCAGCAACAGTCAATAAAAAAAATGGATAGATTTCAAAAAAAATTCTTTCCCCTATCCCCTAAACCCTACCCCCTATGTCCTTTTCAAAACTTGTCAAAAACCACTCAAAATTGATAAAAACTTGATGATTTTTGCTCAAAACCGTTCAAAAGTGAGCGAAAACTCATCAAAATTTGAAGAAATTTAACAAAATTTGACAAAAACTTGCGCATTTTTATTGAAAAATCATGATTTTGGGATAATTTAGCCGAAGTATCAAAGTTGCCAACGACCAATAATAAGTAGCTTTGCTGATGTCGTGAAGCTGAAAAAAAGGATTTTTGCGGGAGTTAATTATGTTGGGATTGCAGGATAAATGGGTTGTGCTGGTGTATATCCTTTGTGCCGCAAGTGCCTCATTGTGCGTGATTTATGGCTTTTTTGCGTGGAACAAAGGCGATGACTCGGTTAAGCCTGAAGATGTAAAATGGGTCAAAGAAGAGGAAAAAGTCGAAGGGGATATTTAAAACTCAATTCATTATAGGAGACAATGGAATGTTAGCTCAAGCTCAAACGGTTGGTATCGGAACTATTATTGCCGTGCTTGCATATTTGCTGTTAGTTGTCTGGCTCGGCTGGCTCGGTTATAGCAGAACAAAAAACGCCGCGGATTATCTTGTCGGCGGCAGGCAAACCCACCCATTCATAATGGCCTTAAGTTATGGCGCAACCTTCATTTCCACCTCTGCGATTGTTGGTTTCGGCGGAGTGGCGGGACTGTTCGGAATGAGCGTGCTGTGGCTTACGTTTCTCAATATCTTTGTCGGTATTTTCATAGCGTTTGTATTTCTCGGCGGGCCGGCCAGAAGAATCGGCCATCGTCTCGATGCGCATACATTCCCGGAACTGCTCGGCAGAAGGTATCAGAGCAAATTTATCCAGGTTTTTGTTGGAATCGTCATATTCCTTTTTATGCCTTTATACGCCGCGGCGGTTCTTATCGGCGGGTCTGAATTTATTTCTACACAGTTCGGTGTTGATTACAACGCAGCTCTGCTGATATTCAGTGTCATTACCGCGGCGTATGTAATTATGGGCGGCCTTAAAGGCGTAATGTACACCGACGCTTTGCAGGGAAGCATTATGTTTATCGGAATGATGATACTGCTTATATGGGCTTATGTAAAAATCGGCGGAGTGGTGGCAGGCCATCAGGCATTGACGGATATGGCTTCTCTTGTGCCGGGCAAGCTAAGGGAAATAGGCCATCAGGGCTGGACGGCTATGCCGCTGTTCGGCTGGGGAGACAAAAAATTCGACCTCTGGTGGACGGTAATTACGACTATTTCTATGGGTGTCGGTATCGGCGTTCTTGCGCAGCCGCAGTTGGTTGTGCGGTTTATGACGGTAAAAAGCAAAAGAGAACTAAACAGGGCAGTGCCTATCGGCGGCGTATTTATATTGGCTATGACAGGCGTTGCGTTCACAGTCGGCGCTTTGTCGAACGCTTACTTCAATAAATATGGCAGTGAATTTTCCGGCAGAATCGTCAAGACTCTGAACCAGGAAAAGGGACAGGCTGTTTTGCAGATTATGAAGAAAGACGATGCCGGCAAATGGGCTGATATTATGGGGAAAGACGGCAAGCCCGCTATGGCTCCGATTACAATTACCGAAACGACATCGGAAACCGCAGCCGTTGACCAGCAGACAGTCCCCATTGTAAAAGGCAGGAGCATTTCAATAGTTTATGCCGGCGGCAACTTGAGCCAGATTATTCCTATGTATGTAACTACCGCGATGCCGAAATGGTTCGGCGTTATTTTTCTGCTGACTCTGCTATCGGCGGCGATGAGTACGCTGTCGAGCCAGTTTCACACAATCGGCACAGGCATCGGCAGAGATATTTATGAGCAGGTCAGGCCAAATCACGGCGGAACGGTGGCAATCACTCGGATGGCTATTGTAGTTGGAATTATAATCGCGGTGCTGTGGAGTTATTTCTTCAGGGAAAGCCCGATTATTATCGCCAGAGCGACTGCGATATTCTTTGGATTGTGCGCCTCGGCATTTTTGCCGGCGTTTATCGGCGGACTATTTTTCAAACGAATGACAAAAGCCGCGGCTATATGTTCGATAGTCGTGGGCTTTTTGGCAACGGGATTCTGGCTGCTTCTTGTAAAGGCACAGGAGGCCGGCGACATAGGAATCGTTCAGAAAATTACCGACGGCAAAAACAGCATACTGGCAGGTTACCCAAATTGGCCAAGCGTTGACCCTATCGTGGTTGCTTTGCCGATTTCGATTATTGTGGCTGTTGTGGTTTCTATAGTCACAAAAGCTCCCGATAAGGAACATATTGATAAATGTTTTGGCGAAAAATAGTTGTAATCGCGATTTTTTTGGGTAATATGCCCGAAACGAAATAATAAGCACGGACGAACTTGTTTTTTACGGAGATAAGAATGAGAAATGGTGCATGGAAATATCTGGTTGCCCTCGTAATCGCGGCGGCAATCACGTCAATTGCTTTGGCGGTGGAAACACCCAAGAAAGAGGCTTCGGCCGGGTCTGTGGCAGCTCCAACGGCGACTGATGTGGCCGCAACGCCCGCCGTACCAAAAAGCGGGATGAGCAGTTTCAGAGACTGGTTTCACAATCCGACTCCCTGGTTGAGTATGGGAGCGGATATAAGATTCCGTTACACTTATGGCTGGAATCTTGACACGCTTAGAGACAATACGAACAATGGTCGCGCCAGCAAATGGAGCTGGTATCAGCAGCGTATGCGGTGGTGGACAAAGACGAAAATTAACGAGGATATGGATTTCAACCTTAGATATACCTGGGAATTCAGAAGCTGGGACGAGCCTGCCCGCAAAGGCCAGGAAACAGATTTAGATGAAATTGTATGGGATCAGTTTAATTTGGTCGTAAGAAATTTCGGAGATATGCCCCTTACGATGACCATCGGAAGACAGGATATAAGGCTCGGCGAGGGCTGGTTAGTATTTGACGGCACTCCGCTCGATGCCGCCAGAACGATTTATATGGACGCTCTGCGGTTCACTTATGCCATACCGGATACTGAAACGACGCTGGATTTAATTTATATCGAAAATCGCGCATCGACGGACGCGTATCTTAAGCCAATCAGCGAAGGTCATAAAGAAGTTACTGAGCAGGATGAAACAGGCCTTATTGCTTATTTGACAAATAAGGCGAATCCAAATATGAATCTTGAGGGTTATTTCATATACAAAAAGGATAGTCGTGTTGACACCCCGCCGGGCGTTCCGGCTAAACGCGACCCATGGCCGGCAGCGGTATGGAGCAAAAGGGCCGAAATATATACCATTGGCGGCGCGTTGTCGGGTAAATTGGCCGGCAGCGAGCATTGGAAATACAGAGCCGAAGGCGCTGTTCAGTTCGGCGAAAAAGAAGGTATTAATGTGCCGGCAAATTCAGCGCGTACGGGTATGCATAAGCTGATGGCGTTCGGTACTATTGAAAAACTTGAGTATCACTTCAACGATGCCCGCAAGAACAGAATACGTGGCGTTTTTGAGTATCGTTCAGGCGACAAGCCCGGTACAAATAAAGTTGAGGCGTTTGACCCGCTCTGGGGCGAATATCCGCAGTGGAGCGAAATTAGCTGCTATATTTACAACCTCGAAACTATGGTTGGCGAAGTTACAAATCTTTACAGGCTTGGACTTGGTCATAGTATGCAGCTTACAGAAAAACTTTCGATGGATAGCGATGTTCACTTCTTGTTTGCTGATGAAAATACACGAGGGGGCAATGTTCATGCGAGCGGTTTTGGTTTTTCGAATAGCGGAAAATTCAGAGGAACTCTGGCCACATGGGTTCTCAAGTATGCTTTTTCAAAAAATCTGAATGGGCATTTATGGCTTGAGTATTTCAAGCCGGGCGATTATTACGCCGACGGAAGCAGAGACGAAGCGTTTTTCGCAAGGGTAAATGTTGATTATACGTTCTAAAGTCTGCTGAAAAAGCGTTTTATGAGCCCGGCCGGATTGGTCGGGCTTTTTTTATGAAAAAAATTGAGTTTTTCAGCGTGGATAGTTAGAATACACGGGTTATACCAGTGGGTATATTTAATTGCGCGTTGAACAATTCTTAAATATTTACGCCGGCTTCGCTTGCCCGCGTACAACGGGCGCAATTATTTAAGGCCGTTGGTATTATTTGTAAATGAGGTCTTGAAATGATTTGGAATGAAAAATTTGAATGTGCCAAACCCGCCGAGTTAAAGCAGGTGCAGTCCGACCGGCTGAAAAAGCTTGTCTCCTGCGTCTATAATAACTGCAAAGTTATGAAGGATAAATTTGACAAGGCAGGAGTTAAGCCCGATTCGGTCAAATCCATCGACGATATCGTTCGTCTGTCTTTCACAACCAAGATTGATATGCGCGACAATTATCCTTACGGTCTGTTCTGCACAGACCAGAAGGAAGTTAAGGAAATCCACGTCTCCAGCGGCACGACGGGCAATCCGACGCTGGTCGGCTACACCACAGACGATTTAAAATTATGGTCGGAGGTAATGGCTCGATGTTTGGCCTGCGCCGGAGCGGAACCCGGCGACACCGTTCAAAACGCCTACGGCTACGGTCTTTTCACCGGCGGTCTTGGCGTTCATTATGGCGCATTGGAGATGGGATTGAGAATTATTCCGATGTCGTCCGGCCAGACTGCGCGGCAGTTGAAAATTATGCAGGACTTTGCGCCGAAGATAATTACCTGCACGCCGAGCTACGCTCTTTATATGGCTGAAGAAGCCAGGGATATGGGCATTGACCCAAAGAATGGCAACTGGAAAATCGGCGTATTCGGCGCAGAACCCTGGACAGAAAAAATGCGCGGCGAAATCGAAGCCGCCTGGAATATGCTCGCGACCGATATTTACGGCCTTTCGGAAATAATCGGCCCGGGCGTTGCGCAGGAATGCCCTAATAAGAATGGTCTGCATATTTTCAGCGATGTTTTCTACCCCGAAATCATCGACCCGGACAGCGGGCAGGCGGTTAAAGAAGGGCAGGACGGCGAATTAGTTATCACCACGCTCACCAAACAGGCTATTCCGCTGATTAGATACCGCACGCGCGATATTGTGAGCATCAATTATGAAAAATGCAGATGCGGCAGAACAAGTCCGCGAATCAGCAAAATCAAGGGCAGAACCGATGATATGATTGTCGTTCGCGGCATAAATGTATTCCCATCGCAGATTGAACACGTCCTGCTCGGCATCGAAGGCACGGAGCCGCATTATCAAATCGTTGTTGACCGTCAGCAGCATCAGCTTGACGAGGTCGAAGTGCTTGTCGAGGTCAACAGCAAAATATTCAGCGATGAAGTCAAGAAGCTCGAAGAACTCAAGCGGAAAATTCACAAGGAAATCAGCGCGGTATTGTCCATCAGCGCGAAAATTACGCTTGTCGAGCCGAAGACGATTGAAAGAAGTATGGGCAAGGCGAAAAGAGTTGTCGATAAACGGCAGATGTGAAAATAGTCGTTAGTATTTTAGTATTTGGGTAGGGTGGGCTTCAGCCCACGCGGTAATGTATAAAGGGATTTTGATATGAAAATTAAACAAATTTCAATTTTTCTGGAAAATCGTAAAGGCAGATTATTTGATGTCTGTTCGCTGCTGGGAAAACATAACATAAATATCCGTGCGCTGAATGTCGCCGAGACGGAGAGTTTCGGTATTTTACGCATAGTAGTAAATAATCCTGATGATGCGGTTAAAAAACTGGCCGAGGCGGGCTTTACCGCCAATATCACAGACGTTATTGCTGTCGAAGTTCCCGATAAGCCGGGCGGACTGGCCGGCATTTTAAAAGTCCTTAACGATGAAGACGTTAATGTTGAATATATGTACGGCTTTGTCGAAAAGGCGACCGATAAGGCGCTGATGGTGTTCAGGTTTGACAACGCCGACAGGGCAACGGCTGTTCTGAAAAAGCACGATATCAGAATCGCCGGCGAAAAGGAAATTAAGGAACTTTAGAGAAGTAAAGAAGCAAGGAGGTAAAGAAGTAAGGAAAACGGCCTAAACCAAATCCTTACTTCCTTACTTCCCATCTTTTTTTATGCGAAAAGTTTTTCCGCGTTTTTCATCATTTTTCCGATAGCGATTTTGTTTGGGCAAATACTTTCAGCTCTGCTGTAATCAAAACTGCCGAGCGGAGCGGACAATTTTGATACGGCATCCGAAAATGTTTCTTTGGCCAATGCGGTATCGCCATAGTTGTTGTGATACATCATCGACCGCATTATCTGGCTTACATAAGGCATCTGCGGATTGGCCGATGCACACAGGTCGCACGCCGAGCAATACCCGCTGCAAGTCGCTTTGGCGTAAGTTTCGAGAAACTCCACATCGCTTTTTGAGAGCTGGGTTTTGTCTAAAACCGCCGCGACGTTTTGCGTTAAGGTTGCGATGCTCTGCATTCCGACGCAGGCCGAGCATATTCTATCATCCTGTAATGTTACTTTAATTTTGGCCTGGCCTTCGCTGAAGCCTTTGCTTATAAAGTGCTGATACAATTTATTTTCGCTGTCCACTTCCGATTTTTTCGCCTGTGTTTTCATCGAGATAAGCGCAGTACCGGCCTTTTTACAGGCATCGACGGCTCCAACGAATTTCGGGTCGGCAAGCAGTCTGTAATTATAGCTGGGCATAATCGCGTCAATCCAGTCGAGCTTCGATGCGGCCAGCATACAATCGGCCATATTGGTGTGCGTGCTGAATCCGAAGTATTTTATCAATCCCTTTGCTTTCGCATCAGCCGCCCATTGTTTGAGGTCTTCTGTCAATTCTTCCGGTTTGCTCAAGCCGTGTACGCCGTAGTACAAATCAATATAATCGGTGTTCATTCGCTTGAACGATGTTTGCAGGCGGTCGGTGCGGGATGCTGAATCGTTTGCGCCGGAGGCTTTTGAGACGATAAATAAATCTTTCCGGCGTTCCGGAAAACGAGTCAAAAATTTGCCAATGCCTTCTTCGCTTTTTCCACCGGCATATCCGTGCGAGGTGTCCCATAAGGTTACACCCCATTGATAGGCCTTGTTAAGAACGATTTGATTTTCAATCGCGTCGAACATTATGCCAAGCGAAAGAGCGGAGACTAATTTGTCCGCGCGTCCAAGTTTTCTCATCGGAATCTGCGGATACTTGACAAGCTCTTTGACCGGCTCGTTCGCGTCGGCGGGCTTATTAGGGTCTATTGCCGATGCGATATTTGTTCCCGCGGCCAGAGCCGAGGCAATTCCCGCTCCCGCCGCTGTTTTCAAAAAGCTGCGTCTGTTTATTGCTTTGTTTTCCATTTTTTTTATCTCCAAAAAAATAAGTATCTAATTTTTTTCTCTTGTTTGGCCGAATGGCTTAACAACCACAGCGCTGTCGCCGCTTACGGGGCATTCGTGCTGACAGATTCCGCAGCCGATGCATTTGCCGCTGTCAATATATGGCAGTTGAAGTCCCGATTCGGTTGTTTTTATGTGAATCGCCTTGGGGCTTACCGGACAGTTTTCCTGACATACGATACACGGCACGCCGAATGCCCACGGCAGGCATTTTGCGTGGTCGATAACCGCAGTGCCGATTTTGATTGGGCCTTTGTCGGCGAAATTTCCTTTGCCGAGTTTTTCCGACAGGGTAAGCGGTCTGATTGCCGAAGTCGGGCAGATATAGCCGCAGGCAACGCAGTCAAGCTGGCAGCCGCTCGTTCCCATTCGATTATTCATCGTCGGAGTCCAGAGATTCGTCAGGCCGTTTTCAATTCCGCAGGGCTGGATTACATTCGTCGGACAGATTCGCATACATTGGCCGCATTTTATACATCGTTTGGCAAATTCCTGTTCGCTCAACGCTCCGGGCGGTCGGACGATTTGCTCGGAATTCGGCGCAGCGATAAGTTTAAAAGCAGGCATTGCGAGCAAACCAGTAAAGCCCGCCGCTAAAACACCTCTGCGAGATAAATCAGGCTCGCTCTGAATGGTATTTGACGAAGCTGTATTAAAATCAATCGCGTCAAATTTGCAGTCGTCAAGACAATTACAGCACAGCAGGCATTCGGAAAGTTTAATTGTTTCCGAAGGCTGGCAGTATCCCTGACATCTTTTATTGCACATTTTGCAATCGGTGCATTTTGAATTGCGGTTTATTCGCCAAATCGAAAAACGATTCAGCAGGCCGAACAGCGCGCCGAGCGGACAAATAAATCTGCAAAAAAATCTCGGCAAGATAAAATTCAATAACGTGAAAATTAAAAACACCGCCAACACTAACGGCGCAGTTTTATAAAGCCTGTCAGTCGCCGAAAGCACATTGCCGACGTTGTCAGCGATTGGCAAAAGCAGGATATTGACCGTACGCGTAAATAGCGGCAGCGGGTCGAGCAGGCCAATCTGAAGATTTTGCACCGAAGGCAGGGCGGCGGCGATTAAAAACACGAGCAAAATATAATACTTTATATTCTGCGTTTTGTGATATTGGTGAATCGCGATAAGTTCTTTAGCGGTTTTATTTTTGTGTGCCAGATACGAAACAAACTGATGCAGCGTGCCGAATGGACAGACGAATCCGCAAAAGAACCTGCCCAGCAGGATCGTCAAAATTATCGTCGCCAGAGACCACAGCAGCGGGGCAAAAAGTTTATGCGTGGAAACTGCCGTCGCGATTGCGGTCAGCGGGTCAAGCTGCAGAAATATATTTACAGGCCAGCCGCGAAGCTGGAAAAACTTCGTACCGAGCGTCTCGACAACGCACAGCCAGACAAGCAGCGTCAAAAAGAAAACCTGACTTAATTTTCTTGCGGCGGTTATTTTCATTTATGCCTTAACCTCCGCGTATAATGGTTTCAAGGCTTTGTAATCTGTCGTACCGAGTTTCAACTCTTCAGCTCTTATAAGATAGGGCAGGGATTGCGGAGTCATATCTAAAAGCGTTGCGCCGAAAGCGTCAACGGCAACCTGGTCGCAGCCAGCTATCATAATATCCGTTTTCTTTAAGTCGGAAACGCTTCCGCCGGTTGGGCCGTTGGTCATCATTACATCTGTCCCGTCGAGGATGACTAATGTCGGTTTGACTAATGTCGCCAGCTCGACGATTATGGTGTTGATGTCGCGATGAAAGTTGTTTCTCCCGCCGCCGAGCAGGCCGTACCAGTTTTTCATCGTCATAGACGCTCCGCTTCGTGCGTGGTTTTTGACAGCAGCTATGCCGATTACCTTGTCAACTCTTTTCATCGGCTCATAAAGCATCGGCCAGTTTTGTATTAGTTTGCCGTCTTTGAGACTTACAGGCCTGAATAAATTTTCTCTCGGCAGGATAATTTCTGCTCCGCTTTTTGCTGCTGCTGCCGAAATTCCGCTAAGCTCGAAACAGCTTGCAGGGTCGTTTATGGGATTGTCCATTACATAAACTTTTTTCGCTTTGCCGTGTTCGTAGCACAGCCGGGTGATTTCGGAAATAATATCGGGATGGCTTGTCGCTCCGATTCGAGCGGGGCGGGCAAAGCCGACATTAGGCTTGAGCAGTACCGTTTCGCCGGGTTTGACAAATCGGTCGATTCCGCCCAAAAGTTCAATCGCCTTGCTTACGGTTTGCGTTCTGTCCGCTCCGGATACAATGCTCATTGTTTTGCCCGCCATGGCAGGGACGGAATAATCTTTAAAACCTGTGAATATCTCCGGCATTGGGAGCATTTTTCGTACATCGGATTCGCAGAGCAGTTTGGCCGCGGCCGAAAACGCCGCGACAGAAACTCCTGCCTTAGCGGCGCGAGCCAAAAAATCCCTTCGTGATATTTTATTTTCGTCAGTCATTTGAAATTTTTTTAAACAGTTTTTCTGCGATTGGTCTTAAATTTTCAATTTCTGTTTCGCCACGAACGCCTGCGAAATATTTGTCAGTATAAAAGAAAAGCTCAATACTGCCGAACAGGTTCACGGCTTTACAATTCTTTACTGTGAGCCCGTGTGCCAATTCCTCTCCGCCGTTGTCTAACAGAAAACGATAGTATTTGTCGTACGTCTCGGCAGGGGCGTTTGTGCTTAAAAAAACCGTGATTGTTTTATCGCCGATGTTGTATTTGGATGTGAAGATATTTTTTAAGTCGCTGCACCCAAAGGCATCGGCGGAAATAAATTTAAAGGAGTCAGCGACGAGATTTTCAGTTGGAAAAACATCCATCAGAGGCATATCGGATTTGCCCGCTGAAACTGCCGAGGAAATTCGCTTCCCTGCCGATTCCGCCGAGTTTAAAAGTTTGCCGTCCTCGGCAGACAGAAAAATTTCAACATAATATTTGCCAAACATAACGTAGACAGAATCCGAAACCGAGTATCCGAATTGTGTCCAGTTCAAAGACGCCGCATCGCTTCTTTTTTGCGTGCTATACACGGCAAAGGCGTTTTCAGGTTTGCCCATATCGTAAAAATATACCTCTGCCCAGTTTTCGAGCGATGAATTCTCTGCAAATCGGCATGTTTGAAGGGATAAAAAGCCGTTAGTGAGATATAAGTCGGCTTTTCCGTCGATTTTTTCGTATAAATTGTCGGAATTGTAGTTTTCAACGCCGGCTGCCGGTGCAAATCCCTCGCCAAAAAGACTGTCCGTCAAAAAAACTGCCTTTTCCGTTTCGTTCGCGGCATCAGCGATATCGGCGTTAAATTGGGTAAAATAATTCTGTTTAAATCCTATCGCAACAGCGATGATGACTAACGCAGCTATTATTAGGCAGCTTATGATAGACTGTTTTGGGTTTTGCTTGATTTTTTCAGCCATAAAGTTAGCGAATAATAATTTTTCAAACTGTAAAAATCGGCTCATCGGCAGAGGCGACGGTCTCAAGGCGTTTTAGTTGTGCTTCAGTGAGTTTTCTACAGTTTGGTGCGAATTTTAAAAATAATCGGAACAGGCCTTCTTCGCAGGGCGGTATTGTAAGCGAGATATTTTGACTAATAGCCCAGTTTAACGCCAGTTCTACGATTTCGGGGTCATAAAAAGGCTCATACCAGCATTTCTGATGCGGCATTTTGGCAGCGTTTTCCTGCCGTTTTCGTCTGGCGGCGGCCTTTATGCCGATAATTCCAAGATTCTGTCGTGCCGCAAGGGCAAGAACTTCACCCTCGAAATTGCCGTCAAAATGAGTACTGAAACCTACGGGAAACATTACCGTGTCGAACTCAAATTCCGTCATCGCCGTTATCGCTGCCGCCGGCGTATGGGCTGAAAAGCCGATATTCCGAATAATGCCGTTCTTTTTCGCTTCGACAAAGGCTTTAATCGCACCATCTTTGCCGAGTGCCGCTTTTACATCCTTTTCAACATCAATAAGTCCGTGAAGCTGATATACGTCAAAATAATCGGTCTGAAGGTTTTCCAGAGACTTTTTGAGTTCTTCCATCGCTCCGCTGTAAGTCCGATTGCCTGTTTTGCAGGCGAGATAAACATCTTTGCGAAAAGGTTTTAACGCAGGGCCGAGTTTAAGCTCCGCATCGCCATACGAGGGAGCGACATCGAAATAGTTCACGCCTTTTTCGACTGCATCCGATACAATCTGCCCGGCGTGGTCGCTTGTCTCGTTCATCACGACAATCCCGCCCATGCCGATGATTGAAACATTGAAGCCTGTTTTGCCTAGCGGTCTTTTCGGGAGAGCGTTTTGCCGACCGTCTTCTGATGTATTTCTAACTGCCATTATAAAGCCCCATTCCAACAGGAAACGTATCGGCTATTTTCTCTTAATCTGACCGGCTTTTACCTGCTTGCAACATCGATTGGTATGAATTATACTGTCATCGATTTTTGGTGTCAAATCGTATATTTTAATTGAGCGATTTTTGACTGGTAATTGCGGGTAAAATTATTAGAATTACGGTTTTATGTATAAACACAAGTGTCCGACAAGGGCGATTGGGTGTATTAGAGTATGAAAAATTTCTGGATATTCGCGTTTTTGCTTATAGCGTTGGTTCTTATTGATGCCTCCGCCTCAATGGCATTGGTGGTCGGCGAGCCGAATGATGTCAACCAAAACGATGTCAATAAGCCCATTAATCTTCTGCAGAACAGTCCGGCAGGTCAGCTCGGAGAATCAAATGGGTCTGCCGCAAACGGCGACCTGATGAACGCTGTCGATGTCGAAGGCCCGAATACGCCGGCCGGCTATATCGGCGGAGATGCATTTAACCTCGGATTCAGCGAACTGCTGAAAAATTATGTCGATGCCGATGGGCTTGTGAATTATCCCAAACTTAGGCGATTTCGCAATGAGCTGAATATCGTCGTTGAAAAACTGGCCAGTGTCAGGCCGGAAGTTTATATTACCTGGTCGCGAAATGAAAAAATCGCGTTTTGGATTAACGCTTATAATATCTGTACGCTCAAGGGTATTATAGATAATTATCCGATAGTGCCGTCGAAGTTTATGCTGCTGTTCTATCCTGCCAACAGCGTTATGCACATTCAGGGACTCCGGGACAAGAAATTTTTTATGATTATGGGCATACAATATACGCTCGACGAGATAGAACGCGATGTTTTGCTCGGCAGATTTGAAGAGCCGCTGGCCTGTTTTGCTGTTTGTTATGGCACCATCGCAAGCGCGTCTATAAGACCGGAGCCTTATATCGGAAAGCTCGTTGACAGGCAGTTAGCCGAGCAGGCGAAGAATTTTTTTGCTCGTCCCGGCGCATTTAGAATTGACGATGCCGGCGGTGTCGTGCATATTTCTTCGATATTCAAAATGTACAAATGGCGGGAAGAATCGCTCATTAAAAAATATGGAACGAACAAACTGTTTCGCGAACATACGGACATTGACAGGGCGGTTCTTAATTTAATTAAGGATTACATCTCCGAACCGAATCAGGAATTTTTGACGCGGAGACAGTACTCCGTGGAATATGAAAAATACAACTGGCAGCTTAATGAGCAGCCGCAAACTAATAACTAACTTTACAAAGGTTTTTTTAATGGCAAAAAAAAGAGTTCACACCAATAGCAACTGCAATTCGGACAGTTTCCTTTTTACAAGCGAATCGGTAACAATGGGGCATCCCGATAAAGTCGCCGATTGCATATCCGATTCAATTCTCGACGCGATGCTTGCGCAAGACCCCAACAGCAGGGTAGCCTGCGAAACATTGGTTACGACCGGCCTTGCCGTCATAGCCGGAGAAATTACATCAAAGGCAATCGTCGATATTCCAGCCGTCGTGCGACAGGCGATTAAGCAAATCGGCTACACAGACCCGACCGCGGGTTTCGATTATGACAATTGCGCGGTTGTTGTTTCGCTCGACAAGCAAAGCCCCGATATTTCACAGGGCGTAACCGAAGGTCAGGGTCTGCATAAGGAACAGGGAGCAGGCGACCAGGGCATTATGTTTGGTTATGCCTGCAATGAAACGCCCCAGCTTATGCCTATGCCGATTCAGATGGCGCATAATCTTGTGAACAGACTTGCCAAAATGCGTCAGACCGGCAAACTGCCCTGGCTGCGGCCGGATGGCAAAAGTCAGGTAACCGTCGAATACCGCAATGGCAAACCTTACAGGATACATACTGTTGTTGTTTCGACGCAGCATACGCCGGATATAGCGTATAACAAACTCCGCAGCGAAATTATTAAGAAGGTTGTTCTGCCTGTGCTGCCGAAAAAAATGGTCGATAAGAATACTATTTATCATATCAATCCGACAGGCAGATTTGTTGTCGGCGGACCCAAAGGCGACAGCGGACTTACCGGCAGGAAAATTATCGTTGACACCTACGGCGGCAGGGGGGCGCACGGCGGCGGAGCGTTCAGCGGCAAAGACCCCTCAAAGGTTGACCGCTCGGCAAGCTATATGGCAAGATACATCGCCAAGAATGTCGTTGCGTCCGGCGCTGCCGATGCCTGCGAAATTCAGTTGTCATATGCAATCGGCGTCGCCGCCCCGATTTCTGTTCACATTGACACCGAAGGAACGGCGAAAGTGGACGAACGAAAAATTGAAAAGGCCATAAAGGAACTTTTCCCAATGACGCCGCGTGGAATTATAACGCACTTAAAGCTCAAAAGGCCGATTTACGCCGCCACGTCTTCGGGCGGGCACTTCGGCAGAGCCGGCGAAAATTTCACATGGGAAAAAACCGATATGGTCGCCAAACTCAAAAAGGCGCTGGGACTAAAATAGAAATTTACAATTAAAATAAGGAGTCAGCTGATGGAAAGGAAGATTTTACTGCACGAAAGAGACATACCAAAAAAATGGTACAACCTTGCTGCGGATTTACCCAGTCCGCTTCAGCCGCCGCTTGGTCCAAACGGCAGGCCTATTACCCCTGAAATGCTCGCTCCTGTCTTTCCGATGAATATTATCGAACAGGAGGTAAGCACCGAGCGATGGATTGATATCCCGCAGGAAATTCTCGATATTCTTTACCGCTGGAGGCCAGCACCGCTGCGAAGAGCCGTTTATCTTGAAAAATATCTCAAAACTCCCGCAAAAATTTTCTATAAAGACGAAAGCGTAAGCCCGCCCGGCAGTCACAAACCAAACACAGCCGTCGCGCAGGCCTACTATAACAAAGCGTTCGGTATTAAAAAAATGACCACCGAAACCGGCGCAGGCCAGTGGGGTTCAGCTCTCGCCTTTGCCTGCAATCTGCTCGGCATAGAATGCAAGGTTTATATGGTCAGAATCAGCTTTGACCAGAAGCCGTTCAGAAAATTGATGATGCAGGTCTGGGGTGCAAACTGCGTCGCAAGTCCCAGCAATGAAACCGAGTTCGGCAGAAAGATGTTGAAAGAATTGCCCGACACTCCCGGCTCGCTTGGAATAGCTATTTCCGAAGCGATAGAAGAAGCCGTCCACGACAAAACCGGCAAAACGCGTTATTCCCTCGGCAGCGTTTTAAATCACGTTATGCTGCACCAGACGATAATCGGTCTTGAAGCCAAAAAGCAATTGGAAATGGTCGGCATAAAAAAACCTGATGTCGTAATCGGCTGCGCAGGCGGCGGAAGCAACTTCGCCGGACTGGCCTTCCCATTCGTCGCCGATAAAATTCACGGCGCCGATATTGACATTATTCCGGTAGAGCCGAAAGCCTGCCCGACGATGACTAAAGGTGAATTTGCCTACGACCACGGCGATACTGCCTGTATGACCCCGCTGCTGGCGATGCACACTTTGGGACACGCGTTTGTACCAAAGCCCATTCACGCCGGCGGCCTTCGCTATCACGGTATGGCTCCGTTAGTTTGTCAGGGCATAGTCGAAGGGTTGATGAGGCCGGTTTCGTATCATCAGTTGAAATGCTATGAATCAGCTATGATTTGGGCTAAGACCGAAGGCACGATTTGTGCGCCGGAAACCAGCCATGCTATTGCCTGCGCGATTGACGAAGCAATAAAAGCCAGAGAGGAACACAAAGAGAAAGTTATTATCTTTACCTATAGCGGCCACGGCCTGATGGACTTGACCGGCTACGATGCCTATTTGAGCGGCAAACTTACAGACTACGAAATGTCAGACGCTGAAATAAAAGAGTCAACCGCGATTTTAAGCGGCTTGCCAAAACCACCGGCCAAAAAAACCGGCAAATGGTAATCGACTAAAATGTTCTTTTTAATTGAAAAAAGATTCAAATCTGGTTTAATTGCCGGTTATGAAAAATATATCTATTGTCGGCGATGGGGCGATGGGCAGCGTTTGCGCAATGATGCTCTGTCAAAAACATTACGCCGTTCGTATGTGGGGATATGACGCAAAGCAGCTCGGCGAAATTCAAAATCGAAAAGAAAATTTTAAATTTCTGCCCGGCTACAAACTCCCCGACGAATTGGCATTCGAATCGCGGGATTCAGAAATCCTGAAAAACGCCGATTTAATAGTCTCCGCCGTACCATGCCAATATATGCGAAGCGTATTCGCCAGACTCAAAAGTCATTTTAATCCCGCTGTGCCGATTGTCTCCGTAACCAAGGGCGTTGAAAACGGCACACTGCTCCGGCCAAGCCAGATACTCGCCGATGTTCTCGGCGGAGATGTAAAAGTTATCGCGTTGAGCGGGCCGACAATCGCCGATGAACTCGTCAGAAAACTGCCCGCTACCGCGACGGCAGCCTGCCAGGACGAACAGCTTGCCAAAGTCGTTCAGGATATTTTCACAATGCCCTATTTCAGGATTTATCGTAATACCGACATCATAGGCGTTGAGTTGGCCGGAGCGATGAAAAATGTAATCGCTATCGCCGCCGGCATTGTTGACGGCATCAAAGTCGGCGACAACGCAAAGGCTGCGCTGCTGTGCAGAGGACTTGCCGAAATTACAAGGCTCGGACTTTCGCTCGGAGCGAAAGAGCAGACGTTTTTCGGCTTGAGCGGCTTGGGCGATTTGGTTACGACGTGTATTTCGCCGCTCGGCAGAAACAGAATTTTTGGCCAGAGGATTGGAACAGGCCAAAGCGTCAAAGAAGCTCTCGGTGCGACAATGAGCGTTGTTGAAGGCGCCGCGACGTGCAAATCCATCGTGGAATTGGCCAAAACACGCAATATAGATATGCCTATTACCGAATCGGTTTATCAGATATTATTCTGCGGCAAAGGCGTATTAGAGGCTATTGAAGAGCTTATGAAGCGGAAACTCAAGGCCGAATAATTCAATTATCGGTTATCTGTTTAGCTATAAACCCTCAACTCGATTTAATCCATATTTTTTCGGACTCACATCTGTAAATTTGCGATTTTCATAGTATTACTTATATTTTATCAGTACTTGTGTTTTATCAGTCGAAAAAATTTTCTGCGATGGCGGAAAATAATGGTATGCGTTTTGGAAAGATGTGAATTGAGACGCGGCGTTTGACGATAATGCAGGTGTCATAGAAAATTATGAATTGGGGCGCAGTGTTTAGATTTTTCTCACAGAAGGCTTTTCCAATCGGAGTGGAAATTACCGCCAAAACCGTGCGGATGGCACAGCTCGGTCTGTTCGATGGCAGGGTAAGGCTCATCGCCGGCGGAAGCTGGGCTTTGCCGGACGGAATCGAGCCGTACAGCGGGCAGTGGCAGCGGTGTACGATTGACGCGGTAAGAAGCGTTTATTCGGCGGCACCGTTCAAATCGAAAGATGTCGTAACGGTAATGCCCTGCGTCGATGTTTTCTGTAAAGAGATAAAAAAGAGGCTGAACCCCGGACAGGATGCCGGTTTGGCTCTGGATGCGGAAGCTAAAAAATTACTTCCGTTCGTGGATAACGGCGCGATGGTCAGGCATATTGTTCTGAATGGCAATCGCGGACCCGCGGAAGAAAAGGATATACTGATTCTGGCGGCTGAAAAATTTAAAGTCGAATGTCATCTTGCGATTTTTGAAAAGGCTCGGCTCAATGTAAAGGCGATAAGCGTCTGGCCGGTTATTCTTGTGAACAGCTATGTGAATTTTTTTGGAAGAAGAAAAGCCGATGCCGAGGCGGCCGTTATGCTGCTCAACGCTTCGCGCGACGATTGCAGAGTTGTTATATGCAGAGGCAGCGGCATTCTCTTTGCCAGAATGATACCGTTTGGAATAAATTCTCTTAATCAAAGTATGGGAGCGGAAAAACTTATCGCGCAAATAGAGGCCTGCATCAGGTATTTTCAGAATACCGACAGGACATCGACGATAGAAAGAATTTTGCTGTTTGCCAACGACGGAGCGGGGCAGGAGCTTGTGCAGTGCGTTCTGGCCGTCGCGAAAAAGCATACAATCGCCGCGCATATAGGCGATGTGCTTCGGGCCGTCGATAATAACGACCTGTTTAAACGCGGCATTGACGCGCGAGGCGCAAAAGACGACTGGACTACGGTGTTTGGTTTGAGCCTGTCGGTTGAGAAAGGCTTCGGTCTGGAGAGTTTGATATGGCACAGATAGATTTTGTACCGGATGATTATATTCAGCGAAAAGAATCGCGAAGAGCGAACTTTTTTTACCTTGCGCTTCTGGCGATAGTAGTAGTCGGAATAACAGGAGCCTTTGGCATCATCAAAGTTCGCCAGCACGCGGTCGCAAACGAGGCCAAAGCGGTCGATGCGAGAATGGCCATTGTTCAGCAGGCGGTAAAACAGCTTGAGCAGATTCAGATTCAAAAGCAGGAAATGATGAAGACCGCGCTGCTGACGGCTGAACTTATCGAGCCTGTGCCGAGGAGTTTGATTGTTGCGCTGCTTACGAATTATTTGCCGGACAGCGTATCGCTCTCGAAGATTACGATTGTGCAAAAAGTCTTGACTCCGAAGCTGAACCAATACGATGCCGCCAAAGCCGCACAGCAAAAGTCGTCTGAAAAGGATTTTACGGAACTTGAAATTGAAGGTCTTGCCGCCAGTGATATCGGCGTTGCGGATTATATCGCCAATTTGAGCAAATCAAATATGCTGGAAAATGTCAGTCTTGTGCAGTCGAAACAGAAAGATGTCATCGGCGGCAGTTATAGAGAGTTTAAGCTGACGGCGCAGATTCGCGGCAGCTTCGCGGCGGGCAGCGATGAAGTTGAAAAGATTCGCAATTATCAAAATGAAAAGAAGCTATAAATAAAATAGCCGCGAATAAACACGAAGAATTTAAAAATGAATAGTAGTTTCAGAAAATTTGTTTTGTTTGTAACGCTTGTTGCGCTGGCGTGGTTTTCGTATGTTTATATGCTCAAGCCAGCCAATGCGGAGATAGCGAAGCAGCGAAGCGATATAATCGCCAAACAGGCAAAGCTTGGCGAACTTGAGAAGTTAAGCAGTGTCGCCAACGATGCCGGCAGGCAGCTTTCGAGGCTTGCCGAGGCTGTGCAGTTTTTTCAGGATAAGCTGCCGCTGGAAAGCGAAATACACAAAGTTCTTGAAAGCATTACTCTGATAGCGCAAAAGCAGGGATTAGACTGCGGCAAAATCACGGCGCTGAAAACTAAAAACTACAACGGATATATCGAGCAGCCGCTGGAAATGGAACTTAGCGGAGATTTTCAGGCATTTTACAGTTTTCTGATAGAAGTCGAAAAACTTCAGAGAATTATCAGGGTCAGAGAGCTTGAACTGAAAAAGGATACTGCTAAACCAGGTCAGCTCAATGCGGATATGATAATAAGCGTATTTTTCAGTACATAAAAATGACATTAATTAACGAACTAAACGGCCGAACGGAATCGGAAAAATCACAGCAAAGCGAAATAATCCAGCCGCAGGCGCAGGATAAAAACGTCAGGCAAACGACGTTTATCCTGATTGGGGCGATAGCGATAGTTTTTGCCGGCGTGTGGGTAATGCACAAAAAGAACACGCCTGTCAAAGCTCTCGCTGCGGTTAGCGAGCAGGAATTGCAGATTGAATCTGCCATATCGCAGCTTACCGGCATAAACAAGGAAAGCGTCAGTCAGGTCGATGGGGTCGTAAAAAAGTTTTATGAGTTTGCGGATTTCGGGCAGGTCAGGCCGGAGCAGTTGAAAATAGACCCGTTCGGTCTGAACTGGGCGGCGGCGTTTATGCCGACGCTTGCCGGCGCGAATAAAGGCGGAACCGCAGAATCAGCTAAATTGCCGGAGATGCAACTCTTGAGTATTTTCAAATCGCAGCACGGCAACTGCTGTATGATTGATGATGTGCTTTTGTATAAGGGCGATAAGGTAAACGGTTTTGAGGTTATGGAAATAGGCGAAGATTTTGTCAAACTTAAATCCGCCGGCAATACTGTAATTTTGTATCTCCAGACAGAGAGCGACAGAAAGAATGATAAATAAAATAAAAAAGATGTTCGACTCTGTCGGAACGTATTTTGACGATGCGAGCGTTCAGAATCACAGCGGAAAAGTCGAGGGTCTTACCGCGATTTATTCGCCGCAGGACGAAACAAAAGACAACGCCGGCGTTTGCGTCAGAGATGTCGCCGACGCTCTGGTCGCTATTGGAAGGCTTACAAGCGATGAATTGGCAAACGTCAGAGGCGAGCAGTTTAAAAACACCGGCGAAGATACCGCTCAAATTCTGCTTCGGCTCAAATATGTGAACAAAGACGATATTCTCGCGGCCAGAGCGCATATATACGGTTTTGAATTTAGGCATATAAAGCCGGAGCAAATCGACCGTCAGGCGTTCGAGAAACTCGATGCGAGTTTTATGGCCGGCAATAGAATCGTGCCGATGTCGATTGATGACAATCTTCTTACGGTCGCGATGTCCGAGCCGGAAAATGTTTTCGCAATCGACGAAGTTAAAGTTCGCACCGGTTTGGACGTGAACGTTATCGTATGCAGCGCAGAAGACATAGACAACGCGGTCAATGTGCTTAGCGGAAAGAAGTCCGATTACCGCGTTGAGGATTTTCTTGCCGAAATATCCGAAGTCGAAGTTGTTGAAAAAGTCGAGGAGGAGGCCGAAGACCTCGAAAAAATGGCGGGCGAGTCGCCTGTAATAAAATTTGTGAACTACTTAATCAGCCACGCGATAAGACAGGGCGCAAGCGATATTCATATCGAGCCAAAGGGCAAGGAAACAAAAATTCGCTACCGAATAGACGGAGTTTTGTTCGAGGAAATGCTTCCGCCTGCGCAGATGCACGCCGCGCTTGTATCGCGACTGAAAATTATGAGCAATCTTGATATTTCCGAACGAAGACTGCCGCAGGATGGGAAAATATCCGTTGTTGTCGGCGGAAGAGGAATCGATTTGCGAGTTTCTTCTCTGCCGACGACTTATGGCGAAAAGGTCGTTATCCGCGTTCTCGACAGCAAATCGATTTTGCGGGGTCTTGACAATTCTGGAATGGCCGAGGCAATGAAAACGGAATTCATTGAGCAGATACACAGGCCGAACGGCATAGTTCTCGTTACAGGCCCGACCGGAAGTGGAAAAAGCACGACGCTGTATTCATCGCTCGGTCTTATGGACGGCAAGAGCCTTAATATCTCCACCGTCGAAGACCCGGTCGAATATGAACTCCAGTTCGCCAATCAGGTCAACGTCAACGACCGTATCGGAATGACGTTTGCCGCCGCCCTGCGAAGTCTGCTCCGGCAGGACCCGGATATTATAATGGTCGGCGAAATCAGAGATTGTGAAACCGCGCGTATCGCCGTTCAGGCTGCGCTGACGGGACATTTGGTTTTGTCAACCCTGCACACCAATGATGCGCCAGGCTCGGTTACAAGATTAGTGAACATTGGAGTTGAGCCTTATCTAATCTCGGCGGCTCTTAATGCGGTTTTGGCGCAGAGACTTGTCAGGAAAATCTGCCCCAACTGCAAAGAACGCTATAGGCCGTCCGATAACGTTCGCAGACGTGTAGCTTTGGCAGGGGTTGAGCCGGAAGCGTTGTATCGCGGCAAAGGCTGCGACAACTGCCGGAAAAGCGGCTACATCGGCAGAGTAGGCATTTATGAACTGCTCGTTATTGACGAGGAGTTCAAGGCTATAATAAACGAAAACTGCTCAATGGATAGTTTAAAAGCGGCCTTTGAAAAAACAGGCAAAGGCTCAATATATCGTGATGGCATGCAGAAAGTACGCGATGGCATAACGACAATAGATGAAGTTCTTCGTGTTACCGAAGAATATCAGCATAAGTCGATATAAAATTCGACCGATAATAAGTCAATAGCCAGTAGCCAATAGACAATAGATAGTAGTTGGTGGATAATATGAGTGATGGATTTAAACATAACGTAGCGGTAATGGATTTGCTCGATGAAAAGTCGCAGATAAAACAGCTTCTTGCCGGGGCAGTTGCGGCCAGTGCCAGCGATTTGCATATAAATGTCGGTATGCCGCCGATAATGAGAATAAATACGGAGCTTGTCCCTGTGGATACAGCTCCTGTAAGTTTGCAGCAGGTAAGACAAATGATGCTTGATATGGTAAGCATTGAAAAATTTGAAACCTTTGAAAAAAAACGCGATTATGATTTTTCAACGACTATCAGCGACGGCAGCAGATTCAGAGTCAACGCTCACTATCAGCGAGACACCATTGCGCTGTCGTTCAGGCTTATTCCCAGCCAGATACCGCAATTAAGCCAACTGCATCTGCCGAAAATCGTTGATGAGCTTGCCAAACTGCCTCGCGGCCTCGTTCTGGTTACAGGCCACACCGGCAGCGGCAAAAGCACCACTCTCGCTGCAATGATAAATATGGTCAACTCTACCGTAAGCTCAAGAATAATTACGCTTGAAGACCCGGTCGAATATGTCTTTGAAAATAATATGTCGATGATAGAGCAGCGGGAGATTGGTTCTGACTGTCTGGATTTCGCCTCCGGTCTCAAGCACGCTCTCCGTCAGGACCCGGAAGTGATATTAGTCGGCGAAATGAGAGACCTCGAAACTACCGGCGCAACCATAACCGCCGCCGAGACTGGCCACCTTGTTCTTAGTACGCTGCATACGATAAATGCCACGCAAACCGTGGAACGCATAATAGATATTTATCCGGCCGCGCAGCAGAATCAGATAAGAACGATGCTGGCGAACACATTGCACGCGGTTATTTCTCAAACGCTTTTTAAACGAATAGACCAGAGCGGTATGGTTCCAGCCGTCGAGATTCTGCTGTGCAATTCCGCCGTGCGCAACTGCATCAGAGAAAACAGAATTTACGAAATACCGAACATCATCGCTACTTCACGCAAAATCGGTATGCAGGAAATGGACAACAGTATTGCCGAGATGTATTTTAAGGGCTTTATAGGCAAAGACGATGCGATTGACAGTTCGACAAATCCGTCGAAAATGGAAAAAACGCTCTCGCCTGATAATAAGGCGACTTTCCTGAAAAATATGCAGGGACAGTAAGAATAGATTAAATCCGAAGTTTTGGTAATTTGAATTTCAGTAATTTGGATTTGTTTAGGATTTAGATATTAGGATTTCGGATTTTTAGAATAATGGGGGTAAATAATGACTGCGGTAATGACAGCCCAAAGACCGCCGGTACAGCAAAGCCGGGGCGCAAGCAGCGCAGTTCGCAGCACAGGTCAGCAGCAGACAACTCTTAAACGTCTTTCGGAGTTCAGCCTTGAATTGGGGCCGAGCCTTAAAGATGTTCTGAATTTCACCAATCAGTTATCTGTTATGGTTAAGGCCGGCATCGCTCTGCCCGAAGCGATAGAGGCAATCGGGCTTCAGATTGAAAATAAAAAGTTCAGAAAAATCATTCTCGACCTGAAAAGCAGAATCGAGTCCGGCGAGAGTTTTTCGCAGGCTCTGGCTCGTTATCCCAAAGTTTTCGGCAGACTGTATATCAATATGATTGCCGCCGCCGAGCTAAGCGGTTCGCTTAGTCTGATGTTAAGAAAAATTACCGAATATCTCGACCAGGAAATTCAGACGCGTTCGCAGGTTATCGGCGCGATGATTTATCCGGGCATAATAGCAGTTATGGCGGTTACCTGCACGACGTTTTTGCTCGTGTTCGTACTGCCGCGTTTTACGGCGCTGTTTGCCGGCAAAGAGGCTATGCTGCCCAAGCCTACCATTATAATTATGGCAATCAGCGGATTTTTACGTGGCAACTGGATGTATGTTCTCATCGGCGTAGCGGTTGTTGTTTTTGGTTTAGGCGCTTACATCAAAACGACTACCGGGCGATTCTGGCTCGACAAAATCAAACTTGTCGTGCCGGTGATGAAGACGCTGTGCAACAGTCTTTATATCACCCGTTCGCTCGGCGCAATGGGCATTCTTACCAACGCGGGCGTGCCGATTCTCGAAACGCTCGAAATAACCGCCGAGGTCAGCGGAAACGTCCACTACAAAAAAATGTGGCGCGACGTGTATAACTCCGTAAAGCAGGGCAGGAGAATCGCTCAAAGTTTCTCCGCAAAACCTCTGCTGCCGATTTCGGCGATTCAAATGATTCGCTCCGGCGAAGATTCAGGTACGCTCGGACAGGTGCTTGAGGACGTGAGTGAATTTTATCAGAGGCAGCTCAAAGCCACGATTAAAATCGTTACCGCGATGATTGAGCCTTTGATGATTATCGTGATGGGATTCTTAGTCGGCTTTATCGCGATGGCGGTTATATTGCCGATTTTCAAAATGTCAGCCATCGCATCAGGAAGACATTAAAAGTTTTGAGTTTTGTAGGGTGGGCTTTAGCCCACGCTGTTTTTTTACATTCGGCTAAAATGTCACAAAAAAGCAAAAATAATGGATTTACGCTTATTGAGATTTTGGTTGCGATTGTTTTGCTTGGAATAGGCATAGCGGCCATCGTAGGCTCAAACGCCGCCTTTACGCAGCAAAGCGCACAGGCGGGGCAGCTCTCGACCGCTGAATTTCTCATCGAGCAAATCCGCGAACTGACCGCATTGATGCCGGCCAACGACCCGAATCAGGCCAGTATTTACAGTTTTGACGGCGACACGTTCAATCCGCCAATCGACAGTCAGCAAAGGCCGCTTGCGAATTTTTCCGCTTACAGCCAGGTGGTTACGGTTGATTATGTCAGCGCGACAAATTTCCAGCAAATCGTTGCGGATAATTCCAGCGACTTTGTTGGAATAACAGTAAAAATACTATATAACGGCTCGGAAATTTCGCAGGCAAAATGGATTAGATGTGTAGAATGAGAAATGTCATCAAAAAAACAGCTTTTACACTCATCGAATTAATGATGAGTATTTCAATTCTCGCGATAATTATGGTCGCTGTGGGCATCGCTCTCAACGCAAGCGTAATGAATTATCAGGCTAACAGCGACATCTCCGCGGCTGTTGTAAAAGCCAATCAGGCGCTCGGAAGAATAACCTCCGACTTACGCTGCGCAACAGCGGTTGACGCGGCCGAGCCGAATAGTCAATGTTCAATGGTTACCTCCGGCGGGGCGGACATTACATACAGTTTTAATCAGGCGCAGGGCAAATTATATCTCACCAATAACAGCACGTCGCAATCTTATGTTTTATGCGATAATATCGGCTCGGTCGTGTTTGACAGACAGGTATCCGGCGGAAAAGTCAAAAGCGTACAGATTATTCTTACTGTTACCGTCGGCGGCTTTACGCAAAATGCCTGCGCCGCGGTCGTTATCCGCAAAAATATGTGAGATTATTTCCTGTCAAGCTTTTCAAGCGTTGCTTTTCGCAGCGTTTCCATTGGGCAGTCGGTGTGTGCGTGCGTGAATAGTTTAAATTGTTCGCCTGCCTGATTGATGAACATTTCAACGCCGCTTATGGTTTTTGCTCTCGCCTGTTTCGCCTGCCTTAATAACAGCGTTTCCATCGGATTATAAACCGTATCAAAGACCGTCATCGAGGATTTCAGGCATTGGGCGGGCACCGGGCTTGCGTTGACTTCAGGATGCATTCCGATACTTGTGCAGTTGACAACGATTTCGGCATCTAAATTTTTAATGCCGGCCAAATCGTCGCTGCGGCAGCCGAATTCGAGGGCAAGATTGTTCGCTCTTGCTATTGTTCGGTTATAAATAGTAACCTTTGCTCCGACATCGACGAGTCCCGCGATAATCGCTCTTGCCGCTCCGCCTGCGCCGACTACGGCGACGGTTTTTCCGTGCAGTTGTTTCCTTGTTATGCCCATCGCGTTTGTCAGTGCGTCCATTGCTCCCGCGTAGTCGGTGTTGTAAGCGTTGATTCTCTCGTTTATACCGATTGTCAGGGTGTTTGCCGCGCCGATTTTTACCGCTAAAGGCTCGATGTGTTCGCCTTTTTCTCTGGCGTATTCAAGTGCGCTGGTTTTGTGCGGAATTGTTATGCTAAAGCCTTTGAAGTCAAGGTATGGCCTTGACGTGATATTGTCCATAAATTCGTTAAAATCGGTTTGCCCGCCGGCGACTAAAACCGGCAGATAAACCCTGTTCATTTTTTCCGCCGCAAAGCAGGCGTTGTGAACCGCAGGACTCATCGAATGCGCCACCGGGTCGCCGATTACGCCGAAAAATTCCGTCGCGCTGTCTATAATATCGAAACGGTATGATTTCATTTGCTCGCTGGTCAACTGCCCCGGCGCGGTGGCTGAGTTGGCCTCGATGCTCGCGAAGGTCATAAACGCGTCGAGTTTTTTGGCTATTATTCTGCTGATAACGCCGGCCTTGCCCATACAAATCGCGATTGTTTTCTTGCCGTGTTTTTTGAGAATGTCAAACGCCTCGAAGCAGTCGTTTATGTGGTTTGCCTGGTATGCCGTCTTGGCGACGGCGGCAGGGCAGACAGTGAAAATCTGTTCATAGACTTGCGCGAGATTCTCAAATTTGTTTTTGAAATTATGAGCGGAAATTATCAGTTTGATTTTGCCGTTTTCCGCCAGAGTTTTTTTGATAGCGCAGGCAAAATCGCCGTGCTTGAAATTTTCATATTCGCAGTCGATAAAATCCGCGCCGAGTTTTACGGCTTTGGCGAGAATTTCTATTCTAATGGCTGGCGGCAGATTATTTTGCCCGCCTTCTTTTGGGTCTCGGCAGGTAACTACAACAGGCAGCTTTGTTTGTTTGCCGGCGGAAACAACTTCGGCTAATTTGTCAGTGTTCAGGCCTTCTATGTAGTCTGTGCGGAGTTCCAGTGCCTCCGCTCCCGCTGCGCAGGCTGTTTTAATCTGCTCTTTGCAGGTGTTTAAATCCTTTGCCGAAATTGGAATTGCTAAATAAGTCATTGCTTAAACTCAAAATTATTCAAGCTGTCTGTCTATTCTATCGAGTACGATATTTATCGCCATAAGATATGCTTTCGCCACGGCCTGGAGCATATCAATCGAGCAAGCCTTCGTTCGCACCTGCCGATTGTGATATTCAGCGGTAATGCTCGCCTGTCCCAGTGCGTTTGTGCCGCTGCTGAACATACTGAAATTAAAATCCTTCAGAAAGATTCTTATGCCGGTCGCCTCGGTAATCGCCTGACATATAGCGTCGGTAGAACTGCTGCCCGCGGCCTCGGCGGTTGTTTTTTTGCCGTCCGGCGAAATCAAAACCACCATCGCTGCCGGCAGGACATTCGGCCCGATTGTCGTCTTGAGCGAAACCAAATCCCACCCAATCACCGGCTGCGCTAAAATCTCATCAGCAATCGCTTCAATCTCCTCGGCGAAAATGCTGCCCCTTAATTCAAACAAATCGTAAATCCGCTCATAAGCCTGCTGAAACTGCCGGGGCGCGAGTTCCCTGCCCATAGCCGCTATTTTCGCGTGAACGGTTTCCCTGCACGGCGGAGCATCTATTGTGAACAGCGGATTGTCAGGATTCATTAGTGCCATTGATTTGGCATTATAGCCTGTTTATTTTCAGGCTCAAACGAATTTTGCCTGTTTTTATCCTGAATTTAAAAAAATATAATTCGATAAATATACTTCATATTTTCATCTTTTTTGGTAGAATCCAGCCCTTACAAGTGAATAACTACTGTTTTTAAATAAGAACGCCAAATGGTTATAGTAGAAAAACTTGAAAATATTCCCGCTGATGTTAAGGGCTGCTGCCTTACAATCGGCAACTTTGACGGCGTGCATTTGGGGCACGAAAAAATAATCGCTTCCGCGCATCAGGCCGCCAAAAGGTTCGGCAAATGCCCGGTTGCGGTTATGACGTTTGAGCCGCATCCGGTGGCGATTCTGCATCCGGAAAAAGCTCCGCAGGTTTTAACGCCTTTGCCGCTGAAGCAGGCTTTGCTCGAAAAGGCCGGCGTTGATTATCTGCTCGTCGTAAGGGACAGTTATAATCTCCTGTCGCTTTCGCCGGAGAGTTTTGTTGACGATTTTTTAGTTAAAACAATCGCTCCGAGAGCCGTTGTTGAGGGCGAGGATTTTCACTTCGGCTACGGCCGCAGCGGCAATGCACAGGTTCTCGCATCGCTCGGCAAAGAACGCGGGTTTGATGTTTTCATTGTTGACGACGCGGAAATAGATTTCGGCACAGGCCCGACAAAAGTTTCAAGCACGCTTATTCGCCTTATGCTCCAGAGCGGAAACGCCGCCCAGGCCGCGGTGGCTCTTGGCAGGGGGTACAGGTTAATGGGCAGAGTTGTAAAGGGCAGGGGCAAGGGAACGGAACTTGGCTTTCCAACGGCCAATATCGAGCCGCACGACCAGATTATACCTGCCGAGGGCGTTTATGCCGGTTTTGTTTCGGTAGCGGACAGCGTCGAAAAACTTTGCATAGCCCGGCAGGATATTCCCGCCGTTTTCAGTCTTGGCAGGGCAAAGACGTTTATTTGCGACCATCCTTTGCTGATTGAGGCGCATTTGCTCGCCGGCTGCGGCGAAAATCTTTACGATAAATTTTTAGCGCTCGATTTTATTGATTTTATCCGCGGCCAGAGGCGTTTTGGAACGGAAGAAAAACTCAAAGAACAAATTAAAAAGGATTGCCAAAAAGCGAAACAGATTTTAAACGTATAAAAATTTGTATTTTGACAGGATTACAGGATAAGCAGGATAAATTCAAAAAATCCCGTCAATCCTGTTATCCTGTCTGAATAAGTTTGTAGGGTGGACAGCTTGCCTGTCCACGCGGTAGTTTTGTAGGGTGGGCTTCAGCCCACGCTGTTTTTTTTGATAGAAAAGGATTTTAATGACGACAACTGACGGTTTAAAAAAAGCGATTGATTTAATAAATAACTCCCACAACTGGCTGATTACATCTCATACCAGGCCGGACGGTGATGCTGTCGGCTGTATGAAAAGTCTTTACGATTTAGCCGGGCAGCTCGGCAAAAAGGCGCAGCCGATTTTACTTTCTCCGCCTGCAAAATGGTATCAATCCATATTTGACAAGCCCGTGCCTGTGCTTGGCAACGATATAAAAATCGAGGCTCTAAACACTGAAAATTTAGACCTTATTATAATCGTCGATACCAATAGTTATATTCAGTTGCCCGAGTTTGACAAGTGGCTCAAAAAGTCAAAGATTCCCGTGCTTGTAATCGACCATCATCTGACCGGCGACGGACTTGGCAATGTCGAAATCATCGACCCGACCGCCGCTGCGACCGGCGAAATAGTTTTTGACCTTTTTAAAGCCGCAGGCTGGAAAATCACGCCAGCCATCGCCGAGGCTCTTTTCGTCGCGATTTCAACCGATACGGGCTGGTTCAGATTCGACAACACCGACAGCAGAGTAATGAACAACGCCGCTGAACTGATTGCGCTGGGCGTTAAGGTTTCCGACGTTCATCATAAAATGTTTCAGAATTATTCGCCCGCACGGATGAGACTCCTCGGCAAAATGCTCGAAAGCCTCGAATTATACTGCGATGACAAAATCGCCCTGCAATTCATTATGCGGGCTGATTTCGACGCGGCAGGAGCAATCGGCAGCGATACCGAGGATTTCGTCAACGAATGCCAGAAAATTAACACCGTCGAAGCGGCCGCTCTGTTCGTGGAATTAAAGGACGGCGGATTCAGATGTTCGCTGCGGAGCAACGGCTCTGTTGACGTTCGCCAAATCGCCCAAAAATTCGGTGGCGGCGGACACAGAGTCGCTTCAGGTGTAAATCTCGATGGGCCGCTCCAAACCGCAAAAAAAATTATTCTCGATGAACTTAAAAAAGCGATGAATAAAGTGTAGCATATGCGTTTTTATCGGATTAAGAGGGGATTTGTGTTAAAATAGGCAAAATTTTCTTGACTTTTGGTCATTTATTTGCTTTAATAGGGGAAGTACAAACGAGTCTTAATTGGGGTTGGGAAGCAGTATCATTTTCTTGGATTGAGCGACAGTTGGTTTTTCTTATTTGGGGTGTTCCTGTCATCAGAATGATGGGTCAGAGCATCTAATTTGCGGTAAATAACTACGACATACACTACAGAGATACTGCGCACATTGATTGATTTGTAGGGTGGGCTTTAGCCCACGCAGTTTTTTTAAAAAATATATCTCTGTGAACTCTGTGTTCTCTGTGGCTAAAAATAAAAATTAAAAAAACTCTGTGGCAGTTTTGTTTAATTCGAATTTGTTTCGAATTTAGAAATTAGAATTTTTTTTGTGGGGTGTTTTTTATGAAGAATTTAAAATCAGCGGTAATTTCATTGTCAGTTCTGTTTTGCGTTTGTGCGAACGCTTCGCTAATCGGCGGCATCGGCGCGTACACCGGCACAACGACATTCAACTTGTCAAATGGCACAAGTAATCTGAATGTCGATGTGGAATATGCCGTCTATGCACCCGGCCAATACACCGGCAACGACATCTCCGGCGGCAGCGATTACATATACGCGTATCAGATTTTCAGCAAATCGCCCGCGTCAAACGTCGCGGTTGATTTCTTCTCGGTTGGAATCCTAATCGGCAGCGGCATAAACGCTGTCGGTACAGACGCGACTTTCGGCACGCTGGGCGGCGTAAATCCGCTTGCGTTCAATTTTCCGCAGAGCGCAGGGTATATGTTTATCTACTCGGCTCTCCAGCCAGGCCAGTATTCCACCGTGCTTTTGTTCAGTTCTGATTATTCGCCGACAATGGGCTTCGGCACAGTCAGCGGCGGCGGTCTTGGCGGTATGGGTATATTGCCTACGCCATCGCTCATACCAGAACCTGCGACAATAGCCCTGCTTGTTCCGGCGATTATAGCGTTGAGAAACAAACGGAAGAAATAATTGCGATAGTCAATAGTAAGAGTTTCTAACATAATGAAAAAGACGCAACATAGTGAAGCGTATCTCGTGAAGTGTATTTCGTTGTTTTTTCGCTTCACGCTTCACGAACGACGAAATACAAAAATTATGTACAAATTTCTTTTTGCATAGAGTTTCTAAGTAACAAACAATTGGGGGTAATATGAAATCTTTAACTTTTGCAATTTGCCTTACGCTTGCCGTCTGTACGACAGGCTTTGCGGGAGGCAACTATGCGGTGCTTATGCAGGAAAGCCCCGCGGGTGCCGGCGAAATACAGCCGGGCATCGGCGTGCATACGTTCGGCGTAAATGAAAAGGTAACGCTTAATACCGTTCCGAAGAAGGGCTATAAATTTGTGTACTGGCTCGGCGACGTTAGCGACCCGACAGCGAACCGAACAACAATGTCTGTTGATGGGCCGAAAATCGTTATAGCTGTTTTTGAAAGAGACGCTTATAACCTGCCCAGCGCGAGCGCTGCGATATCGCAGGGGCCGGAAGGCCTTACGCCTCGAAATGATTCTATAGGCGGGAGTTTCCCATCAATTCCGCCCGACCCGCCGGATGAACCGGATGATCCGGACGACCCTCCGCCAGTGCCGGAACCTGGAACTATGATTTTGCTTACATCAGGTGCGTTTATATTGCGAAAGAGACTTTTTAGAAAACAGTGACATAAGAATAAATTGACACCAATGATATTAAGAGCCTGGTCCCCGGAATCCTTAATGTAATAGGTGAAAAATTCAGTGAAGCCCTGTTTTCGGTCACGGGAAGAAGAGGTCGGCGGTTACAAAAAACCGCTGACCATTTTTTTTATTTTTTTAAAAAAAATTGCAAAAATTAAAGATTAAAAAAATCGTTTTTGAAAAACTTGCGCTTTTGGCCGTTTTTTTTTAGGGCGAAATTGGGGAAAAACGGGTTTTTGGGGCATAAAAAACGATTCTGGATATTAAAGAGGCGCAAGTTTTTTGCAAAAAATTGAAAGTTTTTGCAAATTTTTGAAAGAAATTTCAAATTTTGAACGACTTTTGAACGGTTTTTAACAGCTTTTGATGAGGTTTTGAGGGGGTTTTGTAAGGTTTTATTCAGGATTAAACAATTCGTCTTTTGCCGAAAGGCAAAAGAGCAATTCAGTTATCAGTTATCGGTTATCAGCACGGAAGTGAATAATGAATAGTGAAAAGTGAATAGTTGTGGAATCGGCAAGGCCGATGAGATTTTAATTTTTTAGGGTTGAAAATTGCCTGCTCAAGACGGATAATGTCCTTTAATTGCTTTGGATTGTAATTGCAGGAAGCGGAAAGGTGAGGTTTTTGATTTTATGAATAATTTGGTATATGTGGGATGTATTAGGCAATTCATTTATATAATCCACAGCCAGAAAATTCAGACGATTTAGTCTTTCTATAATTTATCTGATTAAAAAATAGGCGATGTGGAAATAAATGGAAAGGAAAGTTTGCCATGGCAACTTGTTTTATTATGCAACCTTTTGATGGTGATACGTTTGATAAGCGATGTAAGGATATTTTCGTACCTGCGATTTGTGATGCAGGCCTCGATCCATACAGAGTTGATCAAGACCCCAAAGTCAGTATACCTATCCAAGATATTGAAAATGGAATTCGAGATTCAAGTATCTGTCTTGCAGAAATAACTATAGATAATCCCAATGTTTGGTTTGAACTTGGGTTTGCGATTGCTTGTGGGAGAGAAGTTGTGTTGGTATGTTCCGATGAGCGTAAAGCAAGATTTCCATTTGATATTCAGCACCGATCCATTATTAGATATGCTACTGCATCATCGAGCGACTTCGAAAAACTCAAAAGCGATATTACGACAAAACTTAAGGCATATCTTCAAAAGACTGAAACTTTATCGAATATATCAGAGATTTCGAAACTCACAAAGTTTGAGGGATTAGAACAACATGAAGTTGTTACTCTTGCTGCGTTAGCTCAGAACATAGACCATCCAGATGACAATGCCTCTATTTTTCAGATTAAGCGAGATATGGAAGCAAGTGGGTTTACCAAAATCGCGACAATGCTATCGTTGAAAAACTTAACGCAACAAGGTTTTGTTGAATATGGACGGTATCAGGATGAGACCGGAGATTATTATAGTGGTTATACGCTTACAGAAAAGGGATGGGATTGGGTTTTAGAGAACAAGGATAAATTTGTTATTGAAAAACCAGAGTTACCATTTTAAATATTTGTGTTAGAGATAAATACCTCCCACCGCAGGAGTGGGGGCTAAACAGAAAATTTGTGTGCATTCGTGTTAATTCGTGGCGGGGGAAATAATTTTTAAAAATGGATTCTCGCCTACGCGGGAATGACAAAAGAAGAGATTGCCGCGCTGCGCTCGCAATGACAATGGAATCGCCGGAGGCGATGGGATTTTTAAATAGATTCCTCGACTGCGCTCGGAATGACGCGAACCCGCCGAATAAATCTGCGGGCTAACTACGACGAACCCCCGGCACTGGTCCGGGGGCTAAACAAAATAATCCGTGAAATATGGGTGGTCTGCGGTTAAGATTCTGGGTTATGACGGAATTTAAGTTAATAAGCGAATTCAGGCCGAAGGGCGACCAGCCAAAGGCGATAAAACAACTTGTCTCTAATCTGCAGGCAGGGCGGCAATACCAGACCCTCCGCGGCGTTACGGGCAGCGGAAAAACCTTCACAATGGCTAACGTAATCGCTCAACACAAACGCCCAACATTAGTTATCAGTCATAATAAGACTCTGGCGGCTCAACTCTATGAGGAATTCAAAGAGCTTTTCCCCAATAACGCAGTCGAATACTTCGTAAGCTATTATGATTATTATCAGCCGGAGGCGTATATTCCGCAGCGCGATATTTATATCGAAAAAGACGCATCGCGAAACGATGAACTCGACAGGCTTCGGCTGGCGGCAACGGCAAGTCTGACAAGCAGAAAAGACGTAATTATCGTAGCTTCGGTTTCGTGCATTTTCGGGCTTGGTTCGCCGGGTGATTATAAGGCGAGCGTTATTGCTGTTTGTGTCGGCGATTCCGTCGAGCGAAACGAACTGCTCGGAAAATTAGCTGATATTCAATACACGCGCAACGATATTGATTTTAAACGCGGGACTTTTCGCGTGCGGGGCGATGTTGTAGAGCTTTGGCCGAGCTATGAATCGTTCGCTGTTCGGCTGGAGTTTTTCGGTGATGAAGTCGAGAAGATAAATTATATCAATCCGACAAGCGGGGAGATTTTATCGTCCGAGGAGCGGCTGTTTGTTTATCCTGCCGGTCATTATGTAATGCCTGCCGATAGAATTGAAGCGGCTACGGAGGGCATAAAGGAGGAATTGGCACATCAAATGATGATGCTGCGGCAGGAGGGCAAACTGCTTGAGGCGCAAAGACTTGCGGCAAGGACGATGTACGATATCGAAATGATTAAGGAAGTCGGCTTTTGCAGCGGGATTGAAAATTATTCGAGGCATTTGAGCGGTCTTGCGCCTGGAGCGAGGCCTTATACGCTGATAGATTATTTCGGCGACGATTTCCTTTTGTTCATTGACGAATCGCACGTTAGCATTCCGCAGATTCGCGCGATGCACGCAGGCGATAAGAGCAGAAAGACCGTCTTGGTCGAACATGGCTTTCGCCTGCCCAGCGCGCTTGATAACAGGCCTTTGCGGTTCGAGGAGTTTCAGGAGAACTGGAAAAAGGTGATATTTGTATCGGCAACTCCAGCCGAGTTTGAATTGAATTTGAGCGGCGATGCGGTTATTGAGCAGGTTGTAAGGCCGACGGGTTTGTTAGACCCGGAAATTTTCGTCGAGCCTGCGTCCAATCAGGTGCCACACTTGCTTGCGGAGATTGAAAAGCGCGTCGCTGCAAATCAGCGTGTTTTGGTTACGACATTGACGAAAAGGCTGGCGGAGGACTTGTCTTCTTATATAACGAAGAAGGGTTTTCGCTGTCGGTATCTGCACAGCGAGATTAAGACGCTTGAGCGGGTCGAGATACTGCGAGCGTTGCGGAATGGCGACTTTGACGTGCTGGTCGGCATAAATCTGCTTCGTGAGGGTCTGGATTTGCCGGAGGTTTCGCTTGTTGCGATTCTCGACGCGGATAAGCAGGGATTTCTGCGAAGTGAGACATCATTAGTTCAGACCATCGGCAGGGCGGCGAGAAATGTCGATGCTATGGTTATTTTTTATGCTGATAAAGTAACCGACGCGATGCAAAAAGCAATTGACGAAACGGCTCGCCGGCGTAAAATACAATTCCAGTATAATAAGGATAACAATATAACGCCTGAAACGGTGAAAAAGCAGATTTATCGCGGACTGGCGGAAAAAATGAAGGCTCGGCAGTTTGCCCGTGAAGCGGTGAGCCTTAATGATATGGAATATGACGCAGCCGAGATTGTTGCGCAGCTCGAAAAGGAAATGCTCGACGCGGCTGAAAAACTCGACTTTGAAAAGGCGGCTTTTTTGAGAGACCAGTTGAAGGAATTGAAAGAACTGCCGCAGATAAGGAACGCCAAATGAAAAATTTGAATATGGAAAAGGTTTCCAGACTGATTGATATTGCGGTCGAAGAAGATTACGGCAGCGGCGACCCGACATCGGAGCTTACGATACCGGCAAACGCAAAGGGCAAAGCGTATATCATAACGCGTGAAGAAATTATTGTCAGCGGAATGGCCGTTGTAAAGGAAACGCTCAAGCGATACGACCGGCGGCTGAAATTGAAGGTTTTTAAACGCGATGGTCAGCGGGCGAATGTTGCCGACAGGCTTGCGGTTATAGAAGGGCCGATTCGCTCGATGCTCTCTGCGGAGCGGGTGGTATTGAATTTTCTTCAGCGGCTTTGCGGCGTCGCGACGATGACTTATAAATATGTCCACGCTGTTCGGGGGACGAAGGCGAAAATTTACGACACTCGCAAGACGATACCGGGCTGGCGGGAACTCGATAAATATGCCGTTCGATGCGGCAAGGGGCATAATCATCGCTATAATTTAAGCGAAGCGGTGATGTTTAAGGATAATCACGTCGCTCAAATCAGCAAAAATTTGAGTTTGAAATTACGGGAACTCGTTGCCAAAGCGAAAAAAATCAAAACCGTGAAATTTATTTGCGTTGAGGTTGACCACGTTGACGACCAGCTCAATTATGTTCTCGAAATACCCGGCATAGATGTCGTTCTGTTGGACAATATGGGGCAGTGGCAGTATAAGCACGCGGTCGCTATGCGAAATAAAATGTGCGGCGATAAGCCGCTGCTTGAAGCCAGCGGCGGAATTACGTTAAATAACGTGAGGCAAATCGCTCTATGCGGCGTTGACAGAATATCCATCGGAGCGATAACGCACAGCGCGGTGTCGGTTGATATAGGGTTGGACAGAGAATTCTAAGATAGAAGGTAGAAGATAGAAGGTAGAATTTGCTTGATGCTGATGCAATAAAATCGAATCTTAATGCCGAGCGAATCGGCAGAGAGATAATCATCTATAAAAGCACGTCAAGCACAAATGATATAGCCGCTCAATACGCCAACGGCGGCGGGAAAAATGACGGTGTTGTAGTTTTGGCGGAGCAGCAGACCGCAGGCAGGGGCAGGAGAGCAAACAAATGGTTAAGTCAAACCGGCAAAAGCATTCTTTGTTCGGTTCTTATCCGCGACAATGGCATCTCGTCAGATATTATTCCATTAGTATCGGCTGTCGCGGTGGCGGAAACTGTCGGCAAATATGCGGACGCTAAAATAAAATGGCCGAACGATATTTTTCTGGCTGATAGAAAAGTCGCGGGGATTCTGATTGATGGCATCGTCAGAGCGGGTCAAAAATTTTATGTAATTGGCATTGGAATAAACTGTCATCAGAGGCGGGAAGATTTTGTCGGCGAACTGCGCGATACCGCGACAAGTATTGATATTCAAACCGGCGGCGTTTGCGATAGAAATAAAGTTGCCGCTGAACTGCTGACAAATCTTGAGCATTATTTGGCTGCCGCGTCGGATAATCCGGCGAGCATAATCGAAAAATGGCAAAGCCGAAATATGCTGTCGGGTAAAAAAATTACCGTTGAATATAACGGCGAGCGGTTCACCGGAAACTGCATCGGCATTGAGCCGACAGAAGGACTTATCATTCAGCTTGAATGCGGGGTCGTCAGGACGTTCGATGCGGCGTTCACAACCGTTGTTAAGAGTTTCTAATATAATGAAAAAGACGCAACATAGTGAAGCGTATCTTGTGAAGCCTATTTCGTTGTTTTTTCGCTTCACGCTTCACGAACGACGAAATACAAAAATTATGTACAAATTTCTTTTTGTTAGAGTTTCTAAGTAATATCTTCTGTTCAAAAACTCTACACTTTTTCATCTATCATAAACATTTTATCGGACTTTCAGCTTTTCTACCCCTATTTATATGCCATAAACGCTGTTCACTGATAACTGATAACCGATAACTGTTGTCTGGCACATTTATTGCACAGTCCCTCTGTGGCGGATTGTGTAGATATAAAGTTAAGAGCTAAAAACCAAATATGGCTAAAAAGAAAGAAAAAACTTCTGATAATAACCCGATTCCCAGCGGTAATGCCGAGGCCGCGCCGCTGAAAGACGAGGATTTATTCGAAGGTGCGCCTCCATCGGTAGAAAGCAAGCCGGATTCGCTGTTCGACCTGGCCGGCGTTAAGCAACCGGCGGCGGTGCAAGCGGCACAGCCTGTTATGTCTTTGCGATTTATGCAGATGACTTTGGGCGTTTGCATACTTTTGACTGTTATTGTGGTTTGTTTTTTATTCTTCAGCCGGTCCGGCATAGACAAACAAATTATCGTTTCATCTCTGCCGCAGACACAGCCGCAGCCTGTCCAGCCGGCTCAAGTCGCCGGCCAGCCGAGCGATACTAATTCGGAAGAAGAACCCGCGTCGCTTAACGTCGCGGTACAATATTATAAAAAGCAGGACTACAAAAAAGCGGCGGAGGTGTTCAAGAAACTTCAAAGCCGTCTACTCCCGACGGGCAGCGATTCTTTCAATGATTATCTGTTGTTATGCTCGGCTCTTTGCGATTTAAAGACCGCAAACACCGAACAGGCCATAAACGCCCTTAAAACCGCCTCACAAAGCGAATCTAATTTTATCAGATTGTGCGCAAATTATTACCTCTGTCATACCAGGCTTTCCAATAACCAGTTTGACCTTGTGCCGGGGCGTGCTTATCAGGTTCTTGCGATGATTGATTCTGTCGCCGCCGACGAAAAAATCGCCGCAGTCAGAAGCGACTGCGAATACTTTGCCGCAATCGCTCAAACCAGACTGCTTACGGGGCTTTCGGATACCGACAGGGATGTTCCGCCTGATTTATATCAGAAAACCTCGACGGCCTACGATGTCGTACTCGATGTCGATGAAACAAAATTAAAACAGATACTTCTCGACCAGCAGTACAAGTTCCAGGCTGGGGTTTTGTCGCCGGCGATTGAACGCTGCAAACCAGCCGATTCCAACACAGTCGAACATCTCCCTGTAAATTTGATGAATTGTTCGGTAATTACTTACGACAGTTCAATCGAGGAACTGCTGTCCCGATTCGCGTCAAGTTTTTCGCTTGAGCTTAACTGGGACATAAAAAACGATTTACAGACAATCAGGCAGAAACCCGTCCGATTGTATATGAACCAACGCACCGTGGAGGAGTTTCTTCGGACGGCCGCAGGCACCGCGGGTCTTGCCGCCGAGATAACCGGCAACACCGTTAAAATATACAATCCTTCCGATTATACCGTGCTTTCGGAGCATCTTGATATGCTCTACGGTCAGACCGTTAGTCTGTGGCAGAAATTTATGATTTCTCATTTTCAGGACGAGCGCATCTGCAACGCTCATTTCGCGGTCGCCACGCTTTACGCGGGCAAAAATAATATCCCGCAGGCAATCGACGAATTCAAGCTCATCTCCTCGAAATACTCGCAAAGCAAAGTTGCGCCTTATGCCCTCCTTCAGGCGGCCAGATTGAAAATCGGTCTTAAAGACCTGACGGACGCAGGAGGCGATCTTAAAGAACTTGTCGAGCAGTATTCCGATTGCCCGATAGCCGACAAGGCCTATATTATGCTGGCAGATATTACATCAACTCTGGGCGGCGAATCTGAAGCCGCCAAGATGTTTGTCAAAGTCTATAATTTGAATTATTCCGCCCAGTCGCAGCGAGTCGCCGCCATCAGCGCGGCACAGGCTTTTTACAAAACCGGCAATTATGAATCAGCGATACAATGGGCGACGAAATATATAAACATCACAAAAGATGCCGATAAAAACTCCCTTTGCAGAACTTATCTGTTGGTCGGCAAAATTTATCTCGCATCCGGAAAATTGGACAAGGCGGGGGCGGCATTGAGATTCGCAATCGAAGGGGAACTGGCCAGAGAAGAATATAAAAACGCCGTTCTGTCGCTTATAGACTGCCGGATAAAACAGCAGAACTATATCGATGCCCTTAATGTGCTTGCGAATATCGATTCCTGGCAGTTTTCGGAACCTGAATTTATGCAGCTTCTTGTTACAAAAAGCCGCATCTATCGCGATATGGGGCTTTACAGCAAAGCCATCTCCGCTCTTGCCGACAAGGCAGAGTATGTTTCTGACAAACAATTAAAATCGCAGATGTTTTACGAAATTGCGCTTTGCAAAATCGCGTCCGGCGAACCTGGGTCTGCCTATACCACCCTTACAGATACTATCGCAATTTGCGAACCGGGCGAACTTAACGACCAAATAACCGCCGCTCTTGCCGATGTCTGTCTGAAACTCAACCGCGACAAACAGGCTTACGACCTCTGCACGGGACTAATAGATAATTCATCGTCAAAAGAGATAAAACTGCAGGCAAGGCAGATAATCGCTGAAGTTTATCGCAGGCAGAATAATTTCGACAAGGCCGCTCTGGCTCTGCTGGGCGAGGCGAAAAAGAACGAAACAAAATGAAAATTGAAAAAATTATAATATCGATATTTATTCTGACGATTTGCGGCGGTTTCGCATCGGCATCCGTTGCAGATGACAACGAACTCAATCCTGTCGATGTGATAAACGATTATCTGGCCGCGGAGGAAAAAAACTCCGCCGAGCGAGTATCGCAGCAGATAATTGATTTGCTGATTCCCGCGAATTTCGTTGCACTCTCCAGCAAACCTTCAAATGTTCCGATGCTGCCGACAAGCGAATTCTCTCGAAAGTTATGGGAGACCACAATAGCCGTCGCGGACGAAAACGATACTCAAAACACCGCCAACCTCCGTCAGGCGATAGAAAAAATCAACTCGCTTAAATTTGAACAATCTCAAATTAGTCAGCCCGTTCAGTCGGAACCAGCCCAAATCGTTCAGCAGGCCGAGGCCGCTGCCGAACCGGAAATAATTCAACCAGTCCCCGCCGAGCCGGTTGCCGTTGTCGAAGCTAACAGTAACAATGGAAAAAAACTGACCGCTGATGACCTGTCTAACATCGAAAATCGCGTCAGCGAAGCCGAATCGCCTTACGAAATGGCTGAACTTCTCTTTCATGCCGGACATCTCAAACAGGCGGCGGCTTATTACAAACAGGCTCTCAAGTCCGGCAATTATGAAAACCGTCCGCAGGACAAGGCCTGGATTATCTTCCAGCTTGGCAACTGTCTCAAGGAAAGCGACCCTGCCGAGGCGACGAAAATTTACGCCAGACTTATCTCCGAACATCCGGATTCAACGTGGACAAAAATGGCTCGCCGGTACAGCGAACTGTTGACCCTGCAGGCGCAAAGCAAACCTTACGAACTTATGAAACAACAGGCCGATGAACTGCGAAAGGCCAAAGCCGATGAATAACGCTTCCCTTCGACAAAATGATTTCGCCGCCCGGCGCAAACAGAATGCTGCCGCTTCGGTTCTCGTTGCTGAAAACGATTCCGATGCCGTCCGGGCGATTCTGAAATCATCAGCTTTGAAAGGAATCGTGGCTGTCGTTGCCGGCAGCGCAGCGGAGACTTTAAAATTATGCGAATACGGCCGATTCGACCTGGCATTCATTAGCCAGAGTTTTTGTACCGCCAAATCCAATCTGCCGGACAAAATAAAAATTACAAATCCTGAAATGCCGATTGTCCTTCTGGCCGACCTAAAAAGCGACTCTGCCGGCAAAACCGTACAGGATATCATTCGGCTGGCTCATTTGGGCATAACCAATGCTTTTGTAAAACCGCTCGAAACAGCCGATATCATCAATTTATTTGAAACCTATATTCCAAACAAACCCACCGCCGACATATCCGACCTCTGCGATTTGGAACACAGCGTATTTTCCATAATAGGCTCGGGCAGCGAACTTATCGGCGCGGTAGAACTTGCGAAAAAAACCGCCGCAAGTTCAATTCCTGTCCTGCTGGCAGGCGAAAGCGGCACGGGCAAAGAACTTTTCGCACGCCTTATTCATCGTTTCAGCAGACGGAATTTAAATCCTTACATAACCGTCAACTGCGCCGCTCTGAATGAATCGCTTCTCGAAAGCGAACTGTTCGGCCACGAAAAAGGCGCTTTTACCGGCGCTTTCAGCCAGCGCAAGGGCAGATTTGAAATGGCGCACAGGGGTACGCTTCTGCTCGATGAAATCAGCGAAACGCCTTTGAGCTTCCAGGCAAAACTGCTTCGCGTTCTCGAACAGCAGGAATTCCAGCGCGTCGGCGGAAACGAAAACATCAAAGTCAACGTCAGGCTCATCTGCACTACGAACAAAGACCTGCTCGCACTGGTAAGAGACGGCAAATTCCGCCTCGACCTCTATTATAGAATCTGCGGCGTAAAACTCGTCCTCCCGGCGTTGAGAGACCGCAAAAGCGACATACACGACCTCGTCTGGCATTTCGTAAATCTCTATTCTCATCAGACAAACAGACGCATAACGCGCCTCGACCCGGCTATGATAGAAAATTTCTGCCGACTGAACTGGCCGGGCAATATAAGACAGCTTCGCAACGTCGTCAGAATGCTGATGGTACTCGGCGACGGCCAAACACTTTCGCTCGTAAACGCGCCATGGCTCTTTGAAGACCCCCAAGGCGACGAACGGCCGCAAACTTCCGTCCACACCTCCGCGGGGCTCGGCACTATGCCGCTGGAACACATCGAGCAGTGCGCAATCATCGAAACTCTTCGCAGAAATGACAACAATCAGCTTCAGACCGCCAGAATTCTCGGCATTAGTGACAGAACATTGAGAGACAAAATGAAAAAATACAAACAGAGCAACGTGCTTGTGAGTGTGTAATCCCGAAAGGCTTATGTAATGGCAGAAGAAAATAAACAGGAAACAACGGATACCAAAGAACCGGCCGGCGGAAAAAAATCTTCTTCCGGTATGCTCATCTGGCTGATAATGGCTGTGATAATTGTCGTTTGCGCAGGTTCAGGTCTGGTACTTGGAAAACTTTTCGCAAAACCACAGGTCAAAGCAATCGAAACTGCTGATGACCAGAATTCCGCACAGGATGCTGCGCAGGAAAAACCAAAGAAAAAACCAGCCGCGAAAAAAGCGGCAGGCGGACATGGTGGCGGACATGGCGGCGGCGAAAGCAAGGGTTCAACCGCTCTGAACGGCAGCTTTTACAATCTCGACCCGGTTGTCGCGAACATTAACGAACCGGGCGCAACGAGATATGTCCGCATAACGCTGACGCTTGAACTGGACGAAGAGGCCGATACCGAGGCCATCGCGGCTACCATTGAAGAAAAGAAACCAATCATTACAAACTGGCTCACCATTTATTTGGCCAGCCTTAGTCTTGACGATATTCAGGGCGATAAGAATCTCAAAAGAATTCAGGGGCAAATACTCGATTCCTTCAATGAAAAACTTCTTTCAGGTTCAGATTCCAAACCTGTGATTAAGAGCATTCTCTTTAAGGAATTCGCAATCCAATGAGCCGTACAGCCCAGAAAAACGCAGGCAAAGAGCGGATGCTCAATTTACTGTCAAAGCTGCCCGCTGCTCAAACAGCGGCTCCCGCCCCGGCAGACTGTTTAGATTACAACTGGCTTGAGCCGCACTGCTTCAACAATGACCAGCTCGAAAAAATAAATATCTTCGCCAAAACTCTTGAAGAAAAAATTAAATCCCGGCTAAAAAATTATTTCGGCCAGAATTTCAAAGTAGAATTCGATTCTGCGACTCAATTTTTCTGTCAGCAGTCGGACGCGTCGGAGAATCAGCCCGCCGGTTACTGCCTCGGCTTCAGCGGCGAAACAGGCTCCATCTTCGGAGTTGTCGATATGCCCAGAGACACCGCTTTTGCCTGGACGCAGCAAATCCTCGGCGACACACACGCCGAACAGCAGCAGGATGTCGAGCTTTCTTCGCTCGAAAGGTCGCTCCTGCACGACATCGCGACCGAAGTTGTGAATTCGATTACATTGGCGATTCCGCAGGGCAAAATTAAACCGCAGGGCTGCATCACCGAAAGTTCCGTCGCGATGAAGTTCACGCCGGGGCAGGAAGTTTGCAGACTTGCTTTTAAATTCGCGATAGATGGCTCCGAAAAGCAGTTCGCCTTTGGCTATCTTGTTCTCTGTGAACATATCACAAACGTCGTACTTGCGCCAAACGCCGGCAAAACGACCGCTGACCCCGCCAAAACGCGGGAAACAATTATTCGCAATCTTAAAAATATAAAAATTCCGTTAAGTTCCATTCTTTGCAGGCAGGTTTTCAGTCTTGGAGAACTTTTGAGTCTCGAGGCCGACGACATAATAGTATTCGACAAAAAAATAAGCGATTCCGTTGACGTTTTAGTGGCCGGCAAACCATCGTTTTCAGGAATGCTTGCTAAAAATAATAAAAATTTCGCCGTCGTTATAGATAAGATAAAGAAATAAGGATTCCGATTATGGCACAGACAGCAGAGACAATCGAACAACAGACATCCGACCCGCAAAACGCCAAACAGACCGTCCAGTCCGCCGAGCTGTCCGAGGCTGAAAGCCGACCGCAAGCTGCCGCGCAGACCGGCATAGAACTTCTTTTGGACGTGGCTCTGCCGGTAACCGTTACGCTCGGCAACGCCGAACTGCCGATTCAGCAGGTGCTCCAGCTTTCGCCAGGCTCGGTCATCAGACTTGACAAGTCGATTGACGCTCCGGTGGAATTGTTTGTAAAGAATTCCAAATTCGCGACCGGCTCGGTTGTCGTCGTCAACGGCAAATTCGGCATAAAAATCAAAGAGCTTTTCTCGGTTGACAGCGAAGGGCTTGCCGCGGAAAACAAATAATACCAACGGCCTTAAATAATTGCGCCCGTTGTACGCGGGCAAGCGAAGCCGGCGTAAATACTTAAGAATTGTTCAACGCGCAATTAAATATACCCACTGGTATAATACGGTTCATAATGAAAAATGTAAAACCTGAAAACCTGACCGACCGAGCAGCGACGAGCAGCAATGTAATTCTTATCGCAGGCCTGATTACCATACTCACCACGCTGCTTATACCGCTTCCGACGTTTCTTCTCGATTTGCTGCTGGCGTGCAGTATATCGCTTGCGATAGCTGTTTTGGTAGTTACCCTGTCGTCAAAAGAGGCACTGGAACTTTCGACGTTCCCATCGCTGCTGCTGTTCGTAACGCTGTTTCGCCTCTCCCTGAACGTAGCGTCAACAAGATTAGTCCTGCTCGACGGCAACGCGGGCAAAATTATTCAGACATTCGGCAACTTCGTCGCGGGCGGCAGCGTCGTCGTTGGTATGGTCATATTTCTGATTCTCGTCATTATTCAGTTTGTCGTCATCACAAAAGGCGCCGAAAGAATCAGCGAAGTTTCCGCAAGATTCACTCTCGACGCTATGCCCGGCAAACAAATGGCCATCGATGCCGACCTAAACGCCGGCCACATAACCGAAACACAGGCCAAGGAACGCAGAACCAAAATCGTCAAGGAAAGCGAATTCTACGGAGCGATGGACGGAGCAAGCAAATTCATTCGCGGCGACGCAAAGGCAGGCATCATCATCACCGCCGTCAATCTTATCGGCGGTATCGCGATGGGTCTTAGCAAAGGAATGGCTGTCGCTGATGCCGTCAAAGCATATTCAATCCTGTCAATCGGCGATGGTTTGGTCAGTCAGATACCTTCTATGATTATCTCGGTAAGCTCCGGCTTTCTGGTTACAAAAATTTCTTCCAAAAACAGTGTTGGTCAGGACCTTGGCAAACAGTTCTTCCACTCGGCAGAACCCTGGACTATCGCTTCAGTCATTATCGGCGCTATGGCTTTTGTGCCGGGTATGCCTGCTGTGCCGTTTATACTTCTTGCGGCAGGTGCGATGGTCGCCGGAAAAACAATTACAAAAACGCAGAAAGTCGCCGCCGAAAAAGAAGTCTCCGCCGCCAAACCGCAAACAGGCGACAAACAGCCCGTCGAAGAACTGCTCGATGTTGACAGAATTTCCGTCCAGGTCGGTATGAGACTGATTAACCTCATCGACCCTCGCAAAAAAGGAGCAATCTTCGAAAGAATCGGCGCTCTTCGCAGACGTTTCGCGCAGGAACTCGGCATTGTTATGCCGCTAATCAGACTGCGAGACAACATCACGCTCGACCCGAACAGCTATCAAATTAAATTATTCGACCACGTCGCCGCTTCCGGCAGAATCGAGCCGGGGATGTATCTGGCGATGGAATCCGGCCTTACGACCACAAAAATTAAAGGCGTACAGACCACCGAACCTGTCTATGGCCTGCCCGCGCTGTGGATTAACGAAGAAGATAAAATTAACGCCGAACTCAACAGCTATACTGTCATCGATGCCGAATCCGTTTTCATTACGCATTTATCCGAAACGCTAAAAAGACACGCCGATGAACTTCTTACGCGCGACGATGTCCAGCTTTTGGTTGACAGACTCCGAAAGACCCAGCCGTCTTTAGTTGGCGATGTCGTCGGCGAACTCGTGCCGGTCGGTCTGCTCCAGAGAGTTCTGAAAAATCTTTTAAGAAGTTCGCTGCCCATCAAACAGCTTACGGTAATACTCGAAGCTCTTGCCGAACACGCGCACAAAACAAAAAACGCCGCCGTACTCACCGAGGTCGTCAGAAAATCTCTTTCAAGAATAATCACCGAGCAGTTCAAAGACAGCGCCTCCGGAAAAGTTTGTGCCATTGCCGTATCGCCGGTCTTTGAGCATCAGCTCTGCGGATACATAAAACAGGATGCCGACGACATCACCCTGGCGATACCCAGCGAAACCGCTATGGATTTATGCTCGCAGGTCGCATCCGCCTGGAAGGCCGCTATGGAAAAGGGATTAGAAAAACCCGTTATGCTCTGCGATTCGAGATTACGCGCCGCTTTAGCGAATCTGCTTTCGAGGAGCATTCCATCGCTTTCGGTCGTCGCTTATGATGAAATCACTCTCGGCACTGAAATTGAATCGCTCCAGACTATCTCCTGCGGAAACAGCGTCGAAGTGAACCAGAAATATCTGCAAAAAGTTTAAAATGGAAAAATCAGAGCCTGGAGCGAAAGCGACAGGTGCAAAAGCAATGTTTTGTTAGCGAGAATCGTATTTTTAGTTTTGTAGGGTGGGCTTTAGCCCACGCTGTTTTTTTACATTCGGCTAAAGTATTGCGAAAAATCAGTGATTAAAAATATCTCTGTGTCTCTGCCTGCCCGATATAGCTTTAGCGGCGGCGGGTGGTGAACTTTTTTTATTAAATTACGGAAGCGTAAATGTTCGTTAAATCAAAATCTCTCGCAATGAAAGCCGCCGTGCTTGCGTTTTTGGCTGTAAGTCTGGCTTGTCAAATCAGCGGGATTGACGCGCTCGTCTGCCTGACGCGCGCGCTGCTCGGCTCTATTGCCGTTTATATCATTATCACTTTAGTCATAAAAATCGTCAACACGCTGCTCTTCAACGCGATTATAAACAAACAGCTTGAAGAACATATCAAGAAACAGAATGGCGACAAGAACTAAACAGCAATCCGACACTGCCGTCGAAACCGACAATACGCATCTTCGCGCTGCGGCAAGGAGAGCCTACGGCCAAAAAGACTCCGAAACTGCCGACGAGCTGATTACGCGTTTTCTGCCGCTGGTTCACAAAGTCGCCCAGCGAATCGGGGCATACCTCAAACCGCCGCTGAATTACGAAGACCTCATATCCGCCGGGACTATGGGACTTATAAAAGCGGCCAGAGACTTCAATCCCGTCTTTAAAACCGAATTCATTACTTATGCGTTTATCAAAATAAAAGGCGCAATCCTCGACGAATTAAGGGCATGGTCATTTGTTCCCGCTGCCGTCGAAAAGCAAATTCAAAACGCTTTAGCCGCGACCACGGGCTTTCTTGAACAGTTCGGCAGAATGCCGACTGACGAGGAACTCGCCGCTCAACTCGACATAAGCGTTAAAAAACTTTTTGATATTTATGAAGGCGCAAGAGCGAAAACTTTCATCTCCATCGACGAAAGTCACTCCGACGGCTTCAGTTTCAGCGATATACTAAGCGATTCGACCGCTCAATCGCCGGGCGAAATGCTCGAAAAATCCGAACTCGCCGAGAAACTCGCTCACGCCATAACTCAACTAAACGAAAAACAAAGACACATTGTTCTGCTCTACTATCAACAGGGACTTACTATGAAACAAATCGCACAGGTAATGCACATCACTGAACCCAGAGTTTGTCAAATTCACGCGGCGGCTGTTTTCAGCCTCTCGTCAAAACTAAAAAACTGGAATAAGAATGAGTGATGATTTTAACATAAAACCCGTTACGCCTATGCCGAACATCAATCGCCTCGCTCCTGCGGACAGGGACAGAGGCAAAGACTCCAAAAATTTTTATGAAAAAAACGAAAACCATAATGCAGATGAACAGGATAAAAAAGCGGAACAGGATTCACCGCCGAATGAACCGACAGATGACTTTTCCGACGGCCACTCGATAGACATTAAGGCCTGAAAATAAATCTCTGTGGTCTCTGTGTTCTCTGTGGCTAAAATATTTTTTATGGATAACTTTAAATGATGACAAGAATTATAAAAAAACAGGATGCGGTATTCGACGGTTCTGTTACTATATCAAAAAACAGCGGCGCAGCCGGCAAATCGCCTGCCGAATACCCCGGCGGCGCGGGAAAAATCTCCGCCAGAGTAGTCGATAAGACCGCCGATTTTCTGGTCATAGAAATCATCTGCCCCTGCGGCAGAAAATCTTTTATAAAATGCCAATACTCAAAAAACCAAATTACTGATACGGAGAAAAACCAATGAACAGAAAACATATCACATTAATTTTAATCGTACTTCTGCCATATTTTGTGACAGGCTGCAATAAACGTTCCGCTTCGGTCGCCGAGCCGCAGAACGAGGCCCCACTAAGTCAGCCGCAGGCTAATAAATACGCTCCGCAGAGTTCAAACGCGGTGGAATCCGCCATAGAGATTTCCGCAAAATACGCCAGACTCTCCGATGAGATGGCGACTATGAAGGAAAAATTTCAGGCTCTCGAAGAAGAGAACAAGCAGCTTCGTAACGAACTTGTCCCCTGCAAAACGCAGCTTGCCCAGGCTCAAAAGGAGCTTGCCGAGGCAAACGACCTGCTGGTCGAAATGCGGGTAGAGCTTAACAACTGGAAGAGCAACATTCTGGGCTTTAGAAACGAAATGCGGCAGGCAAACACCGCTCAGCTCGAAGCTCTTGCGAAAATACTGGCCGTTCTCGGCGCCGAAACCCAACTCGACCCAAATGCCGCCAAAACCCCTGCGGACAGCAATTAAGGGAAAATTTTAAAAATTTACGGAATTAAAAAAAATGAAAAAAATTATATTATCCTGTGCCGTTCTGACGATTATCGCGGGCTGCAAGACGCTTTCGACCTCGTCAAAAACCGACTACTGCTATGTGGACAAGCTGAAATTATCCGCTGCCGGCTCAACCGCTTTTATCGAATTATACAATGAATCGGAGTATCCCGACATTCAGGCCGAGACCACCGACATTCTTTATCATTCCATATTGAAAAAGCAGCTTTTCACTCTCAACCTCGTTAAACAGGATTCGCCCGCGTGGAAAAGCATCGGCTATCAGCCGAACTCGAATTTCACATTGGAGCAGCTTTATCAACTCCAGCAATCGCTCAGCACAAGGGCTGTATTGGTTGGCAGCGTAATAGATTTCCAGCCTTATCCGCATTTGTCAATCGCTATGAGATTAAAAATGACTGACCTTGCCGATGGTCAGACAATATGGGCTGCCGAGCAGGTCTGGGATTCCGCTGATAAGAACATCGAGCAGCGCGTTGAGAAATACATCAGGGCTAATATGCGAACCGACAGAACCGCCGACCGCGAAAAATTGACTTTCGTAAGTTCAAAAGAATTTATAAAATTTGTATGCTATGAACTTGCGGAAACTATGAAAAACCAATGATTTTCACTCACTTTTTTGATGAAATGGACGCTGTTTTCGTCCGAATTATGAAGAAACTTTAAAAAATTTTGCGAAATTTTGCAAAAAGTTACAAAAAAATGTTAAGTTTTTGTCGTTTTGGGCGACAATAGTCCTGACAGATAACTTAAAGGTTTTACGAAAATGATAGACAAAATAAACAATAATCCGATTCAGCAGTTCGTCAAAAACGAACAACCTGAAACGCACAATAAGATAAAAGATGGCGTAACCAATGATTCCGTAAAGACTTCGGTAAGCTACGAAACCCTGCTTGCCTCGGCACAACAGTTAGACACCGAAGATAATCAAGCTGTTGAAAACGCTCGAAATCTGCTGCTTTCAGGCCAATTAGACACCCCGGAAAACATAAAAAAAGCCGCCGAAAACATCCTTAACTTCGGCATATAAAAGTACTTACAAAATTAACAACGCCACGGACGGCGTATCCTGCGAAAGGATTCTCGATACCTCGGCGAGGACGATTTTAACCCCCTTAATCCCGAACCTCGCCGTTTTTGCACCCGCTGTCTGCCGACCACCGCTGAATCTGCTTGACAACAATCCTCAAGTTGATTTAATAGTACGAAAAAGGCAATTTTAGAATTCAAAACCACGGTTGAAAGGATTTAACAATGAAAAAAATTACAGTGTTAGCTATTATCGTCTGCTGCACAGCAGTCGTTTTTGGTGGGGACAAAAGATTTTACACCGAAAAACCAGGCCCGGATGTTTTTGAAAAAATGACCCCATCCGCCCAGACAGAGGTTGCGCTGGCTGAAGAAGTCATGGCAAAACGTATGGCATATCGTAATGAACTTGAGAAGATTCAGTCTTTCTACGAGCAGGCCGGCAATCAGTTGAAACTCGAATGGGTACAGAAAGAACTCAAATGGCTCGATGCCGCTCCGAGATACCGCTACATTTTGCAGGCAGAGGTCGCGGGCGATACGCTCGTCGCCACAGTCAACATACCACGAGCAACCGCCCTCTACAACGAAGGTATGGAACTCTACAACAAGGCTTATTTGTCCCCCGCCCTGTTCGGCCCGCCCAAAAGCGTCTTATTCGGCGCGAGCAAAAAGAAATTAAGATTGGCTATGGCTAAGTTTAACGATTTGATAAAGGATTATCCCACCAGCGACAAAATTGACGACGCCGCTTATATGTGCGGCAAAATCCACGAATATCATAAGGATTATTCTATCGCCGTTCTCTACTATAAGAGATGTTTCCAGTGGAATCCCGACACTTCTTTAGCTCCACGCTATAAAGCGGCAAAACTTTTGGATTATCAGCTAAAAGAACGCAATGAGGCTCTCAAACTTTACAAAGAGTCGCTCATCAAAGAGGCCTCTCACGAGAACTACCGCGATGAGATACAAAACAGAATAGATGCACTGGAAGCCGAGCCGGAAGACGTGAAAATTGATTAAGTTTTTTTTTAATATCCCGCGTTTAAAGTCAGGCCTGTAAATTAAAATACAGGCCTGTTTTTTTATATGCAAAAAGCTATCGAACAAAAAGTTCTTAACTTTGCCAACGCCAATAACCTTTGGAGCGGATATCCGAAGCTCCTGCTGGCGGTATCCGGCGGGGCGGACTCCGTTGCTCTGGTAGAAATACTGGCCAATCTAAAATCCGCAGGCAAAATTGACTGCGACTTCCACATTGCGCATATAAATCATCTGCTTCGAGATGAAAAAAGTTTTGACGATGAGCAATATGTGAAATCACTTGCGAAAAAACATAACCTGCCCACAACCTGCCTGCGCATTGATGTCAAAACTTACGCGAAAGAAAAAAAACTATCCATCGAAACAGCCGCCAGAGACTTCAGGCACGATGCCCTGCGTAAAATCGCCCGGCAGAACAACTGCGCGGCAATCGCAACCGCTCATCACAGGAACGACAATGCCGAAACAGTAACCCATCGTCTATTGAGAGGCACGGGTTTTAAGGGTCTTGCGGGCATTCGCCCGAAAACATCTCTAAATGACATTACTTTTATAAGGCCGGTGCTGTGCCTTTGTAAAGCCGAAATCGAGAATTATCTTTCTTCGCGGAATATCAACTGGCAGACAGACCTTACGAATGCCGATTGCCGATTCACGCGAAATCGCATAAGACATCGAGTTATTCCTTATATTCAGAAACAATCGACAGCGGATATCGCGGATTCGCTGTTCAGGCTTTCAGAAAAAACTTTAAAGCTGTATGAAAAAATTGAAGAGCAGGCAAAATCCATTATTGAAGAATCAGAAATTTTAGATGCGAATAAGTTTGCAGATTACTCTCCGCTTTTACAGGTTGAGGTTGTACAAAATCTCCTGCGAAAACAAAACATCGGTCTGCAAAAATTTACAAACGCTCATTATAACAAAATTTTAAAATTTATCGCGCAGGCTAAAGCAGGGAAAACCCTTCAGCTTCCGTCAGATGCGATAATCCAAAAAACACAGGCAGGCTTTTTTGTCAGCCGACCCCAGGAACATTCTCCAGTAAACAAATCTGTTGAATTACCCATACCCGGCAAAGTTCGTTTTGCCGACTGGCAGATTGAAACAGAGATTGTCTCCGCCAAAGAAATAAGTATCTCGTCAATAAAGAACAAGAACGATAATTTTGTCGAATGGTTTGATTACGAGCAAATAAGTCTGCCCCTGATTGTCCGCGACAGGCAAAAGGGCGACAAATTAAAACCATTCGGACTTAATTCACCCCAAAAAATCGGCAAATTCCTCACCCCTATAAAAAACCATCAACTTCATCAGAGACAAGAGGTTATAATCGCAGATTGCGGGGATATTATATGGCTCGCCCCCATTCGCCGCAGCGGCAAGGCCGGCGTAACCCAACAAACGATTTCACTCCTGAAAATAAGCGTCAAAAAAGTTAAAAAAGGCGAAACTGGCGACGGTTGTGCCAAATTCGACAGGGTGAGTGAAAAAGGGGGATAAAATATGTTATTTGCGTCAAAAACTAACCGGCAGCGGAAGGAATACCCAAAATATCCCTTTCGCTGCCAGGAAATCAACTTATTTATCTGGAATTAAGATGTCCATAATTCGAGAGCGAGGGCAGTACATACGCTCCGGCTTATTGCGGACATTAAGCCTTGCGATGCCTTATTTTCCAGCGATTATGCCGTTTTTTACTGCCGATTTTGCGTCTGCGTCTCGATTTAGCCATTAACAAACTCCAATACCCGATTATATTTCTTCTGTTTTAAAAACTTTCAAACCAGTATGATATATGATAACATAAGTTTTTGCAATAGCAGAGTTGATTAAAATTTTTCAGGTGCAGTAATGATACAATGTAAAGATTGTGAATTTTGCGAAATGGGGCCGGATAACCGCCGGGTTTTCAAGTGCGACCCGTTTGTCAACGTCAAAGAGGCCGAGTGCATAGCCAAATGGCAGCTTATTAGGCTTGATATGCTGTTAGTTACATACAGCAGAATGCAGCAGATGCAGGAAAAGATGGCTCCGCTTCAGGATAAACTTTTCAAATATATGGAGCGCGAAATCAACGATATTGACGAAAGCGACAAGTGGAAAGTTGACGACGACGAACCGCATAGTGAAGACGACAAGCTACTTTGATAGATGTCAGACTTCAGATGTCAGAAAAAGGAAGCAAAGAAGTAAGAAGGCAGGGAAGTAAGGAAATGTCAGGCAATTCGCATAAGTTTTCGGCCAAATGCGCAAGTAAATTGCAAATTTTGTTAAATTTCTTCAAATTTTGATAAGTTTTTGAATGAAATTTGCAAATTTTGAACGATTTTCATCAAAAACCATCACGTTTTTGCAAGTTTTGATACGTTTTTGAGAAGTTTTGAAAAGCAGTTGATTAAAATACAGGATTTTTATAGTATATCAAACGTTATAAGGGATTGTTTATGCCGGAAGTCTCCAGGTTTCTTGGGATAGTGATAGCGATGTATTACAGTGAGCATTGTCCGCCGCATTTCCATGCCAGATACGGTGAGAATCGGGCGAGTTTTTCAATCGAGGAACTCAAGATAATGGAAGGCAGTATGCCCAAACGTGTTGTTTCTCTGATTATTGAATGGGCGTTTGAGCACAGACAGGAACTTTTGGATAACTGGGAACTTGCCAGACGCAAGGAGCAGCTAAAGAGTATTGAGCCGTTGGTTTGAGGTTCTACAAAATTATGTGTTATGTAACTGATGTAGCTTATTTAAGTGATTACAGACTCAAGGTCTGGTTTGGGGACAGGTCTGTTAAGGTTGTTGATTTACAGCCTTATCTTGATGGTCCGATTTTTGAGCCGTTGAAGAATTTTGATTTTTTTCGCAAAGTTACGGTAAATCACGACATTGACACAATCGTCTGGCCGAACAACGCAGACTTTGCACCGGATTTTCTTTATAAAATTGGGAAGTAAAGAATAAAGTCAGAAACGTAGTTATCAGTTATCGGTTATCAGAAAACCGCGTGGGCTAAGAGCCCACCCTACGAAACTGATAACTTTGTTTAAAACGGCGGAGAAGAAATATTGAAAAAATAAAAGGCAATTGTGAGAAAGAGTTTGGTATTATTGTGGCAAGGTAATAAACAATGTCAGAACAACAAGCAATATCCACAGGTTTAGAGGTACTCAAGCTAATAGCGGCAGGTGGGATTGGAGGAACAGTTGCTTCTTGCATAGGGAATTGGTTCGTCAACAACAAGCTGCAAACTCAAAAGCATGAGCATGACAAGCAAATAGAATCCTTAAAATCTAAACTCGGAAAGAAAAATACTGTACACAAGCTTCAGTTTGAGAAAGAATTTCAGCTCTATGGCGAACTGTGGAAAGCACTTGTTGTTGTTCGGAAAACAGCGGTTATTACACCGACCTTGGATACTATAGATGAATTGCCTTATGAGGAAAAATACAAAAAGGCGGTTGAAGCCTTTAACAAAGCTAAGAACTTGTTTGAAGATCATCGTCCTTTTTATCATGATGATGTAAGTAAGATAACCAGAGACCTTCTCAGTCAATGTCGAGGGTATATCGGAAGTGTTGGCCAAATGTTAAACTCTGAAAATTTTAACGATGAATTATACGATAAAGCTGATGATTTGCTCAAAAAAGTGCCTGAAGCAATAGATGAAATTGAAAAAGTGATAAAGGGAAGAATAGGTTTATTGCGGGAAGCAGAGATTGTCGAATAATGGTAGTTTAATATGGGAAATTCCAAATTGGAAGGAATTTTGGTCGAAAAACAGTTGGTTGTTTTACTTTTGGAAGGAGATTTAATGGGATTCTTTAAACAAAAAATTTATTTTCTCAAATTTCTTGCCCAACATATTACTTATCAATTTGATTTCATGGAAAAGAATTTTGATAAGCTAATAGGATTGGCAGATGAATTTAAGGTGTTAACCGAACAAGATAAAGATTTTTTTTTAGATAAAGCACATGAGTTGATAATTGTTTATATTATGGGGAGTTGTAATCAACATTTTTGTAAAAAATTATCCAGTGAGGAAATAGGAAAAGCAGTTAGTATTATGTATGGCAAGTATTTAACAGAATATAAAAAGGTATTAAAGACATTGGCGGAAAAAAAGGTGGAAAAAGTTATTGAGCTTTTGGACTTGGTTTGTAAAGCCGAAGAAGATATTCAAAAAGATGAGGATTGTAAAAAAACGATTGAATGCAAATATTATCCTAAAATTGATAATGATATAGATAAACAAAAATTTTATCTTTGTCGTGGTTTTGCTGAATATTGTACGGGTGAAGATGTGAAATCTGAAAATTGGGAAGGTAAACATTTTGCAGCTTTCAAATTAGCGAAAGGTTTTTCTAAAGGTGATTTTATCGCCAATTCCCTAAAAGATTACACCGTTACCTTTCGATAAGAATCGCTATTTGTCACCAAAGAAAAACTTGTCGGTAATTTGGGGGCACCATACCACTGAAAAAGGAATGTAACTTTTTTAAAAGGATTTTTTTATATGCAGCTTGTAATGATTGACGATAAGTTTGTCGATTCGGCGAAAGTCGATTCGGCGTATTTTGATTATGGCACGTTTTTCGGCGATGGGGTTTATGAGTTTTTACGCAGTTATAACGGCAAAATCTTCGCCCTTGATGAACATCTCGAAAGATTTCAAAAAAGCCTTTCGGAAATAGAAATCGACGGGATAGATATTGATGTCATTCGCAAAAGAGTTTTGGCCGTCTTTGAAAAATATAATAAGCCGAATGTTAAAATCTATTTCCACGTTACAAGAGGAGCGGGTATCAGAGAGCATGCCAAAGAAGGATTGACACCCCGATTTTTTCTGACTATTGATGAAATTGAAGATGCAGGGGCGTATCATAAGACAGGCATTAAAGTTATTTCCGTGCCCGATACAAGGTGGAAACGCTGCGATATTAAATCTCTCAACCTCCTGCCCAATGTTCTTGCAAAAAGGGCGGCGCACAGGCAGGGATGTGCCGAGGCGATATTTGTCGATGACAAGGGCTATATCACCGAAGGGGCGGCGAGCGCGTTTTTTGCTGTTTTCGGGAATGTTCTGAAAACCGCTCCGCTGAACGCGAATATTCTGCCTTCGGTTACAAGGCATTTTACACTTCAACTCGCTTCCAATGTCGGCCTGAAAGTTGATGAATCGCAGGTCAGGATTAGTGATATTGCCAAAGCCGATGAACTGTTTCAGGCTGTTTCAAGCAAGGATATTACGGGTATAATTAAATTCGACGACATCACAATCGGCGACGGCAAGCCTGGCAAATACGCAAAACTGCTGGCGGAAGAATTTGAAAAGTTGGTGAAATAGAAACGCAGTTATCGGTTATCAGTAGAGGATTCGGCCTGAAGGCCGAGACTGTTTTAAAAAGATTTCTCCGCTGCGTCCTGCTGCGCAGGACTTTGGTCGAAAGGACACGAACCCCCAGCATAAAGCTGGGGGCTAACCAAATTTTTAACTCGGGGATGACAACGTTGCCGTACCGGCAACGGCTAAACAAACCCGCCATATATTGTTATCCCGTATTTGATTTATATTTTTACAGGTGTCAGGTCTTTTTGTTTTTCTGTAAAAAGCGAAACGACGACAAGCACGATAAAGCTTAATGGAATTGACACTATACCCGGATTGTCAAGGGAGATGGGAGCTGACGAACGGAGCATACCGTACCGCTCGAACATATCCGGCGAAAGCAATATCAAGCCGACCGAGGATAATATCCCGACAATAATCGAAGCCGCGACACCGCGTTTGGTCGTGCCTTTCCAGAACAGCAGCATTATAATTGCCGGCAGATTTGCCGATGCGGCAACCGCAAACGCCCATCCGACAAGATATGAAACATTCATACCCTTAAATATCACTCCCAAAAACATCGCGATGCAGCCGACGACTACGGCGGCGATTTTACCTGCCAAAACTTTGTTATGGTCGGTAAGTTTCATATTAAAGAAACGGTCCATAAGGTCGTGAGCAACGGCACCGGAGGCGGCGACAATAAGGCCGCTGACCGTGCCAAGCACGGTTGCAAATGCGATGGCTGAAATAATCGCGAACAGCGTAATACCAAAGCTCTTTGCCAGAAGTGGAGCGGACATATTATTGTCGGTCAAATCGACAACGCCGTTGACCATGGCTCCCAGCCCCATAAACAGCGTAAGCACATAGAAAAGACCAATGGCGGCGATAGCTACAATAGTACTCTTTCGTGCCGCGGCGGGTGTGCGAACGGTATAGTATCTTATCAAGATATGCGGCAGTGCGGCAGTTCCGAAAAACAGCGCCATCATAAGCGACACGAAATTCAGCTTATCCATAAGCTTGGCGCCTTTTGCGGAATCAACCTTGAACTTCAAGCCTGGCGTAAGAATGTCTCTGCCGGAAGTTGGCTTCTGATAATAGACGGTAACTTTATCTTCGCCATCGGCAACGGTTTTGCTGAAGAACCTTATAATGGTGCTTTCTTTTATTACTTCGAGAAATTCGGCGATGCTGACGTTCGGAACGCTGTCAACATACTTGTCTTTATATTTGAGTTTCTGTATATAGCCGGCCTGAATCGGTTTGCTTTCCGTAATCGGGATGCCGTTATACAGCGTGCTTACCTTAACGCCATTGCTGTCTGCAACAGGCTTGGCAAGCTCCGTTACCCAGTAGGCTTCGGTTAGAACGTCTTTGCCGGCATCGTCCTTTGTGAGATGCCACCAGCTTTGAGATGTGCCGTTTGTAAGCTTGGCAAAGACAATGCCTTTTGCCGGCGATGCGGTCGTAACAAGCGTATAGACTGAATCCTGCGGCTGCGGGATGCCATCGGCATTTACCGTCGCGGCAAGCGTCTGAAGCTGATGATACTCTCTGTCTCTGTTGCTTTTAGGATGTGTTGTCAGGCCGTTATAGAGGGTTACGATAACGATTGCGATGGAAAAGATTATCAGCAGTCCGCCTTTGAGAAATTGCACATAAGTCGTCGATGCCATACCCGCTGTGGCAACGATAATGATAACGATTGTTCCGACCATAATCACGCCCATCCAATGCGGCAGGCCGAGCAATGGCGTAACTAACGTGCCTGCTCCAACCATCTGCGGTATAAGATAGAACGTCGAAACTACCAGAGTGCTGATGGCTGCGGCAAGCTGAACGCCTTTTGAGTTGAATTTTGCGTCAACAGCATCGGTGAATGTGAATTTGCCGAGGCGTTTCATTGGCTCTGCCACGACAAACAGTGCGACAATCCAGCCGGCCAGATAGCCGATAGAATAGAGAAAGCCATCGTAGCCATAGGCTGCTATCATACCGCAAATACCCAGAAATGATGCTGCCGATAGATAATCGCCAGCAAACGCGATGCCGTTGACCGACCAATGAATGTTTCCGCCGGCGGCGAAGTAGCCTTTTGCGGTGTGGGTGCGACGGGCGAAATGATATGAAATCCAAAGTACAAATGCGACAAACGCAATGAAAACCGCTATAGCCCATGATGATGTTTCGTACATATTATGCTTCCTCCGATTCTTCGAGTTCGTCTTCTTCCGGGTCGTTTAGTTCTTCTTCTGCTGCTGTACAGATGGCATCATATACAAACGCCAGCATAAGAGCGAAGATGATAAGGCCGAAACCGTAGATAATGGCAAGGTTTGAGCCGCCTATGTCAGAACCCATAATTTTAGGATTAAATGTGTTGATGAGAACAAACCCCGCGTAAATAATAGCGTAGAGGACAAACATCCATACGCCGATACGCGTCTTAAACCCTGACGCTTTGTCCTTGCTCCAGTCTGTAGATTCGCCGTGTTTCATAATATTTTTGTCCTTAAAAAAAAGATTTGTGAAATTTATCACGATTTTTACTTTTTACAAGAAGATTCTGTTATAAAATAATTTGGCCTCCAGATTATCGCAGAATGTTACTTTTTGCGGGGGATACTCCACTATATTTGCGGATGCGGGAATTAGGGTTCGCATCGAAAAAAGCGAATAAAGTATCAGGACTAAAGGAGTACAGAAATGAAAAAGCTACTATTAATCACGTTGGCGGGAATTGCAATGTCAGCATTTGCCGGCAGTGCATTGGCTGGCGGACACGGCGGACACGGCGGTCGCGGGGGGCATAGCGGCGGACGCATCAGCTACAGCAGTCATGGCGGGGGGCACACGAGCTACAGCTTTTCTTTTGGATTTGGCGATTACAGACCCAGGCCGTACTATTATCCGCCTCCATATAGAAGGTACTATCCTTGTAGTTATCCTGTGGTTGTCGAAAGGCCTGTCATTGTGGAAAGACCTGTTGTAATCACTCAACCGGCACCTGTAATTTACACTCCTCCGGTGGAAAGGTTGGTGGACGGCAGAGTGAAAACGACTGAAATCGTAAGTAATCCGACAGTTACGATTTGGATTGCAAACGATAATGGTTCGCAAACGCCGGTAGAACTTCGGCAGCAGGGAACGGGTTTTGTCGGACCGTCGAACGAGTATTATTCGACAATGCCTACGCAGGAGCAATTGAAGGCTGTGTATGGTTTGAAATCCAATGTGCAGCCTGCCGCTGATACTGTTACCGTCATAGTGAACAATAGCGATGGCACAAAGACTCCGGTTGTGCTGAAAAAAGAGGGAACTGAATTTGTCGGGCCAAAGGGCGAACACTATCCGAGTTTGCCTACCGAGGAACAGTTGAAACAGATTTACGGCAAATAAGTTTTTGCCACAGAGCTCACAGAGTTCACAGAGAAATATGTTTTTAAAAGGCCGGTTTGAACACCGGCCTTTTTATTTGCGCTGTTACTTTTTTATTGGGCTGAGCCACTATTATTATGGACAGAGACAAAAAGATTTTTGTTGCTGTTATGAGGTTACGCAAAATTGACAACGGAATAGCGAAGTGAAAGGAGCTTACAATGGCAAAGAAATTAATGTTAATTGTATTGGCTGGAATCACGTTATTGGCAGTAGTTAATGATGTATTTGCGTTTGGCGGGTACAGTGATAATTGGTATCAATGGAATGGCGGGTATTCACAAAACGGCCGGCATCATATTCCGCATAGAAGAATGCCGATGGCGTTTCGGCCTCAGCGAGAAATAATGGTTGAGCAGGCATTTGAAGAAAAAATAATTGTTGTCTGGATTACAAACGACAATGGTTCTAAAACAGAAATAAAATTAATTGTAACAGTCGATGGCGGATACACAGGCCCGAAAGGTGAATACTATTCAAGTATGCCGGCAGAAGGACAGCTTAAGGCTTTGTATGGTTTGCCCTGTGCGGCGCCAGTCAGAAATAATGTTATTTTTTACCTCGGCAAGAGCAGCGGCAGTGAAATCGTTGTGATACTGACAAAGGACGGCTCTGAATTCCTCGGCCCGAAAGGCGAACGATATTCGAGTATGCCAACCGAAGAACAGTTGAAGCTAATCTATGGTAAATAGAGGATAGTAAGTAGCCGGTAGCCAGCAGGTGGGATTGGTCGTCCGTCTTCGCTACGCTTCGACGCGACAGGCGGCCGATGAGATTTTTATGGTTCACCACGAAGGATTGGGAAGAGATGTGGTTTCAACTGCCTTAAACCAAGTCTGAATTAAACCATTTGAAGTCTCAAATACTTCATCTTAAATCTCGAACACCCCATCCGAAAGCTCAAATGCCTCGAACGAAGTCTCAAGTGGAGCATTTGAAAACTCGGCCAAAGTGTTTGATGTCTTGACCATGTCATTTTAAGTCTCGACGGCCTGTTTCAAAGCCTGAATGCCTTAAACGAGGTCTCGACTAAGCCATTCCAAAGCTCAAATACCTTAGATGAGGTCTCGACTAAGTGTTTTGAAAGCTCAAATAAAGGTTTTGAGGTCTCAACTAAGTCATTCCAAAGCTCAAATGCCTTAAACGAAGTCTTGACTAAGTCTTTTGAAAGCTCAAAAGGTTTAGATGAGGTCTTAACTAAGTCATTCGAAGTCTCGACTAAGGCATTTGATGTTGGTTATGCGGACGGTAAAATGTGAAATAGGCTTTTTCAGTAGTGAAAATGCAATTTTTGATTACAAGATGCAAATTGTTTGGAAATTTTAAAGTTTAAAACCAGAAATTGCCGAAACCGAATATTAGTTGTATGTTTTTTATTGGTACTAACTCCAATAAAATGTTTTTAACAAGGCCATAAGGGCGGGAGCTTATTGTCGGAACCTTTAGAAGAAGGCGATTTCGGCAAGCGAGTGCTTCGTTAGTCAGTATGGGTATGTTGGGTTTTCAGAGAAATAATTAACGCAGAGAGTCTGTATACATTTTTTTTAAAAAGGAGTAAAGTATGTCTTGCAGAAAAATTATAACAACGTTCGTAATACTCATAACGATATTAGCAGCCAGCAGCAGAGGTGACACTATCACAGGCAGCGGAACAGCTAACTACTTACCCAAATTTACAGATAGTTACATTGTGGGTAATTCTGTACTGTACGAATCCAGCGGTAATGTCGGCATCGGGACGACGAGCCCAACAAATAAATTAACAGTCGGTGGTTTTGTAGAAATTTTATCAGGCAATGATTTAATGCTTCGTCCGACAGCGAATAATTTTGATTTTCGGTTAAGAGCTGTCGGTACTCAACTCAACATTTACGCAGGAAACGATACCACTAATCCCAAAATGTCGATACTTGACTCCGGCAATGTAGGCATCGGGACGACGAGTCCCAGCACTTCTTTGGAAGTAAATGGCGATATAAAAGTTGTTACTGCCGCGGGGGCATTGAATAGATTTTTCCGAGCAGAAGAAGTAGGCGTTGCAGGCAACAAGGCAGGTATTGCTTTCGGGGGCAATGCCGTTAAGGGTGCTATCTATGGTTCTTCTGGTACAACCGGAATAAAAATTGTTGGAGCAAATTCGCCAGTAGATATCGGAACAACATCCGGAACAGACGCTACTGACATTAGTGCTTTTACCAGTAGATTATTTATCAATTCAAACGGCAATGTCGGCATTGGAACGACAAGTCCACAAGTTCAACTTGACATAAGAAGTGGAGGTACTATCTACTTAGGCTATGACTATGCAGGTACCAGTCAATTATTAAAAACTTTTAGTACTGCTCATGTTTCTGGAAATGTGCCATCTCAACTAAATATAGGTTTGGCTGATGGGGCATTTACAGGAATACTTATTAAAAATGTGCGAGATGGCAGTTACAATAGCCAATCAATGGAATTTTCAACCTCTCACGGTGGCATATCAACAGGTACTCGAATGACAATTGATAAAGATGGTAATGTCGGCGTCGGAACGACAGTGCCGGATCAAAAATTAGATGTTAGAGGAAACATTGTTATGGGGCGTATTCCATATCCTGGAAACGGTCTGGGGACAGCATGGACTCGGTTTATTGGGATGGCTGATGGGGCCGGAGCGGCTTCTGGCGGCGGAGCCGGGATGTTACTTAATGCTCAAACAAACGGCGATGTAGATGTTCAATTCCAGACCCAACAATATGGCGTTGCCAATAATAATGTTACCATTAAAGCTAACGGCAACGTTGGCATCGGGACGACGAATCCGGGGCAGAAATTAACGGTTGCGGGTACTATCGAATCTACATCAGGCGGCATTAAATTTCCAGATGGGACAACACAGGCCACGGCGGCAAGTGGCGGTGGATGGACTGATACCGGAACCGTTGTGAAACTGGCAACATCAACAGATAATGTTGGTATCGGAACTGACAGCCCATCTGCAAAATTAACCGTAAAGGGTGGAAATATACGCATCGAAAGAACTGATGGAACTACCTGTCTGGAGCTTGGCGATGGTCTTGATTACGCTGAAGGTTTCAATGTAAGCGGGGCAACATCCAAGATTAAGCCCGGTACCGTTTTAGTAATAGATACGAAAAATTCCGGCAAATTGGCCGTAAGTAATCAGGCTTATGATACCAAAGTTGCCGGGATTGCAGCAGGAGCTAACAATCTTAAATCCGGCGTTCGGCTCGGTGTCGGCCAGTTCGATTGCGATGTAGCCCTTGCGGGAAGAGTATATTGCAATGTTGACGCTACCCAAAATGCCGTTGAAGCAGGAGATTTGCTTACGACCTCCGATATTAAAGGCTATGCGATGAAGGCGGCTGACAATGCTCGTACGCAGGGTGCAATACTCGGCAAGGCAATGGAAAGTATGGAAAAGGGCAAAAAAGGCCAAATCCTCGTTCTGGTAACCTTACAATAAAAGACTCACTGTTCGTAAGGGGGTATTGATATTCTGCAGTAGTATTCTTAAAACATATAGGAATTTGCCGAAATGAAAAAAAATATATTAACCATGATATGTTTGTTGAGTGTAGCCGTTTTTGCGTATAACAACGTGCAGGCATCTTTTGTGATTAGAAATGATGCCAACAAAATAATGGCGAAGTTTGACAGTCAGGGCAATTTGACGGCTGAAGGAAATTTTACACAGAATAATACCACTTGGCCTGCAAATTTTGAAGGTTTCAAATTATATGACCCTAATGAAAGCGTAATTGCCGCCATAGAATCCGATACGGGGAACGTCAAAATCGCAGGGCAGTTTTATACCAATCAATTATCACTTACACCTTCAAACGAGCTTTTCGTGATTAAAGACAGCAACGGCAGCACAGTAGCATATTTTGATAAATGGGGCGATCTCTACCTGAAGGGGGACTACGGCCATACTGACACTGATGGCGATGGTATACCTGATGTAAATGAAATTGATTATGGCCTTGATCCCAATGATTACAATGATGCAGACCTTAATCTTGATGGGGATGGACAATACAATAACCTTTGTGAATACTTGCATAGCTCAAATCCGAATGACATTAATGATGCTCCCTCGGGAAATATCACGATTTGTGTGCCTCATAAAGTTGATAAGATACAACGCGCGATAGATGCTTCCATTGATGGGGATACGATAGTGGTGTCGGAAGGAACATATTACGAAAATATAGATTTCGACAGCAAAGCAATTACTCTTAAAAGCATTGATTCTAATGACCCTAATGTGGTTGCGGCTACCATAATTGATGCAAATAACACATCGTTGGATGTTGTCGCTTTTAATAATGGCGAAGATGCGAATTCTATTCTCGATGGTTTAACGATTAGAGGGGGCCAGTATGGGGTCAAATGCAGCGGTGCATCGCCTCTTATTAAAAATTGTAGAATTATGATGAATAATTTAGATGGGGTTTATGTTACGGGCAATAGTTCAAGGCCTAATATTGTTAATTGTAATATCGTAAATAATTCTGGAAATGGGGTTTATTTATATTATAATAAGCCTTCCAGCAATCTTCCTAAAGTAATTGATTGTAACATTTCAAATAATACCTCTTGTGGAATCAGAAGCGAAGGCTCAATTTTTTTAATTGCCAATTGTACTATAATCAATAATAGCAGTGATGGAATTTGGTTTCGCGATGAGAGCACGTCTACTATTACAGACTGTAATATTGAAAATAACAATCAAGCAGGTATAAGTTGTTCAGGTTCATCTCCATTGATTCAAGGTTGCAGAATTATTGGCTGCCGATATGGTATAACCTCAGACAATTACAGTGGGTGGAAGACATTTTATTCTCGTCCTGTTATACGCAATTGTGTGGTAGCTAAAAGTACTTATTCCGGGATGTCAATAAATCCTCAGGTGGCAGAAGTTAATAACTGTACAATATATGGAAACACTCAATATGGGCTATATTGCAGTAGCAATTATAGCAATGTTAAAAACTGTATTATTTGGGACAATTATAGCAGCCTTGAAGGGCATAATCTATATAACTGTTCGGCGACATATTCATGTATCGAAGATGTAGTATCTGGCAATGGTAATATTTACACGGATCCTATGTTTGTTAATTCGGATAGTAACGATTTTCATTTATGGTATTCTTCCCCATGTATTGATGCTGGAGACCCATGTTCAAGTTATTCAAATGAGCCTAACGGAGGCGGTGGCCGGATAGATATGGGAGCCTATGGAAATACAGATGAGGCGGCGACTTCCCTGGATGCGGATGGTGATGGTATAGCGGATGGCTGGGAGCATCTGTACTGGCCTAATGATGACCCCAATCAGCATAATGCCAATGAAAATTTGGATGGCGACAAATTTAACAACTTAGTGGAATACATGTTCAGATACAATCCGACTGAAGATACCAATGTGCCAATAGCAGTATCCCGGATGTTTTTATCAACAAACAAATTTGATCCCACTAAAAATGAAACAGTTACAGTTAAATACATGTTAAATATGAATGCGAATGTTGTGATTAATTTTACAGATTCTGGTGACCCTAATAATGTTACCAAAACCATACAACATTCAGCCGCAGCAGGCGTAATCCAAACCGCCATATGGGATGGTAAAGACCTCGACGGTTTGATTTTTGAGAAAAAATACTATGATGTTTCTATCAGTGCAGATGATGGCGATGGAAATGCCGCGACCTATGATCCCGGCACGGTTCAATTAGATTACGACTATGGAATTACGGATTTGGTATGTAATCCACGTCGCGTAATAGCTACGTATAATGAATTTTCGACAATATCATATAATATTGCCTGTGATTCAAATGTTATTGTCAGCATTTATGACCCCTGTGGCGTGCTTTTCACAACCTTGTTAAATAATGCAAGTCAGCAGCAGTCGCAGAATCCGCAACAGGTTATCTGGTCTCCAAGACAGGGAGAACCGAACAATCCCAACAGCAAATATATTTCCAAAGAAGGGTTTTATGAAGTAGAGGTAAAATTCCCTGGTATGAGAGAGAAGGCGAGGCATAAGCTGGGAGTATATAGATAATCATTTTATCCTAAAAAATGAACTTTAAAATAAGGAAATTATACAATGAAGTCTTTATTATTAATAATCCTGACATTAATAGTTGTAAGTGGTTTTTGTTTTTCAAGTGATGCCTATGGTGCATCGATTCCAGTTTTCACAGGAACAGGTAGTTGGCTTTATACTGTGTACTCTTTTTATTCTGTTCAAGGTGGCGGGGTTGGGTTTCGTGCGTGTGACTATTTTACACAGACAGGTGTTTTGGCATATTGCTATGGGTTAAGTTGCCCAGGTAATCTTGTGGAATGGGTAATGGGCTTTGGAACGGTGGATGAGGATTATGAATATCTTGACTGGCTCAGTATGCTCCAGACATTAGCTGACTCTGGAGAATTGTCGGATTTGCTAAACAGTGCCGAAGATGATGAAGAGGCTCAAATGTTGGTTGATAGTGCGATTGATAGTGCTCTATTTGAGTATTATGGTACCAACATGGAAGCGTATTCTAATCCTACCGGAGTTTCTACTATTGGTGACCCTGTGTTCACGAGCAATGGCGAATACAGCTTATCTGCTACTGATATTGCTATTCAGGGCAGGGTTTTGCCTGTGCAGATTGCAAGAACTTATGGAAGCAGACGCGAATATAATTCACGATTTGGATACGGCTGGGATATAAATTATAATATGAAGGTTCGGGAAATGGTTGACCCGAATCTAATCATTCTTCTTGACGGCAGAAGTGGCAGGAATGAGTATGCCCGTGACAATAATGACCCTAATATGTACATAAGGCAGGAGGACTTGTCACAATACTTTTATCTGGATACAGCCACAGGATGTTTTGCGTTAATTGAGAAAAGCGGCATTGAATATCACTTTGATATAAACGGCAGCCTGTCATCAATTAAAGATGAAAATGGCAATCAGGTTCAATTTACTTATGACCCATGCGGCCTTTTGCCAATTTATGGCAGAAGTGATTATTTCCTTTCAGAAAGCTATGGCGGCCCCGCCAATAAGTATGGCCTCGTTGCTATGGAATATAAACTTACCACCATCACAGATGATCTTGGGCGAAATATCTCTCTGTATTATGATTCAAATGGCTTGCTTACGGATATAAATGACTTTAGCGGCAGAAATTGGCATTACGCCTATGACCCCTGTACAAATGATTTATTAACAGTTAGAGATCCAGCCGGAAACACAACGACATATACCTATAGTATAGATAAAGAACACAACCTTGTAAGTATTACCGACCCGAATGGTAATACCTATATCACTAACCATTATAGTATAGATGATAAAGTGTATGAGCAGGATTATGGTTATGGCACATATATATTTGATTATAACACCACAAATTATTCTGCTATTCTTACAAATCGGCTGGGCCAAACAAGTAAAACAATTTATAGTCTATCCGGCCAAACGTTAAGCGAAACGATTTATACGGACGATCCAAATGATGAGCCAAACAGTTTTGCCTCGCAATATTTTTATGACTCAAATACGCTGGAGCTTACTCGTCAAATTTTGCCTGATGGCAATAGTTGTGTTGATTATGTCTATAACGAGCAGACAAATGTCACAGGCATATACAGGAAAGCAAATTTCAACCTTCCCAGTGATGCCAACGACCCAAATGTTATCGCAGTTTTATATACTTACGACCCGAATTTTAACAACAAGGTTAGCACTGTTACTGACCCAGTGGGAAATGTAACAACATATAGCTATGATGCCAATGGTAATTTAATAAGTGTAACTTATCCTGCGGTCAATACGCCTTTAGGAACAGAAATACCAGTTGCGACATTTACATACAATCAGTATGGGCAAATTGATGAATCTTGCTCCGTTGATGGTATAATAACAAAATGCTTATATTATACAAATGCCGGCGATGTAAATAATTTTGGTCATCTTTGGAAAACTATTACAGATTACAATCAAACAGATGCCAATGCTCTGAATATCACGACAGAGTATAAATATGATGTTCTGGGCAGGGTTGTTGAGATAATAGATGCCAACGGCAATGTTGCCAGGTCTTTTTATAATAATCTTGATTTGGTAACTCAAACGGTTCTGCCGTTAAATCAGGTAGCAAATTTTTATTATAATAGTAATAAAAAAATTATCGGCGTTGAAAATGTCGTACCTGGTCCGAATCAGGTTTCAGCATATTTTTATGATTTGCTTGATAATCAAACGGCAAAAACCGATTCATTGGGCTATATCACTCACAGTATCTATGATGCGGAAGAAAAACTGTCGGATATAAACGATGCCGAGGAGAACAATACTCATTATGATTATGATGAACGTGGTCTGGTTCACAGCATTACCGATGCCAACGGCAACATCACCTCATACAGCTACACGCCAAATGGCAAACTTGCCAAAATCACCGATGCAAATGACAATGAGACGGTCTATACCTATGATGGCTTTGGCAGGTTGATTTGTACTGCCTATCCCAATAACACTACCGAAACATTTACCTATGATAAGAATTCAAATTTATTGAGTTTTACCAATCGTGCAGGCCAGACAACATCCTACCAGTATGATGCCTTAAATCGCCAGATTGTTAAAACGTTACCTTCAGAGCCCAATATAACATTCCTCTACGATATTGCAGGCAGACTCTGGGATGTCAATGACCGCGCCGATATGACCGAATTCGATTATGACAGGCTTGGCAGAGTTACAGAAGTCGTAAATCCGCAAAATAAAACTGTTGGTTATGATTATGATATTCTCGGCAGGCAGGCGAAGCTTGTTTATCCCGACGATACCAATGTAACTTATGAATATGATGCTTTATCGCGTCTGACAAAAATCAAATATCAGGGCAGCGCTATCGCGGAATATCAGTATGATGAACTTTCCCGCAGGAAGCTGCTTACCTATGGCAACGATGCCAATATAGTTTATGACTATGATTTAGGCAACAGGCTCACAAGGATAACCAATAATGCCGATGCCTGCTCGATTGATATTCAGTACAGCGAATATGACAATGTCGGCAACAGACTGAATATGGTAGTCAATAACAGGGAAGATAAATACGCCTATGATGAGATTTACAGGCTTAGGTCTGTCGATTACAACGATGGTAACAGCACAGATTATGTTTATGATTGCCTAAGCAACTGGGTTGATGTTGATGATGGCTCACCAATCAGCTTTTTGCATAACCGGCTGAATCAATACACATCTGTTGGCGGGGTGAATTACAGTTATGACCTCAACGGCAATCTGACCAACGATGGCATATACAGATATTATTATGATTGCGAAAATCGGCTTACAGATGTCAATGATTCTTCCGACCAGCCAATAGCCTCGTATGAATATGATTATCTTGGCCGTAGAGTTACAAAAATCACTTATGATACTAATGGCCAAATACTGAATACCATTCACTATACTTACGACGGCGACCAGATAATCGCTGAATACGATGGCAGCGGCAATCTGCTTCGTAAGTTCATCTACGGCCCCGGCATTGATGAGCCGATAATGATGATTGACGCTTCAACAGCCAGCAGGTATTATTATCACTATGATGGCTTAGGCAGTGTAGTTGCTCTTTCAAATAATGATGGCGAGATTGTAGAAACCTATTCTTATGATGTTTTCGGCACAGCAACAATCCGTGATGCCAGCGGCTCTGTGATTTCTGTGTCCTCTGTGGCTAATAGTTACATGTTCACTGGTCGTGAATACGACAGCGAAACAGGAAACTATTGCTACCGCGCGAGGTATTACAAACCCAGCATTGGCCGATTCCTGCAAACCGACCCGATTGGCTATTCTGATGGCATGAACATCTATGCCTACTGCGGAAATAATCCGATTATGTTTACGGATGCAACAGGCCTAAGTTTTTGGAGTGGTGTTATTAAAGCAACTAATTTTACTGAGACCAATAGTTGGCGTACAGCAACCAATTATTTTGCAGGTATGGGCGATAATTTAAGCTTTGGCTTAACAGGACAAATAAGAAATTTATCTGGTACAAATTCTTTCGTTGATGCCAGTGCTGATTCTTATAAAGTAGGAGAGTGGTCTGGTGTAGCATTAAGTACGGCAACAGGAGTGGTTGGTGGGCTAAAAGCGGCAGGAGCTAAAGCGGCTGGTAAAGAATTCTCTCATTGGCTTCCGGAGAGGATGGGAGGAATCAGAAATCTTTGGAATGGAAACTATGTTTCTGTGACTGAACATGCTTTAACTGACCCATATCGTTATCGTTTTATGTCAAAAACATGGAAAGCTGCAAATCCTCTACCTAATGTTATTGTACGCCAATTGCAAAGAATTCCAAATGTTTATAAAGGAATCCTAATTGGTACAGGCTATGGTTTGTCATCTAAATATTTAAATAGTAAAAGTTGCAAAGAATAATTATTATGTTCAAGAAACGCACTTTGTTTTTGCCATTGGAGGTGTCTCTTTTGAGCTCTCTTTGTGGAGCAGTTCCAATAGAAATGGCTGAACATCTTAAGAACCAATTATCAACTATAAAAAAAATCCAAAGAATTAATGATGATAGAGAGGTTGATTTGTATTATCAGCCTCCAATCAATAGTCCTGACGCGGCAACAAATCGAATCATGCCATATGTAGGAGAATCAAAATTTGCAACTATCAAATTTATGATTCCTGAAAAAACATCAGAAATACTGGCTGATTTTTGGTTAGTTAATGGTTATTTGTTTAGTATTAATTTCAATATTTCACCGAAAGAATATGCTAAAAGAGATGTAATTAATGTGCGGGAAATATTATTGCACAGAGGACACGAGCATTTATACGGTCAATATGTAGAAATAACTAAAAGTATCATTGACTTCTTAGAAGAGTCTGAAAATTTAAACATTAATGACTGGGTAATGTTTGAAGAAAATGATATTGCAACGATCAGGCTTGCAAGTGAAGAGTATTATGTGTTTGCAAAACATAATAGTGATTCCCGGTTTCTTTTGGTTAAATATGGAGATCGCAAGATTTACCATGTTGAACATGAAGACTTAAAACCTAAACTATTAAAAGATAATTTATAGTTGATTGTATTGCTATGATGGTTTAGGCATAGTGTAGTTGCTCTTTCAAATAATGATGGCGAAATAATAGAGCGGTACTCCTATGATGTCTTCGGCACAGCAACAATCCGTGATGCCAGCGGCTCTGTGATTTCTGTGGCAGAAAAACAGTTATTAGCAAGACAGCATTCAGAAGTCAGATGTCAGCGGAATCAGCGCCATCAGTGATTAAACTTTGTGCCTTAGTGCCTTTGTGGCAAAACCACAAAACCAGCGTCTAAAAAATACATTTGCCATTTAGGCTCGCAATCCCTACAATTACCCGTTTTAGACTTTTCCGTATTTGGAATGCGGAGACGGTCTTTCTATTTTTAAGTATAAATACAGTAATACTATACAGTTATCAAATACCGATTGGTATTATTGCTATCGCGTTTGACGATTTGTAGATGTTTATACCGGCTTCGCTTACCCGCGGAGTATGGCACGAATTATTTTTGGAATCAGTATAATTTAGGAGCAATTATGAAAGCTAAGAAAGTAATGATTGACGGCAACACGGCTGTTGCCCATGTGGCGCACGCCACAAACGAAGTAATCGCGATTTATCCGATTACGCCCAGCTCTGTGATGGGCGAAATTTCCGATATTAAAACCGCCAAAGGCGAGAAGAATATCTGGGGAACAATTCCAAGCGTAACGGAAATGCAGTCTGAAGGCGGAGCAAGCGGCGCAGTTCACGGCGCTTTAGCGGCAGGGGCATTGACGACGACATTCACCGCATCGCAGGGTCTTTTGCTGATGATTCCGAATATGTATAAAATTGCAGGCGAATTAACGCCGACGGTTTTCCACGTTTCGGCTCGTTCGCTGGCCTGTCAGGCGTTGTCAATCTTCGGCGACCATTCAGATGTGATGGCCTGTCGTCAGACCGGCTTTGCGATGCTCTGTTCGAGCAACGTACAGGAAGCGATGGATTTCGCACTTATATCACAACAGGCGACATTAAAATCACGCATTCCGTTTTTGCATTTCTTCGATGGTTTCCGCACAAGTCACGAAGTTCAGAAAATCGATGAAATCAGCTATGACCAGATGCGAGAGATGATTGATAATGAATTAGTTTTTGCGCATAAGCTAAGAGCATTAACTCCCGACCGGCCGATGCTTGGCGGAACAAGCCAGAATCCGGATGTTTATTTCCAGGGTCGTGAGACTGTTAATAAATTTTATGATGTAACGCCGGGGATCGTTGAAGAGACGATGAAAAAATTCGAGAAGATAGTCGGCAGGAAATATAATCTGTTCGATTATGTCGGCGCGCCCGATGCTGAAAAAGTTATTATTATGATGGGTTCAGGTTCCGATACGGTTCAGGAAACAGTTGAATATCTTAACAGTAAAGGCCAAAAGGTCGGTGTTTTGATTGTCAGGCTGTACAGGCCTTTCAGCAATAAGCATTTCATAGCAGCTCTGCCGAAGAGCGTAAAGAAAATCGCTGTTCTGGACAGAACAAAAGAGCCTGGTTCAATCGGCGAGCCGCTTTATATGGACATCAGAACGGCAATCGGCGAAACAATGAGCGATGGTACGGCGCCATTTAAAGAATATCCGACGATTATCGGTGGAAGATACGGATTGGGTTCAAAGGAATTTACGCCCGCGATGGCGAAGGCTGTGTTCGACAATCTCGACGCGAAATCGCCCAAAAAGCATTTCTGCGTCGGTATCGTTGACGATGTAACCAATAGCAGTCTGGCTGTCGATGATTCGTTTGTCGTGCCGCAGGAAGGTCTTTATACGGCGATGTTTTTCGGTCTCGGTTCGGACGGCACGGTCGGAGCGAATAAAAACTCCATTAAAATCATCGGCGACCTGACAGATAACAACGCACAGGGTTATTTTGTCTATGATTCCAAAAAGGCAGGCTCGAAAACGGTATCGCATCTGCGGTTCGGCAAGAATATTATTCGCAGGCCTTACCTGATTCGTCAGGCTGATTTTATCGCCTGTCATAATCCGACGTTCCTTGAAAAATACGATATGCTTTCGACGGCAAAAACCGGCGCGACGTTCCTGCTTACAAGTATGCACAAAGTGGATTCGATATGGAACACTCTGCCAAAAGAAGTGCAAAAGCAAATTATCGACAAGAAGATGAAATTCTATTGTATTGACGCTGTTTCTGTTGCACATAAGCTTGGTCTTGGCGCGAGAATCAACGTGATTATGCAGACGGCGTTCTTTAAAATCAGCGGCATTATTCCGATAGACGACGCTGTTAAGGCGATTAAGAAAGCAATCGAAAAGAGCTACGGCAGCAAAGGACAGAAAGTTCTCGATATGAACTACGCTGCCGTTGACGCTGCTTTGAGCGAGATTACGGAGGTTAAAGTTCCAGCCGCTGTAACCAGCACAGTTGGAATGCCGCCTGCAGTACCGAACAACGCACCGACATTCGTTAAAGAAGTCCTCGGCCAGATTATCGCTGATAAGGGCGACGAGATTCCGGTCAGCAAAATGCCTGCCGATGGAAAGTTTCCGACTGGCACAACTCAATATGAAAAGAGAAATATCGCGGTCGATATTCCTGTATGGGAGCCTGATGTTTGTATTCAGTGCGCCCAGTGTTCGCTGGCCTGTCCTCACGCGGCGATAAGAGTTAAGGCTTATGACGCGAAATACGCCGAGAAAGCCCCGAAGACATTTAAGTGCGCAGAGGCTAAGGGCAAGGAATTTGCCGGTATGAAATGGACTGTTCAGATTGCTCCGGAAGACTGCACCGGCTGCGGCAACTGCGTTATGGTTTGCCCCGCGCTGCAGAAGGACGCGAACAAACAGCCGACCGGCAAAAAGGCCATCAATATGGCTTTGCAGGAACCGCTGCGAATGAGCGAACGCGAAAATTATGAATACTTCCTGTCGATACCGAATACTGACCCATCGCTGTATAAACTTAATACGGTTAAGGGCAGTCAGCTTTCGCAGCCTTTGTTTGAATACTCCGGCGCTTGTGCGGGCTGCGGCGAAACGCCTTATATAAAATTGCTTACGCAATTATTTGGCGACAGGGCATTGATTGGCAACGCGACGGGCTGCTCGTCGATTTACGGCGGAAACCTGCCGACGACTCCTTACAGCAAATTGGCGAACGGCAGAGGTCCAGCCTGGAGCAACAGCCTGTTTGAAGACAACGCTGAATTCGCAATGGGTATGAGACTTACCGTTGATAAGTTTGCCGAGTTCGCGGTTGAATTAGTTGACCAAGCCGCTGCAAAGGGCTGTTTGGACAGCAATCTTGCGGGCGAAATTAAGGCCGCCGCTATTGCTAACGATTCGGCAATGGCTGAAATCGAAAAACAAAGAGGCCGAGTTGAAAAACTCAAGGCAGTGTGCAAAGGCAAAGATTGCCCGGAATGCAAACAGCTTTTGAGCGTTGCCGATTATCTGGTTCGCAAGAGCGTATGGGCGGTTGGCGGCGACGGCTGGGCTTATGACATCGGCTACGGCGGACTTGACCACGTTCTGGCAAGCGGCAAAAACATTAACATTCTCGTACTCGATACGGAAGTTTATTCAAACACCGGCGGACAAGCGTCTAAGTCAACACCGAGAGCCGCTGTCGCGCAATTCGCGGCGGGCGGAAAAACGGTCGGCAAGAAAGACCTCACAATGCTCGCTATGACTTATGGCAGCATTTATGTCGCGAAAATAGCGATGGGTGCAAGTCCGGTTCAGGCGGTAAAGGCATTCACGGAGGCTGAAAGCTATAACGGGCCATCGCTGATTGTCGCTTACTCGCATTGTATTGCTCACGGCTATGACCTTGTTCAGGGCTACGAACACCAGAAGCAGGCAGTTGCCTGCGGACATTGGCCGCTGTACAGGTATAATCCTGATTTGAAGGCGCAGGGTCAGAATCCGCTCCAGCTCGATTCAAAAGAGCCGACGGTAAAATTTGAAGATTATGCTTACAGCGAAAACAGATATCGCACGCTGAAAGGCTCAAAGCCTGAAGTTGCGGCAGAATTGATGAAACAGGCAACACAGGATGCCGCTGAAAGATTTAGTCTCATTCAGCAGTTGGCTGCTCTTCAGTGCGGACAATGTCAGAAATAGTTATCAGAAACTCGGTTATCAGTTATCAGTTTTTACGGATTGATAACTGATAACTTTTTTAAAGGTGAGTATATGAAGAAAGTTGTTGCTGTTTTTGTTTTGTTTGTTTTGTTGGCTGGTTTATTTGGCTGTCAGGGAAATAAATCATCGAAGAAGGGCGGCCTTGCGCAAAAAGCCGATTTCAAGTTTTCGTGCGTAGCAAAGTTTCTTACCGCTGACGGTTTATCGAAGACCACGGGGGCGAATGCCGGGTGGTATTTGACCGAGCAGAACTGCGAACTGTATTTTGAATCTGCCGGCGGAAAGCAGAACCGAAAGCCTGTGATGACGGTGGAGGCAAACGAGCCGGGCGGCAACGCGTTCTGGACGGTGAGCGAAGATAAACTTGCCATTCGGAAAAAACCCAGGGCCATTGCCGACAAAAAAGTCTTTGAATTGATGACCAATGAGGCGGTGTCATCGGCTATGCTGGGGCTTTTTTTGGCGGAGACAAAGCCTGCCAATATAGTTTCCGGGCAGGGCGGCATTTTCCTGTTCCAGGGCAAAAAATACAGTTTTGCCGGTTTTTTCGGTAAAAATACGAGCTTTTATAGAGCGGGAAAAGACGGCAAAGTTTGCGTAGCTGTTACCGAAGGCAAAAAAAGATATGTTTTGTTTGGTTATAATTATATAAAACTCGAAAATGGCGGCAGCGTGCCATCTAAGATAGATGTCTATGGCTATGAAAATCCCAACGAAATAGCCCAATATATTATATTTGCAAATTAGACATCTGCGTCCTATAATGACGTGGTTATTTTTACTGCTGCAGGTTTTCCCCTGAACAAATGGGATGTTTTGCGGGTATAGAGGCGATAGTGCTTCATTTCACGGATGGTTTAAATCTTATGTTTGATGGGTAATCTGCGGCGTATTGGTATCGCAACATTGTTTAAGTGAGCGTATGACGGTGCGTTTTTTTCTGATACACAGCCTGTTTAACCCTTTGTTTTTACAGAAGATAACGGTTATTGCCGATAATAATAAGTAGCCAATAGCCAGTAGTCAATAGAAGGAATTGCTTATTGGCTAATGTGTTAAGCGGCGTTCAATTTGAGCCGATGTTAAGGAGCGAAGGCGGATTTTGTGTCTGCTTTTGTAGAAAGTTTCAGCTCTCATATTAGGATAACAGATATGACACGAGTGAACAAAAGCCAGATGGTTGTTGCGGCTGTTTTAATAGCTGTCATTTTAGTCGGGTGCAGCAAGGACCATCTCGACCCAACGCAGATAGGCAGGTTCAGACCATCGCCTGCGGTAAATGTAATTCTCGATACTCTGGGTGTTTCCGAAGAAACGGCATCCGCTTATGAAGGCGTGGAAGACCCGACGCCTGCAGACGTAATAGTGCGCGAGCAGGATTACGCATTCAGCTCCGGCGACGTTATCAGAATTTCCATTTTTGAACTTCTTCAGGAAAGCCAGCCTTATGTTGATGATTTTATCGTTACCGAAAGCGGCAATATATCAATACCTGAAATAGGCCAGTTGCAGGCGGGCGGATTGACGGAAACACAGCTCGAAGAGGAAATAAGAAAATCGCTTTCTCCGGGCATTTTGAAGAATCCGTCAGTTACGGTTTCTCTGCAGAATTCTCTTAGCAGGACATTCACTGTAATAGGCGATGGTATTGCCACCCCCGGTAGATACCCGATTCCGCGTTATGATTTCAGGCTCACCGATGCTATCGCGGTTGCAGGCTCTGCCAGACAGTTTAACGTAAGCTATATATACGTTTCGCGTAAGATTACCGGCACCGAGCAGTCGGAAGACGAACTCGGCGGCGGAGACGAAATAGGCCTTAGGCCTGTCGATGCCGATGGCAACACGGGAGTTTCCGGCGATGTTAATGCCGCGGATAAAGACCTGCTTGAAGTGATCGAGCCTTCGTTCACTAAGGCTGGACGAGCCGGTTCGATTATGGCCTCTGCGGAAATGGTCAACGAAAACGAACTTGAAACTCTGGCCAGTCCGGACGGCGTTGCTCCCAAACAGGAGCCTGCTCTTAAGGTCAGCAATGAAATTCCACAGCCGGCGCAGTCACAGAGCGGAGTTGAATGGGTGTTTAAAGACGGCAAGTGGATGCCTGTTGAAGTAGATGGCCAGACGGTCGATTCTTTGCCGCAGATACCGCAGGAGCAGCAGTCAGCGAAGGCCGAGCCAAAAACACCATCCAAAAATTATGGCTGGAAGGATATACAGTCAGGCGGCACGCAGACTCGCGTTATACGAATTCCGAAAGATAAATTGTTCGGCGGCGACCCGCGGTATAACATTGTTATAAAGCCGCAGGATACCATAGCGGCTCAACTTGATATTGTCGGCGAGTTCTATGTACTTGGCAACGTAAATAATCAGGGTATAATAAACATAACCGGCAGGCCGATGACGCTGAAAATGGCTATTGCGGCGGCGGGCGGTCTGGGACAGTTAGCCTGGCCGAAAAAATGCGAAGTTGTTCGCAGGACAGGCGAAAAGAAAGAAGAAATAGTTATGGTTGACCTTGAGAAGATTGCCAACGGCACGCAGCCGGACTTCTTCATCAAGCCAAACGACGTTATAAATGTCGGCACTCACGGTCTTTCGAGATATATGTATGTTTTGCGTAACGCTTTCAGAGCTACTTACGGCTTTGGATTTATTTACGACAGGAACTTTGGCACCAGACACATGGGATTTGATAACCCGCTTATACAGAACACTGATTAAGAGTAAGGAAGAAGAATTTTTGAATAACAGGATGTTGAGTTGAATTCTATGGATGGAAAACAATTATCGGAGCAGGAATTAAACTGGTCATCTCTCGGGGTGCATACATACATAAAAATCGCTGTCCTTGCGGCGGCTATTTATGGTGTTTTTCACGTTGAGATTTATTCCATTGTTAGCAAATGGGTAACCGACAGCAGCTGGTCGCACGGTTTTATTATTCCCCTTTTCAGCCTGTATTTTATCAATCAGCAGAAAAAGGAACTGCTCGCGGTAAAAGCCAAAACAAACTGGCTTGGTCTGGCGTTTTTACTCTGCTGTCTTGTTTTTTATGTATTGGTTACATACCGCTATAAATTCGGTTATTTCAAAAGTATTACAGTTATTCCCACAATCGGCTCGATAGTTTTGTTTATTGGCGGATGGCGGCTTGTCAAATATCTGTGGCTGCCTGTCGTATATCTGATTTTTGCCATACCGCTGCCAAACGAAGTTTATGAGAGAATGACTATTCCGCTGCGTCAATTAGCCGCTATGATTTCTTCGCAGATATTAAGTTTAGTCAGCGGTCTTGAGGCAACCTCGGTGGGCGTTATGATTGACGTGGTTTATAAGGGAGTCAGGCTTGAGCCTGCGCTTGACGTAGCCGAAGCGTGCAGCGGAATGAGACTGCTGATGGCATTTTTTGCTCTCGGCGTGGCGATGGCATATCTCCATTATCGTCCGATTTGGCAAAGGCTGGTTTTGCTGGCAAGTACGCTGCCGATAGCGATTTTGTGCAATATCGTAAGAGTAACCATCACGGGATTTATTTATATCCTCTGGGATCCGAAGTACGCACAGGGGGTTTATCACGATACGCTTGGGCTTTTGATGCTGCCGCTGGCGTTCGGGCTTTACGGTCTGCTGGCGTGGTTTATGGCGAATCTGACTGTTGACGAAAGTCAATCGCAAAAGCAGGAAGAACTTATTATACGCAGAAAGGATTCGCAGGGATAATGAAGGATTCTTTGATTAAAAAATATTATCAGCCGGCATTTTTGGTTAGCGTTGCGGTTCTTGTAGTATTTGCCGGCGGAATGAATTACTACAAGGCAAAGTATGGCGTTACACTGATTAAAAAAGCTCTGCCTTTAAAGCAGCCGTTTGAGATGCTCGATGAAAAACTGCTTGCGCCGTACAAAGTTCTCGAAAAATCCAAAATTGAAAATCTGGATGTGCTTGAGTCGCTTGGCACAGAAGAATATATGCAGTGGTTCGTTGAAGATACGACAGTTGAGGAGTTAAGCCCTGTAAAGCAGTGTTCTATTTTTGTAACGTATTACACGGGTAATCCTGACCAGGTGCCGCATGTGCCGGAGGCTTGTTATACCGGCGGGGGCAACGAGATCAAAGAAAATTCGTCGCTGGATTTGAATGTCGGCGATGTTAATGACGCTAAAATACCGGCAAAAGTTCCGGCTACCTGTCTTGTTTTCGGCAAAAAAACAACCGAGATATGGCAGGCATCGGCGGTTTTTCCGGTGATTTACTTTTTCAAGGTCAACGGCCAGTACAAAGGAGGCCGGAGAACCACACAAATTGCTTTGGGGAATTTTACGAGCGAGTATTCATATTTCTCCAAAGTTGAAATAAAATTCAATGGCAGAGCGGGGTATCCCGATAAAAAACAGGCGATTGAAGCAACGGAAAAATTGCTGAAGGTTTTACTGCCGGTTCTCGAAAAAAACATCTGGCCTGAATGGAAATAAGGCCGGCTTGAAAGTTTAAAATTTAAAGTTAAAAGTGTAAAATTGCGGATTCGGCTTAACGGCCGGGACTGTTTTTTTATTAGTTTGAATAAATAAGTCTTTTTTGACAGTTAAAGGATTATAACAGATGGCTAAAAGGTTAAATAAGAAAGTTGCGATTATCGGTTCACTTGTTCTTGCGATGCTGATTATGGCGGCGATAGTCGTGATGCTTAAGATGAGCAGAAATCCGGAAAAATATTTAGCCGATGCGAGAGCGGCGGCTTCCAAAGCGGAACCGGATTATAAAGCGGTGGAAAAGGCATACAAACAGGCCTTTGCTTATACCAAAAACAAACAGGGCAAAATCGACATTCTGTTTGAGCTTGCGGATATGTATCTCGGTATGAACGAGTGGCAGAAAGTCTATGGCTGCTGGAATCAGGTGATAAATTATGACCCGCAGAATACAAAAGCACGTCTCGCCATGCTCGATTACAGTTATCAGCTTGCCGAAAGCGGCAACTGGAATATATGGAAAGACATAGAATCAAATGTTTCCGAACTGATTGACAAAAAACTCGATACAAGCCCAAGAATATATCGCATAAAGGGGCAGGCTCTTTTGGAGCTTGTAAGGCACGGACAGGCGACGGACAAAGAGGCAGGAATTACCAGCGCGATTGAAACCCTGCAAAGTGTGATGCAGCAGGAAGCGAATAATGTTGATGTGTATCAGTATTTGGCTGACGCGATAAATCTCAAGGGGCAGATACTCGCGGCGAAAGGCGTTTTAAACGCTGACATCAATGCCCGTCAGGAAGCCGTCAAAGTTTTGCTCAAGGGAGTGCAGAGCCTTCCGAATGAGCCAAAGGCATATATAAACCTCTACGGCGCGAAACTGGCGCAGGCGGGGCAGAATGCCGAAGAGTTAAAGAAAATTGAAACTGATATTCTTAATCTTACTGAAAAGTTCAAGAATAACCCGCTTCCATATTTCGCGGTTGTTCAGTTGTACAGCAAAGAACCTAAAAATATGGACAAGGCGATTGCCGCTGCCCAGAAGGCGCAGCAGCTTGACGGCAATAATGTCAACTACGCGCTGACGCTGGCAGATCTTCATTACAGACGATATTCCATTTCCAAAAACGAAACGGATTTCCAAGTCGCGATGGATATCGCGACTGCCGCCTTGAGTTTTCCAGACAGCCTCGATGTGAAAGGTCCGAATGCCAGAATAAGTTTCATAAACAGGTATTCGCTGCACACTTTCCTGGCAAACTGTTTTATTGAAAAAGCGGCAGCTTCCGCAGCCGGGACGGCGGAAAAAACAAAATGGTTAGAAAAGGCCGAGCAGGAAGTTCACGAGATGGATCAGTTATTAGGCAGCGCCGACAATCCTTATGCGATTATGTGGCACGGCAGACTTCTGCTTGTCGAGGGAAAGACTAACGAAGCGATAATTCAAATGGTTGCCGCTTACGATAAAATGACCGCCGGCGAGCAGGCACAGGGCGATATACAACTCGGCAGGCTTTCCTGTGATTTGGCAAAAGTTTTCGCGAACTCGTCGGAAATCGGAGCAGTCATTAAATATTATTCCACCGCGTTCAGAAGCGGCGTTCATTTGGTTAAGCCTGAAATTCTTCTTGATTTTGCCTCCGTGCTGATGCGCGTGCAGGACTGGAAGAACGCACTTGATTCGATAGACTTTTTTGAAAAGAATTACGGCGCAAGCGACAAGAGCCGAATCCTTAGAGTTGGCGTTTATATCGGCGCAAATATGTACGATGAAGCGCAGGAATCAATCGGCAAATTGCCACAGGACGACCCGAATACCATCAGGTTGAGGCTTGCATATCTTAAAAATAAAATGAGCAGTACGGGCTGGGGGCTTGTGAGAAGTTCCGACGCTTCCAAACAGGCCGGTCAGGATGCGAATACCATTAAATTGAAGGCTGAATATGACAGTCTGAAAGCCCAGCACGATAAGGTATCCGAACAGTTGGCATCGCTCGGCGCAAAAAAACTGACAGAATCGGAAGTTTCGGATTTGCTTAGACGATATATCGGCGAATCGCAAAACGACAAAGCCAAAAAACTCGCAGACAGTTTCATTCCGGACAATCCGAACAGCGTAAATGTGAGACTGTATCGGCTTATGCTCGATGAGCCTTCGCCGGCAAACGTGCCTGGCGCAAGAGCTGAAGAGCTGATGGTCAAAGCCATTGAGTCGCTTAGCGAACCGGCAGCCAGAGCGATGATGCTTGGGCAGTTTTATTTGAGCAAGGGTCAAAGCGATAAGGCAATTGAGTCTTATAGCCAGGTTCTTGATATATCCGGGGCAAATGCGCAGGCTGTGGCGAGCATTTTTGATCTGTCTATAAGCGCCAGCGATATGAAAATGGCGCAGAAAATGGCGGATATCGCAGGCGAGAAAAATCTTGATTTGTGCGACGGCGAATATTTCAAAGCCAGGCTTTTGTTTGCTCAAAAAGATTATCCGGGAGCGATTGAGAGAATCAATAACTGTTTTGCGAAAAGACCGGTTTTCTCGCAGGGATATATGCTGAAAAGTCAGATTGAAACGGCAATGGACAAATCCGCAGATGCCATTGAAGACGCTAAAAAGGCATACCAGTCAAATCCGACAGACGGCCAGATTGCAAAAAATTACGCGTCCATTTTATATGAGCGCAATCGAAAATTGGGTTCTGCCGTTTCGGACGAGCAGCGCATTGAAACCAGAGCCGCCCTTGACGCGGCCATTCGCGCCAATCCGTCAGACCTCGGTTTGAGTAATTTTTATGCGGAGTACATAAGCGATACCGAGCCTCTGCGAGCTATCGCGATATGTCAGCAAATACAGAGAGTTTCGCCGACCGTCGATAATGCCCTCAAACTGGCAGGTCTGGCTACGCGGCTTGCTGAAAGGAACAGGACTCAATCGCAGGCGAGTACTTTCATCGCTATTGCGCAGGATGCTTACCAAAAGGCTTACGCGGCGTTGCCGACCGACAGCAGGGTTTTGAGCGAATACAGCGAGTTTTTAAGAGTCACCGGAAAAACCGATGAGGCGCAAAAGATACTCGCGGGTAATGATGCGCTCCTGTGGCGATACTATATAAGAGGCGGCAAAGTTGATGAGGCACAGCAGATTTTGACGAAGCTGTACGAGGCAAATCCGCAGGATGTCAATACGATAAAAGGCCTTATACTTACGTCGAGAACAAAAAGAGACCAGGCTGGGATTCTGAAATACACGGCAGAACTGCTTAAAATAGACAAATCCATAGATAATCAAATACTTCAGATTGAGACATACCTTGAAGCCGGTCTGACGGACGATGCCCAGAAGAAACTTGACAGCATCAGGGAAAAATATCCTGACGAGCCGAGAGCCATATTTTTACAGGCCTGGCTGTTGGCAAGACAGGGCAAACTTGACGATGCGCTTGTGCTTGCAAACAGAAATGTCGAGCTTGACAAGAACAACGCAAGAGTTTGGCAGTTGCGGGGACAAATCCATTTTGCGCTGAATAAGTTGAATGAGGCTCTTGACGATTTACAAAAGAGCAAGGCTATTCAGGATAACGCCGAAGTGCGTGTGGATGTCGCCAGAGTTTATGTCAGGACTGCCAGAGAGGAGCAGGCGATTGTGGAGCTTAAGACCGCTGTTGACCAGTTCGGCTCGGCTGTGGCCAGAAATATGCTCGAAGAGATTTATCTGAAATTAGGGAAAAAGGACAGTCTTGACAAATTCTACGCCGAGACGATTCAGTTATATCCCAACGGCAGTTATTGGTATGACAGGGCTGGTGAATTCGCTCTGACTAAAAAGGAATTTGACAAGGCTTATAAACTGTTTGATACCGCTTTTCAGAACAGTCTTAAATTGAATAGCGAATCTCCCGATATTCAGGCCTTTGACGGTAAATTAAGAGCGTTGCTTGAAGCTAAAAAATACGACCAGGTTCTCGCTGAGGCGACAAAGTATCTCGAAGGGCCTATTGCGACGATTGCTTATTCGAGAATGGCCAGAGCCAAAGCCGATACCGGCGATAAAAATACCGCGACGCAGTATTTCCGCAGGGCTTTGGAAAAGGCCGGTACAAACGAAGAATTTATTATTGAAACTATCAGGCAAATGAATCAGGTGGTCGGGTTTGACGAAACGGTCAAGTGGTGCAATGAAAGAATTCAGACCCAGCCCGATTCGCTCGCTATAAATCTTGCGCTGCTTAACCTGTATAGAATGTCCGAAGAGTACAACAAGGCTTTGATTTATGCCGATGCGTGCATAAAGCTTACGGCCGATAATGAGCAGGCAAATATCGTGCATAAGCTAAATAAAGCTAATACTCTTCAAATGGCTTTCAAAAAGACCGGCGACAACGATTATTTGAAAAAGACCATTCAGGAGTATGAAAGTATTCTTAAAAAACAGCCGACAAATGCTACAGTGCTTAATAATCTTGCCTATATCCTCGCGGATACAGGTACGGATGTGAGCAGGGCTTTGGATTATGCCAAAAAAACTTATGAAGCTCTGCCGAGCAATGCCAATGTGCTTGACACTTATGGCTATGTTCTTTTGAAAAGCGGCGATGCCAAACAGGCTGACGAGGTTCTGCAAAGGGCTTTACAGCAGTTTGAACAGGATAAGATAAATGCACCGATGGAGGTGTATGACCATATAGGATTGGCCAAGGAACAATTAAAGCAGGATGCTGAGGCTTTAACAGCCTATAAAAGAGCTTTGGAATTATCAGATGAAAGCGTTTCTAAAGATGTCAAAGACAGGATATCAGCATCAATTAAAAAACTATCCGGCCAATAGCCGAGCCGGCAGGGTTGTTCTGAAAACTCCTGTTATGGGACTTTTATTCTCGGCAGGAGTTAAAATATGATAAATAACAGACAACCAGCGGTACCAGGCCAGAACAGAACGGGTTTTCCCGCCGGTTCTTTGGCCAGTCCAGGCATTACGCCCAAGGAAATATTAGACATACTTAGGCGGCACCTGTTCCTGATAATAACAATGACCATACTCGGTGCCGTCGTCGGTGTCGGGCTGTGTCTTGTTTTGCAGAGGACTGCGCCAAAATATACAGCCAGAACATACATCGAAGTCTTAAGTCCCGGCCGGACTGACCCTACCGTAATCGGCGGTGCTCTTGCCGGCAAAGACATCGCTTATGAATTCAGATTTTCAAAAGCTGCGCTCATAAAGCAGCAGAATATGCTGCAGCAGTTGATTCGAAGAGATGCCATTCAAGCGACAAAATGGTTTAGAAGCTTCAATGATGACATAGCAAAGATTATCAAAGACCTCGAAGATAATTTTGGGGCGGTTCCAGACAGAAACAGCAGCTATATCTTAGTTAGTATGACCTGCGGCGACCCCAAAGAGGCGGCTCTCATCGTTAATGAAATGGTTGACCTGTTCATTAGTTCGCAGAGGACGAACGCAGAAACGGATGCAGGCCAGAAGTTAAGGGAATTAGGCCAGCAGGAAAACGACCTCCGCGATAAACTAAGAACTATAACCAGCTCACTGGCGGACATCAGGAGAACAACAGGCATTACGCAGCTCGAAAGCGGCAACAGCGAAGGAGAGTTCCGTAATACAATCACGCAGAAACTTGGAAATCTTGAAATCGAAAAGATAAAAGTCGAAGCGGATATGGAGCAGATTAAGGCAAGCGTTGAAAACTATCAGGAAAGAACAACAGTTTCTGATGTTGTGCAGCGAGATACCGAAAACGACCAGGTTGTGATGCAGTTAATGCAGCGAATTTCATCTTATGAGGCTGAACTTGCGAGGAAACTGACGACTCTCGGCGAAAATCACAGAGAAGTGCAGCAGTTGCGTGAACTTTTGCGGCAGACGGTTGCCGAAAAAGACGCTCGAAGCAGCGCTAAATCCCAGCAGATTAGAAATTCAGACGTTACTGTGGCCAGGGATCAGCTTGCGGTATTGACCAATCGGCTTGCAAAACTCGCGGAGTTAAGAGATAAAACAGAAAATGAACAGAGAGACCTTGATAACGCCAGATCGCAATACGACCAGTTCGTTTCTGACCGTGAAGAAGCCAAGACCAAACTCTTTTCCATTCAGGAACAGATAAGCAAATACAATCTTATAAAGCAGGATGCGGAGTCCTCAAAGGTAAAAGCCATCGGCCAGGCGCCGGAGCCTCTTGAAATTAGTTCGCCCAAATTGCTGTTCTTTGCACCGGGCGGAACTTTTCTCGGCTTTATGCTGGGTATCGGTTTGGCATTCTTAATCGAATTGCTCAACGACCTGATAAGGACGCCGAGCGATGTTATGAAGTTTGTGAATATCCCGCTGCTTGGTATGGTTGTGCATAAGAATTTGGATGCCATTACAAGAAAGGCGGATATGTGGACGGTCGCAAGACTTCTGCCATTCTCGATTATGAGCGAATGCTATAGACAGATAAAGGCGAATTTAAGGCTTTCTGCGCAGGCGGAATCTCAAAAAGTAATTTTAGTCGCCAGCGGAAGCGCCGAAGAAGGCAGAACTACCGTCGCGGCCAATATGGCGACAACTTTCGCGGCCGGCGAAAAACGTGTACTCTTTATCGACGCGAATTTCCGCAGACCGACATCATACAAAATATTCCCAGACTCAAATGAAATAGGCGAGCTTGATGTACACAACGAGGGGTTGAGCGGTTATCTTACCGGCCTGCACTCTATCGAGCAGACTATTCGTCAGACAGGCCTGGAAGGTATGGACGTAATTGACAGCGGCGCTCTCCCTGAAAACCCAGCCGAACTTTTGAGCGGCGGCAAAATGACCGAACTAATCAAATACGCGCAGGTGCATTATGACCGTGTGATAATCGACGGCCCTCCAATGATTGTAAGCGATGCCAAAGCGCTTGCCTCGCAGGCGGATGGCACTATATTGGTATTCAATACCGCCATTACCCGACGCGGCACCGCAAAGAGAATAGTCAGAGAATTGAAAGAAAACAATACGAATATCCTTGGCGCTGTGCTTATCGGCGTAAGGCTGCTCAAGGGCGGATACTTCCACGAATTGCTCGAATCTTATACCGAGTATCAGGGTTCGCACAAGGGGCAGACCGCACAAAAGGCTTAAGGACAGGCAAAGATTGAGAAATTAAAACGGCGACCGCCGGCTCATTAAGCGGTTGCCGTTTTTTATAAAAAAGCGTTGTAGAATTAGATTGCCTTAAAATTGCGCTCGGTGTAAATTGCCGATATGCAGGGCAAAAAAAATATAATCGGTCTGATGGGCGGCATTGCGTCCGGCAAAAGTACCGTTGCCGCAGAACTGGCAAAACTCGGTTGTGCCGTTATTGATGCCGATGTTATCGCGAAGCAGTTTTTGCTTGATGAGGAGATAAAAAAACAGCTGCGTCAGAAGTTTGGCGATGATGTTTTTGACGAACGAGGCCAAATCGACAGGAAAAAATTCGCCAAAAAGGTTTTTACCTGCCGTCAGACGGTTGAATTGGTCAATTCCATAATACATCCGCCGGTTTTACGGAAGGTTGAGCAGTTAATAGAGGCTTATCAACTCCAGCCGGACATAAGGGCAATAGTTCTGGATATTCCTTTACTTGTTGAATCGGGCTGGGAGAAAAGATGCGATAAACTGATTTTTATCGACTGTTGCGAGCCGATTCGACTCAAAAGAGCTGAAAAACGTGGTGTTTTTGACGTAAATGAGCTAAAAAAAAGAGAAATTTTTCAGATTTCTCTGGACAACAAGAGAAAAATTGCTAATTATATTGTTGAAAATAATGACCTTTCAGAGCTGATTAAACAGATCGGAAATATATTTCCCGCGTTATTGTCTTAGCTTTGCAGCTTTGGTTTATGGGTTGCGGGAAACTCAAGCAGCACACAAATTTGAACATTTAATAAAGATAACAAATCTGGTGTCAATTTCCGTATAGTATATCCGGGTTTGTTTTCATTACAGGTATAACAACGTATTTAGCCCTCTGATTTATCAGGGGGTTCATTGGCCTTTCAAAAGGAGTAATCAATGGCTAAAGCGGCTGCAAAATCAGATTCAAGAGAACCGAATAAGAGAAAAAAGAACGTCGTGGCGAACGAAGTCGATAACGACAAAATTCAGGAGCAGTTGAAGGCCGAGTTGGGAAACGATAAGCCTGCCAGCCCCCCTGTATCCGTGACCGTACCTGTCAATTCAGGCGATGCTGAACACGACGACAAAGACAACGGCAAAAATGGCGGCGGCGATTTCGAATCGACTCACGCCAAATACGAACGCATCAAAAGAGGAAACCTCCACATAACTGACCTGCAGCGAATGACGGTTGCCGAACTGCACGAAGTCTGCAAAAAGGAAAACGTCAAAGAATATACAGGTATGAAGAAGCAGGAGCTTATCTTTAAGGTTCTTAAAGAGCGCGTTCAGCAGGATGGCCTGATGTATGGCGAAGGCGTTCTTGAGGTTCTGCCTGATGGTTACGGTTTCCTGCGAAACCCTGATTATAACTATCTCTCTTCGCCTGATGATATTTATGTCTCGCCGTCGCAGATAAAAAGATTCGGCCTGCGTACAGGCGCCATCGTCAGCGGCCAGATTCGTCCGCCGAAAGAATCCGAAAAGTATTTCGCGCTGTTGAGAGTTGAAGCGATCAACTATGAAGTGCCTGATAAGCTGGTCGAGAAGGTCAATTTCATCGACCTTACTCCGCTGCATCCCGAAGAAAGAATACTGCTTGAGACCACCACCGAAGAACTGAATATGAGAATCATCGACTTAGTTACGCCGGTTGGAAAAGGCCAGCGAGGCTTGATTGTCGCACCGCCCAGAACCGGCAAAACCGTTCTCCTGCAGAAAATTGCCAATTCCATCAGCACAAACTACCCGGAAATCAAATTGATTGTGCTGCTCATAGATGAGCGTCCTGAAGAAGTTACCGAAATGGAACGCAAAACCGCCAGAGATGTCGAAGTTATCAGTTCGACATTTGACGAACCTGCTTCAAGACATTGTCAGGTCGCCGAGATGGTTATCGAAAAAGCAAAGAGAATGGTCGAATACGGCGAAGATGTCGTTATTCTGCTCGACTCGATTACAAGGCTCGCAAGGGCGTATAACACCGAAGTGCCGCATTCAGGCAAAATCCTGACCGGCGGTGTCGATGCCAACGCGATGCAGATGCCCAAAAAATTCTTCGGCGCAGCAAGAAACATCGAAGAGGGCGGCTCGCTTTCGATTTTCGCCACGGCTCTGGTTGACACCGGCTCGAAGATGGACGAAGTTATCTTTGAAGAATTCAAAGCGACAGGCAATATGGAATTGCATTTGGACAGGAAACTTGTCGAAAGAAGAATTTGGCCTGCCATTGAAATCAGCAAGAGCGGCACAAGAAGAGAAGAACTGCTGCTTGATGCCAAGGAACTTGAATTGGTTTATAGATTGAGAAGAGTTTTGAGTGAATTGAATCCTGTTGAGGCTGTCGAACTGCTCAAGAGCAGATTGGCCAAGTGCAGGTCAAACGCCGAATTCCTGATGTCTATGAAAATAGATTAAAAAACAAAAATCAAAAATAGATAGTTAGCCCCCAGCTTTATGCTGGGGGTTTTTTATTTGGGGTGTTGTCATTGCGAGGAGGCCGCAGGCCGACGCGGCAATCTCATTTTGTCAAAGCGGCTTTTAATACATCTTCAGCTTTTTTGACAAAGACAAATTTCATACCTTTTTTCGCTTCGGCAGGTACTTCGACCATATCCTTTTGATTTCTAAAAGGCAGAATTACGGTTTTTATCCCAGCCTGTTTTGCGGCAAGGATTTTTTCCTTTAATCCGCCGATTGGCAGAATAAGGCCTTTTAACGTAATCTCGCCAGTCATTGCTACTAATGGTCTGGCGGGAGTTTTCGTCAAAAGCGAAACTAACGAGCAGTACATCGCGGCTCCCGCGCTTGGCCCATCTTTCGGAACAGCGCCGGCTGGAACGTGAATATGAAAATCATTTTTCTCAAAAAATTTCGCAGGAATATCTAATTTTTTGCAGTTTTCCTTGATGAAAGACATCGCGGCCTGTGCGGACTCTTTCATAACATCGCCGATTTGCCCGGTCAAAATAAGTTCGCCCTTGCCCGGCATTGACGCGGATTCGACGAACAGTATCTCTCCGCCGAATGGCGTATATGCCAATCCAGTAACTACGCCCGGAACAGCCGTTCGCATCGCCAGTTCCGGCAGATGTTTAACCGGCCCCAAAATTTTAGCGAGTTTATCCGGTGTAATCAGTGTCGAGCGTCTGCTGCCTTTGGCGATTTCCGTCGCGACCGAGCGGCAAATTGAAGCGATATTACGCTCAAGATTGCGAACGCCCGCCTCTGCGGTATAACTGCGGATAACTTCCCGAACGGCCGAATCATTTATTTTGAGTCGAGCTTTTTTCAGGCCGTTTTCAGATAACTGACGCGGGACAAGATATTTTTTCGCGATGTTCAGCTTCTCGTTTTCGGTGTAGCCCGGCAGTTCGATTACTTCCATTCTGTCCATCAGAGCAGGCGGTATCGGCTCGGTATAATTTGCCGTACCGATGAACATCACGCTGGATAAATCGAAAGGCTGGTCGAGGTAATGGTCTGTAAATGAGTTGTTCTGTTCCGGGTCGAGGACTTCCAGCAATGCGCTCGACGGGTCACCTCTGAAGTCGGCGCCGATTTTGTCCATCTCGTCGAGCATAAAAACCGGATTTTTGCTTTTGCATTTTCGCAGTTCCTGCAAAATTCTGCCCGGCAGAGCGCCGATATAAGTTCTTCTGTGTCCGCGAATATCCGCCTCGTCTCTTATTCCGCCAAGCGAAATGCGAACGAAATTTCTGCCCATCGCCCGTGCGATTGATTTGCCCAGACTGGTCTTGCCCACGCCCGGAGGGCCTATAAAGCACAGAATCGGGCTTTTGCCTGACGGGTTTAATTTTCGTACTGCAAGAAATTCGAGGATGCGTTTTTTTATTTTTTCAAGGCCGTAGTGGTCTTTGTTTAAAATTTTCGCGCCTTTTCGGATGTCCAAAGAATCGGCTGTTTTTATGCTCCAGGGTAATTCACAAGCCCAATCTAAATAAGTGCGTATAACGCCGAAATCCGGCGAAGTGAACGGCGTTTTGGCTAACCTGTCAAGCTCGATGATAATTTCCGCTTCGACCTTGTCGGGCATTTTTGCTTTTTTAATTTTTTCCTTCAGCTCTTTTATTTCGTTGGTTTTTTTATCGTCTTCGCCAAGTTCGGTCTGAATAGCTTTTAACTGTTCCTGCAAAAAGTATTCGCGTTGATTTTTTTCGACGGATTGCTTTACCTGTCCCTGGATTTTGTGCGAAAGCTCCAGCACTTCGAGTTGATTGGCAAGAGCGAGAGATATTTTTTTCAGCCGTTTTTCCGCGTCAAGTTCCTCAAGAAGCTGCTGTTTCTGCTCGACCGGAATACTCAAATTCGCCGCCAGAAAATCCGCCAAAGCCGAAGGGGTTTCGATATTCTCCAAAAGAATAGACGCTTCTTCCGGGACATTGGGGCTTAAGTTTATGACCTTATTAGCTGCCGTGCGGACGCTCACCATCAGAGCCTGGAGTTTCTTGGTGATTTTTGTTTTTATCGGCAGCGGCTCGATTCTGACTTTTATAAATGGGTCGGTCGCGACAAGCTCAACGATTTTGAATCTTATAATGCCATGAACGATTACGTTCAGCGTTCCCTGCGGCATTTTGATGATTTTCAGAATTGAAGCTGCCGTGCCGATGCGGTACAGGTCGCTGATTTTCGGATTGTCGTTGCCGGATTTTTTCTGCGTAACAAGGCCGATGATGGATTCGTTCGCCTTGCAGTCGTCCAGCAGTTTTCTGCTCTTGTCCCTGCCGACAGCCAGCGGGGCGACTGTGCCGGGATAAATAACCGCGTTGCGAATGGGCAGAATCCCGATAATCTCCGGCAGGTCTATTTCCTTTGTGCCGTCGGAAGAATCATCGTTTTCGTTTTCAAAAAACGGCTCGGCGTTCGCTATATCAACAAGTCTCAATTTTTCCATAGTTGCAGTTTATACCAGAAAAACGCCGACTTGAAAAGACAAAAGAACAGCTTAATCTCTCAATGCGACAGGTTTGCCGAGAATCTCCTGATACAGCACGGCTTTCCGCAAATCATCGGCGGACGAAAAAACAGCATTTATGGGAGTGAGCGTTTGTGGTTTTGATGAACTCGAAGACTGTTTGTGTTTTGCCGTCGAATGCTTCGGCTGTTCATAGTGTTTCGCAAGGGGCGTCATCTCCGGCTGGGAAACCGTTGCTGAAACTCTGCGAGGCTGCGGTTTTTGAATATATTTCTTCGGCATCGGCGGCGGGGCGGGAGCAACGTATAACTCCTTTTCCGGTTCTTCAAATTCTTCTTCTGTCTGCGGCGATGGGATTCCGAAAGTCGCTCTTATCTGTGCGATTTTTTCTTCACGCAACTGCTCCATCGTTTTGAAATCGTCGGGAGTATCAATATATCTTGAAGGTTTTTGGGGGCGGACGGATTTGTTTTCAAGGCCTCCCTGCTGCGATAGCGATTTTACTCCGCGCGCAATTACCTTGATGATATTAACCACTATCACGACCGCGACAATCAGCAGCGGCAGAAATTTGTCAAAATCTCTGCCCCTGGCCGCCAATATATTTTCAAAAAAATTCATTTATCTCTGTGCCATCTGCCTGCCGCGGCGAAGTCGAAGACGAAGCCGGGTGGCTAAAAATTAATCTTCCCTTTTCTGCGGTTTGGCGATTGCCTCACGCATATTGGTATCAGCCATAACATTTTTCATTTTGTAATAGTCCATTATGCCGAGATTGCCTTTTCTGAACGATTCAGCCATCGCAAGCGGAATTTCCGCCTCGGCCAGAACGACTTTCGCGTGATTTTCCTGAACCAGAGCCTTCATTTCCTGTTCGCGTGCGACAGCCATAGCTCTGCGTTTTTCCGCTTCAGCCTGCGCCCTGACAAGGTCTGCCTTTGCCTGGTCTCCCTGAAGTTTGGCTCCGATGTTATCGCCTACGTCGATATCCGCGATATCAATCGAAAGAATCTCAAATGCTGTTCCTGCGTCAAGACCTTTTGCCAGAACCTGTTTTGATATGTTGTCCGGGTTTTCAAGAACGCTCTTGTGCGATACTGCGCTGCCGATAGTTGTTACAATACCTTCGCCGACACGGGCGACGATTGTTGCCTCGGTGGCGCCGCCGATAAGCCGCTGGAGATTGGTGCGAACCGTTACGCGTGCCTTGGCCTTTAGTTGGATGCCGTCCTGTGAGACAGCGTCAACAGTTTCTCTGCCCTTTGTTACATCGGGGCAGTCAATGACTTTGGGATTTACGGATGTCTGCACAGCATCGAGAATATCTCTGCCCGCAAGGTCAATCGCCGTTGCGACCTTGAAGGTCAAATTCAAATTTGCTCTGTCCGCTGCGATAAGAGCCCGCACGACATTTTCAACTCGTCCGCCTGCGAGATAATGGCTTTCAAGGTCCCTGCGGGTCAAATCAAGACCTGCCTGAACTGCCATAATTCGTGCGCTGACTATTCTGCTTGCGTTGACCTTTCGCAGTGTCATACCGATAAGTTCGCCAACCGATACCCTCGCGCCGGAGAGCAGAGCCTGCAGCCACAGCCTGCCGTAAGACAAAATCAGCAGGCCGAATATAAATAAAACTATAAGGCCGATTATAGTTCCGCCGACTGCTATTTGTTTTGGCATTTCCGCAAGTGTAGTAAAATTACCGATATTCATTTTAAAATCCTTTCATAAATTTAGAACCCGCCGAAAGCGGGCATTTTTTTCTATACCCTATACCCTGACTGTTAATTGTGTTCCTTCAATTTTTATTACTTCTACGGTTACTCCTCTGTCAACATAACCGCTTTCGGCTACGCATTCAAGTCTTTTACCTGCGAAGTCGCACATTCCGACCGGCCTTAGCACAGTCGCTGTTACGCCTTTCTGGCCGAGCATACCGGATAGTTCATCAATATCCGAAATTCCTTCGCCTTTTTGCTTTTTGGGCATATCGAGCGAAACCGATTTGCCAAAACTTGTTTTCGGGAAAATTTTATAAGCGCCAACCAATACCGACGGAATCATAACAATCGCCACCGCAACGCCGCACCACCCGGCCACGGGATTGAGTTTGAAGAATATCGCCAAACCGCCGACTATACACGCCAGTGAGCAGACCGTAATCAAGCCGAAACTCGGAATAAAAACTTCTGCCACAAGCAGCGCAGCGCTCAACAAAAAAAGAAAAATCGCAAAAACTATCCACCATAACATAGTTATCAGCTTTCAGTTATCAGTTATTAGATTTTTTTGACTACTACTTTGTTGCCTTCGATACGAGCAATTTTTACTTTTTCATCTTTTTCAATCAGGTTGCCTTCTGTTACGACATCGACAACCGTCTGCCGAAATTTCGCTCGACCGGCAGGCCTTAATTTTGTCGTCGCGATTCCCTCATCGTCGACTTTCAATTCGCCTGTTTCCTCCGGCGGGGCGGTCGAATCAATTCGCAGCTTTTCGCCAGCCATTGCCGGTGACAGCACAAGACCCGCAAACGCGCTTGTCTTCGGCAGAAACTTCGCCAGAAAATAAGCTAAAATCGCAAAACCGACAAACCCGATTCCCATCGCCAATACGCTGTCGTTGAACATTTTCCACTGCATATCGCCAAGGTCGTACCTCGGCCAGGGCAGTTCATCAGGCCTGTTCGGCACAAGTATCCCAAATAAACCGACAAGAATACATATAATTCCGCTGACTCCGGCAACGCCGAATCCCGGAATCACAAAAACTTCCAAAAACAGCAGTGCGATGCCCACCGCGAAAATCGCCGCCTCCCACCACGTCGCCATACCCACAAGATATTTACTGCCGAACAGTATCACAAAACATATTACCGCCAGCAGACCAGCCAGACCGATGCCGGGCGTTTTTAATTCGGTATAAATGCCGAGCATTCCAACCATAAAAAGAATGCCCGTAAGCGTCGGATGGTTGAGCATTCTAACTAATTGCTCCGACCAGTTTGGCTCAAGCCGAACAATTTTATGCGTGAATTTCACATTGTCGCGTTTCGCCAGAAAATCGACAGCCTCGTCAATCCCGCCGACAACTTCTCTGGCAACGCCGTATTCCTTTGCCTTATTCGCTGTCAGCGTCAGGATTTCATTTTCATTATCAATCAGATTTTTTCCCGCGATGTCATAAGCGTTCGCGTCTTTCGGAAGTTTTTCATCTTCATAATACTCGTACAGGCCGGTTTGCGGATTTTTTACCTGCCAGACTTTTTTATGTCTGCTGACCATTGCCTCAAGCAGGGCGGGCGGGTATTTATTGGCTTCCGCTGCTCTGTTAAACGCTGCGCGGATGAAACTTTCAGCTTTTTCGCGTTCGACCCCTTCGAGTTTGTCGCCCATAGTAATAGGAGCGCAATCGCCGATGGTGGTGTTGGCTTTCATTATTATGTCCTGGCAGGAAACGCTAATCATAGCTCCTGCGCTGATTGCCTCGGTGGTAATATAGGCAACGGTATGAGCTTTTTTACTTAATTCGAGAATGAGAAATTTGGAGATGTCATCTGCGCTTTTGACAAGTCCGCCATAAGTGCCGATTTCGAGAAATATATAATCTGCTCCGTTTTCCAAAGCGATATTCGCCCGCCGCTTGATGGATTGATACAGCCCGTCGTCGATAAGGCCTGTGCAGGTGATTACAAATGCCTTTGCATTGTTTGGCTCAATCGGCCCGACAAATTCAACCGCCCAGACCGGCACAGCCAATGCCGACAGCAACAGTAGAAATGTGATTTTTTCTCTCATAGCGGGAATTTTACCGGCACATTGCCCGCCGGACAAGAAAAAAATAGTATATAATACCAACGGCTTTAAATAATTGCGCCCGTTGTACGCGGGCAAGCGAAGCCGGTGTAAATGCTTACGAATTGTTCAACGCGCAATTAAATATACCCACTGGTATAAACTGCTTACGCAGGTTCGGCAAATTCCCGAAGGATAGCGGACGCTGTACCTATGATTATCGCTTTATCGCCTGCTTTTGCGGGGATAATGCTGATTTGTCGTGAGAGGTTGTCGAATACATCTGTTTCGATATGCCGTCGAATAGCCTCGGCAAGATAGTCAAAACATTGCATACATACATAGCCCGCCAATATCACCACTTCCGGGTCATAGCAATTTATGGCTGTCGCTGCGATGGGCGTGAGCTTATCGGCAACGTATTTCTGCAACTTCAGCGCATAAGCGTCATTATTTTTAAGAGCCTGCCCCCATTTTGCCAGAACATCAGTTGGGAGGTCGCCCTCGGCAATCATTGGCACAAGTTGTGAATCGGCAGTTGTAAGGTCATTTCGTATTTTTGCCGCAAGGGCAGGACCACTGATATAGGCCTCCAGACAGCCTTTGTGGCCGCATCCGCACCTGGGGCCGTTTGCGTCGATTACAATATGCCCGATTTCGCCGCTGCGGTTGTCAGTGCCGTGAATGAGCCGGCCGTCGCTTATGATGTGTCCGCCGACTCCGTTTGCGACGTTGAGATACAGTATATTTTGCGATGTAAGCGTTGGGTCGATAATTTTCTCGGCCAGCAGGCGTACCCGTGTGGCGTGTACGCTCACGGGACAATCGAATCTCTCCTGAAGCATTGCTCGCAGAGGCACCGCTTTCCACCCCATCGGGCTTGAAAGCTCAACTACGCCGGCCTTAGATATTGAACCGCTGACGGCAAGGCCGATTCCCGCTGTCATTTTTTCGGTGATATTGTGTTTGCTTAAAAGTCCGCGTGCGGTGATTTCGATGAGTTTTACGATTTCGCCGATATTTTGTTCTGCGGTTATGGTCGTGCGGATGCTCTCTGTGAGTTTGCAGTTGAAGTCGAAAAGACCCGCGAATATGTCGGTCGGATTTATCTCGATACCCAGGACGAATCGACCGGTTGGATTTATGGAAATCAATACCGGTTTTGCGCCGCGCGATGCGCTTTGGCCATACTCTTCGATAATCAGATTTTTTTCACGCAGCCTGCCTATGATATAACTTACCGTTGAACTTGACAAATCCGCCTGTCTGCAAAGCCCGGATTGCGACATCTGACCGTGCGTCCGAAGGATATTCAGCACCAGCAGTTCGTTTCTTATGCCTGCGTTTCGAGAGTCGATAGGGCTTTGGATTTTGTAATTACTCATAGCACGATTATATACTATATAAATTTGTATTTCAAGCAATTTTTTATAAGTTGCTGTAAAAAAAGATGTTAAGAGATTATTTTATTATGTGCTTGCATTTTAGACGGGCTGATGGTAGAATTAGCTCGTTATGTGAGCAATTAAATACTTTTAGGTTCAGGTGATAGGAATGGCTATGATTCTTGAAAAATATTCATTCGGCGTTGGCGACAGGTTCGGCCATCAGGCTAAGGCGCAATTGCAGGCGATGCTCAATGCCAAAAAGCAGGGCATTGCGATTACGCCGGTGTGGAACAAGTCGAATCGCGAACACTCCATCATACATACTGTCCCTGCGGATGTTCGCAGAGAGGCTGATGCTGCCGTCAAAGCAATGGGATGGAGCGGGGCGTATCGTGTTGACGCTGACCATATCAGCTTGAAAAATGTTGACGCGTTTATAGAAGCGAGCGATTTTTTTACGCTTGATGTGGCGGATTTTATTGGCAAGGCCGCCGATGAAAAAGAAGTAGCGGTGTTTGTGAGAAAGTATAAAAAATACGCCGGCTCGTTAGTTATACCTGGTATTTCGGAAAAGTTTGATATTACGACAACACGTCTTGAGACAATTGCCCGTAAGTATTTGATGGGAGTTTTCGAGGCGGGCAAAATATATCGCCATATCGCCAAAGCCAAAGGCGAAGGCAATTTTATTACCGAAGTTTCTATGGATGAAACGGATCAGCCCCAAACGCCGAGCGAAATGTTTTTTATTCTTGCCGCGATTGCCGATGAGGGTATCCCGGCACAGACAATCGCGCCAAAATTTACCGGCCGATTTAACAAGGGCGTTGATTATGTCGGCGATGTTGCGCAATTCGCAAAGGAATTCGAGGAAGACCTTGCTGTAATTGATTTCGCGGTAAAGGAATTTGGTCTGCCGAAGAATCTTAAATTGAGCGTTCATTCCGGCTCGGACAAATTTTCAATTTACAAAGCCATTAACAAGGCTATAAAGAAATTTGACGCAGGTCTGCATCTTAAGACTGCCGGCACAACCTGGCTTGAGGAGCTTATCGGCCTCGCGATGGCTGGCGGCGATGGGCTTGATATTGCCAAACAAGTGTATATAAAGGCGTTTGGGCGATTTGATGAGCTTTGCGGACCTTATGCGACGGTGATAGATATTGACAGAAATAAACTTCCATCGCCACAGACGGTTGAAAAATGGACAGGCGAAGATTTTGCCCAGGCCTTGCGGCACAATCAGTCGTGCAAAAACTATAATCCGAATTTCCGCCAGCTTCTGCACGTTGGATATAAAGTTGCGGTGGAACTTGGCAGGGGGTATATTGACGCTCTTGAAAAGTATGAGGATATTGTCGCGAAAAATGTAACTGAAAATATTTATGCTCGGCATATTAAACAGGTCTTTATCGGATAGGGATAAAAAAATGGTAAAAAATTTATTTGATATATCAGGCAAAGTTATAGCGATTACCGGAGCAGGCGGCGTTCTGTGCGGCGCTATGGCAAAAGCATTGGGGCAGGCCGGCGCAAAAGTTGCTGTGCTGGATTTGAATGAACAGGCCGCTGGTAAAATCGCCGATGATATTAAAAAGCAGGGCGGCAAAGCATTAGCCGTCAAATGCAATGTGTTAGACAAGGACAGCGTGAACACGGCTCACCAAAAGGTGGTTAATGAGTTTGGTGCGGTCGATGTTCTGATAAACGGCGCGGGCGGTAATAAAAAAGAAGCCTCCACTTCCCCGCAGATGTCATTTTTTGATATGCCTGCCGATGCGATTCGGTTCGTGTTTGAGCTGAACTTTATCGGGACGCTGCTGCCTTCGCAGGTTTTCGGCAAGAGTATGGCACAGCGCGGCGAAGGCATAATCTTGAATATATCGAGTATGAACGCGTTTAGGCCGCTGACGAAAATAGCGGCGTATTCTGCTGCAAAGGCCGCCATCAGCAATTTTACGCAGTGGCTTGCCGTACATATGTGTCAGAACTATTCAAAGAGCATTCGCGTCAACGCCATTGCGCCGGGGTTCTTTCTGACCGACCAGAACCGTTTCCTTTTGACTGACGAAAAGACCGGCGAATTAACGCCTCGCGGCAAAACGATTGTAGAGCATACGCCGATGGGACGATTCGGCCAGGCCGATGAATTAGTCGGCACGATACTTTGGCTTTTGAGCGATGCGGGCAAATTTGTTACAGGCATCGTTGTTCCCGTTGACGGCGGATTCTCGGCGTTCAGCGGCGTGTAAAAAGTATTAGCCACAGAGTTTTGTAGGGTGGGCTTTAGCCCACGCGGTTTTTCTACAGAACCGCAGAGAACACAGAGGTATAAAAACAGGAAATAACTATGTTGCTGTATAAGCGTGGAAGTGAAACTGATAATCTAAGTTCACAAGACCTCAAAGAAGGTCTGTTCACGGCTCTTGAGAAGCTCGGCAAAAAACGCAAGGTTCTTGCTGTTCCGCCGGATATAACGAGATTTTATTCTCGCGCAGGTGAACTTACGCGATATATGCGGCAATACTATGGCGACGCTCTTACCGATATTCTGCCTGCGCTTGGTACGCATTCAGCTATGACATCGCAGCAAATCGAGCGTATGTTTGGCGATGTGCCGCAAAATCTGTTTCGTGTCCACGATTGGCGGAGCGGGCTTAATACGCTTGGTCAGGTGCCTGCCGAATTTGTTAAGCAGGTTAGCGAAGGCAAGCTGAATTACGATTGGCCTGCGCAGGTGGATAAGCTGTTAGTCGAGGGAAATTTTGATTTGATTTTATCGCCCGGCCAGGTTGTCCCGCACGAAGTTATCGGTATGGCAAACTACAACAAAAATATCTTTGTCGGCACAGGTGGAGCGGAAGGTATTAATAAGAGCCATTTTCTCGGCGCCGTCTATGGTATGGAACGCATTATGGGCAGGGTCGATACGCCTGTGCGTAAAGTTCTTAACTACGCATCGGAACATTTCGCGAAAAATATGCCGATTGTCTATGTGCTTACAGTGGTAAATTCGACAGCCGATGGAACTGCCGTAAGAGGGCTTTTTGTTGGCGACGATGAAGAATGTTTTCGTCTCGCCGCGGAGCTTTCGCTCAAAGTCAATTTTCAGATGCTCGAAAAACCTCTCAAAAAGGCAGTCGTCTATCTCGACCCGCACGAATACAAAAGCACCTGGCTTGGCAATAAAAGCATTTATCGCACGCGGATGGCGATGGCGGACGGCGGAGAACTGCTCGTTCTTGCGCCGGGGCTGTGTGAGTTCGGCGAAGATAAAGAAATTGACCGCCTCATTCGCAAATACGGCTATGTCGGCACTGATGAAGTTCTGAAAGATGTGAAACAAAATGAAGAATTGAAAAATAATCTAAGCGCAGCGGCGCATTTGATTCATGGCTCGTCGGAAGGGCGATTTTCAATTACATATTGCCCCGGCAATGTCTCAAAACAGGAAATTGAATCCGTTAATTTCAAATATGCGGATTTGAAAAAAATGCTGGCAATATATAATCCCGAAAAACTCAAAGATGGTTTCAATACCGTCAATGGCGAAGAAATATTCTTCGTTTCCAATCCCGGTTTGGGATTGTGGTCATGGCGACAGAGATTTGCGTTGTAATATAGTTTTTATATGGAGTAAAAAATGGCACAAACATCTAAAAAATACTCTTTACTTGTTGCGACCAGTATGGGTGTTCGATTAACTCCCATAAATTCGCAGCCCTTTCATTGCAGCGATACCTTCAAAATGCAGGCGACCAGCGCGGAAAGCAATGTAGCTTCTGTCGCTTCGTATCTTGGAATGCCCGTCAAAGTTTTGACGGCATTTGTCAAAGGCAGCCCCGTCTCGCACTTTATAAAAGACAATCTCAAAAGTCGGCGAATGGATTTTGAAGGCCCTGAATTTGAACAGGATAATCCCTGGGGCTACCGCCATCAAATCAATATGGCTGACAGCGGCTTTGGTTCTCGCGGCCCAAGAGTTCACAACGACAGAGCCGGCGAAGTCGGCAGAGAGCTTAACGCAGACGATTTTGATTTCGATAGAATTTTTGCCAAAGAGGGAGCGGACATTGTGCATCTTTCCGGGCTTATTGCTGCGCTATCGCCCAAGACCAGCAAGTTCTGCCTCGATATTGCCCGTGTCGCAAAGCAAAATGGTTCGTTGATATCGTTCGACCTTAACCATAGAGCCAGCTTCTGGAAAGGCAGAGAAAAAGAACTCGCCAAAGCATTTGCCGAAATTGCCTCTCGCAGCGATATATTGATTGGCAACGAAGAAGACTTCCAGTTATGTCTTGGCATCGAAGGCCCGCAGGCCGGCGGCAAAGGTCTTGATGAAAAAATCGACAGCTTTAAAGAAATGATTAGCAGAGTACAGGCCGCCTATCCAAACGCCCGCTATTTTGGAACGACGCTTCGCGAGGTTATTTCCGCCAACTCACATATGTGGGGTGCATTGGTTACTGACGGCAAAGACTGGGAAATCATCAAGCCGCGTGAAATAGGCGTTCTTGACCGTATCGGCGGCGGCGATGGCTTTGTCGGCGGTCTGCTTTATGGCATACTCAAGGGCTGGGATGTGAAAAAATGCGCCAGGTTTGGCTGGGCAAGCGGAGCGTTGGCGGTTACAATGCTCACGGATTACGCTCAACCTGTTGACGAACAGCAGCTTTGGAGTATATGGGACGGCAATGCAAGAGTTAAACGCTAATGATAAATACCGGTTGTCATTGCGAGCAATGACCTGCGAAGCAGGACGCAGCGCGGCAATCTCGTTTTGTAGGGTGGGCTTTCTTGTCGCGTCGAAGCGCAGCGAAGACGGAAGCCCACGCGGTAATATATAATACGAAAATTTTATTTTAATATACGGAGTAAAAAAAGATGGCAAAAGCGGATATAGGTCTGATTGGCTTGGCGGTAATGGGCGAGAATCGTATGAACTTTTACAAAAAATACAAAGCATTTTTGGCTGTTTTATTTTTGTTGTGTCTCTGGCCGCTGCAGCTTCTTTCAGCAGCCGAGGTTATTATTGCCCAGCCCTTGAAAGTTATCGATCGCTGTGGCAGGGGATCTCTTGTCGATGCCGGCGGCACAAAGGTTTTGCTCCTGGCGGGCAGCCCTTACGAAATGGGCTATCAGCACGGAAAACTTTTGAAAAGTTCTGTAAGCGATTTTGTTAAACGTGTGCATATGATAGCGAGAACTGCCGAAATGGCAAATGCAGAAGGATTTACCAGCGGCACTTTTGAGATGGTTCTGGGAAAAACGAAAAAATTCATAGACCAGCGTTTTATTGATGAAATGCAGGGGTTGGCTGACGGTGCCGAACTCAACCCAGTGGACGTGCAGCTTGCAAACATATTTCCAGAAATGTTCCACTGCAGCGGTTTTGCGTTGTTTGGCAAGGCGACAGCAGATGGACAAATGCTTCACGGCAGAATCCTCGATTATATGACCGAGGTTGGTCTTCAGGAACAGGCTGTTGTTATTGTCGCAAAACCGGACAATTTCAACGCATTTGTGAATGTCGGGTATGCCGGGCTTATCGGCTCGGTAACGGGAATGAACGATAAGCAAATAGCAATTGGCGAAATGGGAGGCGATGGATACGGAAGTTGGGACGGTCTGCCTATGACTTTTCTGATGCGCAAGGCTCTCGAAGAGGCAGATACTCTTTCTGAAGCAGTAAAAATATTTCGCGATACTCCTCGCACTTGTGAGTATTATTATGTAATTTCGGACGCTAAAATTCCCGATGCAAGGGGTTTAGCTTGTACAAGCAGCAAATTTGATGTGATTGAGCCGAATCATTCATATCCTCGATTGCCACATGCCGTAAATGATGCCGTACTTATGAGCGCAGGCGACAGATATGAACACCTGGCGGAGATGGTCAAACGGCAATTCGGCAAAATCGATATTGCAGCAGCACTTGATTTAATGAATCGGCCAGTGGCAATGAAAAGTTGTCTTCACCGTGTTTTGTTTGCTCCGCAGCAAAAGGCCTTCTGGGTAGCTAACGCTTCTGTTGATGTAAATGAACCAAATTATGCCGCCTGTTTTCAGCCGTACTACAAATATGACTTTGCCGGATTGTTAAATATGATAAGCGAACCGAACGCATTGGATTCGCAGATTCCAGCACAAAAAAAAGAAAAATCCGTCCCATTAAATCCGCCGCAGACTCAGACCGGAGAGAAAACCACCGGCGCAGTCAAGGCATGCGAAGATAAGATTCTCTCTTCGCCGGACGTTGCTGTGCAGAAGCTATTGGACAAATACAAGCCCGACAGCAATGAATTTACTTTCGCAATACAGCAAACCTCGGCAAATAATTTTTACAGTGTACATCAGGTCAGCTTCAATTCCCCGCTTACTACGGAGATAGCCGCAAATAACACCATATATTGTGAATACTATCGGTGTGCCGGCACACAACTCAGGCCTGCTGTTATAATCCTCGACATTCTTAATGGCTCAATGGTTGTGTCAAGGCTTATCGCTAATAGTCTTGCCATTTCCGGTGTTGATGCCTGTATTATGACGCTCCCGCATTACGGCCAGCGCCGGTCTTCACAGCCCAATGAGGTTCGCCAGATGAATCAAAGCCCGGATGTTTTTATTCAATCTGCCGGACAGTCTGTGCTTGATGTTCGTCGCACAAAACGCTGGCTTATGGCACAACCGTTCATAAGCAAGGAAAAGATTGGGATTTGTGGAACAAGCCTTGGAGGTATCATAGGTTCGCTGGCAGCCGGTGTGGATGGACAATTCACAAAGGCAGCATTTCTTCTGGCTGGCGGAAATATTTCGGCGGTTCTCACTACGGATGCAAACGAGGTCAAACAGTTTAAGGCCGAGCTTGAAAAAAATCATATTTCCGCAGAACAGCTCAAAAGTATGCTGGAACCGATAGAACCTTTGAATTTTGCCAATAGGTTGAGCAACGCCGGTGTGCTGATGATAAATGCTTCGCAGGATAAAGTTGTACCTGTTGATTGTTCGCAGAAACTTGCCGATGCAGCCGGTTGTAAAATAATCTGGTATGATACTGACCATACTGGTATGGTACAGCATCTTCCAGTCATTCTGCTGAAAATGGCGGATCATTTTGCGGCAGGAAAATGGTAATCACAATTTTATAAATAAGGAAAAACACAATGGCAAAAGCGGATATAGGTCTGATTGGTTTGGCGGTAATGGGCGAGAATCTCATTCTAAATATGGAAAGCAAGGGGTTTACGGTTGCCTGTTTTAATCGTACCGTCTCGAAAGTTGATGATTTTATGCTCGGCCGGGCAAAAGGCAAAAACATCATCGGCTGTCATTCGATTGAAGAAATGTGCGCCAATCTCAAAACGCCGCGCAGAGTTATGCTGATGGTCAAGGCAGGCAAAGCTGTCGATGATTTCATCGAATTAGTTCTGCCGCATCTTCAGGACGGCGACATTATTATCGACGGCGGCAATTCACATTTCCCCGATACCATTCGTCGAACCGCGTATGTCGAGAGCAAGGGCAAACTATACATCGGCACAGGCGTTTCCGGCGGCGAAGAAGGCGCGCTCACAGGCCCGTCAATTATGCCTGGTGGTTCGCCAAAAGCGTGGAAATCCGTAAAATCCATCTTTCAAAAAATCTCCGCAAAGACCGCCGACGGCCAGCCCTGCTGCGAATGGGTCGGCGAAAACGGCGCAGGTCACTTTGTAAAAATGGTGCATAACGGCATCGAATACGGCGATATGCAGTTGATATGCGAGACCTATCAAATGATGAAGGAAGGCCTCGATATGACAAACGCCGAGATGCACAAGGTCTTTACCGAGTGGAACAAAGGCGACCTCGATTCATATCTCATCGAAATTACCCGCGACATACTCGGCTATAAGGACGAACAGAAAAATGATGTCATAGACCTTATCCTCGACACCGCAGGCCAGAAAGGCACTGGCAAATGGACTGCCATCGCCGCCCTCGACAATGGCCAGCCGCTCACGCTTATCGGCGAAGCCGTTTTTGCACGATGTCTGTCGGCTCTCAAAGATGAACGTGTCGCCGCGTCGAAAATCCTCAAAGGCCCAAAGCCGAAATTTACCGGCAATAAAAAAGCCTTCGTCAAAGATTTGCAGGCTGCGTTATACGCTTCAAAAATCGTCAGTTATGCGCAGGGCTACCAGCTTATGCGTGCCGCCGCCGCCGAATATAAATGGAATCTCAATAATGGCGGCATCGCTCTGATGTGGCGGGGCGGATGCATTATCCGCTCGGCGTTTCTCGGCAAAATAAAGGAAGCGTTTGACAATAATCCGAATCTCGTCAATCTGTTGTTAGACCCGTTCTTTAAGGCCGCGATGGACAAAGCGCAAAAATCATGGCGGCGAGTTGTTATCGGCGCAGTCGAGATGGGAATACCGATGCCCGCAATAAGCGCTGCATTAGCGTATTACGATGGCTATCGGCATTCTCGTTTGCCAGCCAATCTCCTGCAGGCGCAGCGCGATTACTTCGGCGCGCATACTTACGAACGCGTTGACAAGAAACGCGGCGAATTTTTCCACACCAACTGGACTGGCAAAGGCGGTTCGACAACAGCCAATACATATATTGTATAAGAGCTTCTAACATAATGAAAAAGACGCAACATAGTGAAGCGTATCTCGTGAAGTGTATTTCGTTGTTTTTTCGCTTCACGCTTCACGAACGACGAAATACAAAAATTATGTACAAATGTTTTTTTGTTAGAGTTTATTAGTTTATGGAGTCTTAAATGAAGCCATTTATGACCGAAGATTTTTTGCTGCAAACTGAAACATCGCGAAAGCTCTATTTCGATTATGCCGCGAAGATGCCTATTTTCGATTATCACTGCCATTTGCCGCCGGCACAAATTGCCGAGGATAAGCAGTTTGATAATCTTACACAGATTTGGCTCTATGGCGACCACTATAAATGGCGTGCGATGCGAACCAACGGCATTGACGAGCGGTACATTACCGGCAATGCCTCCGATTGGGAAAAATTCCAAAACTGGGCGAAAACCGTCCCTTACACCCTCCGCAATCCGCTCTATCACTGGACGCATTTGGAACTTCAGCGATATTTTGGCATAAGCAAATTTCTCGCTCCCGATACCGCAAAGGACATTTACGACAAATGCAGTGAGATGCTCCGCTCGCCGGATTTTTCCGTTCGCGGCCTTATGCGCAAAATGAACGTGAAAATCGTCTGCACCACCGACGACCCCGTCGATTCGCTCGAACACCATAAAAAAATCAAATCCGACGGCTTTGAAATAAAAGTCCTGCCGACATTTCGGCCTGATAAAGGTATGGCAATAGAGAATGTCGCTGCGTTTAATCAGTGGGTTGACGCTCTTGAAAAAAGTTCGGGCATAGATGTAAAAAATTACAAAACATATATCGACGCGATTCGCAGCCGGCATAATTTTTTTCATAGCATTGGCTGCCGCATTTCCGACCACGGTCTGGAAACCGCTTATGCCGAAGATTATACCCGAAGCGAAATCACAGCCATATTCGACAAGCTTCGCAGCGGAAAACAGGCAACTAACGAGGAAACGCTGAAATTCAAATCAGCGATGATGTTTGAATTTGCCCTGATGGATTACGAAAAAGGCTGGACGCAGCAGCTTCACTTCGGTGCCTTGCGAAATAACAATACTCGTCTTATGAAAACCCTCGGAGCAGATACAGGCTTTGACTCAATCGGCGATTTTGAGATTGCCCGCCCGCTTGCAAAATTTCTCGACAGGCTGGATACTGATAACAAACTTCCAAAAACTATTCTCTACAATCTTAATCCTCGCGACAATGAACTGATGGCAACGATGTGCGGCAATTTTCAGGATGGCTCTGTCGCCGGCAAGATGCAATTCGGTTCAGGCTGGTGGTTTCTCGACCAGAAAGACGGTATGGAAAAGCAAATCAACGCTCTGTCGAATCTGGGACTGTTGAGCCGGTTTATCGGAATGCTTACCGATTCGAGAAGTTTCCTGTCGTATCCGCGACACGAATATTTCCGAAGAATACTCTGCAATCTTCTCGGAAGCGACGTTGAAACAGGCCAACTGCCGAACGACATAAAACTGCTTGGAACGATGGTGGAGAATATTTGCTTCAATAACGCTCAAAATTATTTCGATATGTAATGTTCGCCGTCAGCGAAAAGTGCGACAGTGTGCGGCAAAGGGGTAATCGCCTGAAAAGATGGACATATTATGGAGGCCTTTAGGCTGCAATAACCCCGATTCAGCTTGATTTTTCCCCTCTTTTTTGTTACAATACCCCCTCGAATTCCATATAAAAAAAATCGTGGAATTGACAGGAGGCTGGTGAAAATTTTTCGCAGGCTGGTGTGTATTGTGCTTGTACTGTCGGCAGTTTTGCCGATGTTCGCTTCTGCGCAGAATAATCCCGTTGTCGTACTCGAAACCAATCGTGGCAATATCTTCATCGAGCTTTTCCCCGCTGATGCCCCTATAACCGTCGATAATTTTCTGGCTTATGTTCGCGATGGATTCTACGACTACCTTCTCTTTCACCGTGTCGTACAAAGCGGTTACTTTATAATACAGGGTGGCGGTTACTATTTTTACAATAATAATTTTTATGAGCCATACACCGAGCCGCCTATTGTGAACGAAAGTTATAACGGCCTAAGTAATCTCCGCGGCACTATCGCAATGGCCAGAGGTGAGGACTCCAACTCGGCTACGTCTCAATTTTTTATCAATAACGCTGATAATATTATGTTTGACCGACAGGATGTCAATAATGTTGGCTACTGTGTGTTTGGAAACGTTATAGACGGCCTCGATGTTGTCGATGTTATAGCGGCCAGTCCCACAACCTATTACTATCCTTTTGAAAACATTCCTAATCCTCTCATTGGAATCTTGTCGGCTTATGTTCTGCCTTGTACAATATCTTATTGCTACGACCTCAATGCTGATGGCAAAGTGAACTTCGAGGACTTTGCCCTGTTAGCTTCACATTGGGCAGATGAAGACTGTAACTCCGCAAACAATTTCTGCCGCGGCGCCGACTTCGATTACAGCGGCTCTGTAACGGCCGGCGACCTGTCGCCATTCCTGGAGCATTGGCTCGGCCAGCTCGGATTTGAACCAGCCGCCAGCGATATTACCGATGACGGTATTGTAAATTTCAAAGATGCAGCCATATTCTTCGCTCATTGGCTCGACTCTGCCTGCACGCCGGCCAATAACTTCTGCGATAAAGCCGATTTAAACCACGATAGCTCGGTTAATTTCGCAGATTTTGCACTCCTTGCCAATAATTGGTTGTCCTCTCAATAACCAAAATACCAAATAATCCCCGAATGACAGTGGTTGTGGAGATGGTTTGTGGGTTATTTGCGTGAATTTGGGTAAATTTTTAGTTGACTAAGGGGGCAGATTTGCCGATAATCGCTATGCTGTTTATGTATCTAAATATCGAAATTATCTGATTTAATGTTTGTTTCAGGAGACTGCCAATGGCTGTCGCTCGTCAGGGTCAAAGCAACACAATGCTTTATACCGTAATCACTTTTGTGGCGTTGTTTCTTATCGCTGGGATATGTGCGGTTGTTTTTTATATCAAAGCCGAAGACTGGCGCAATGAAACTCTCGCTGCTCAACAGGAATTGAGCGCGTTTGCTACAAGTTCGCAGATACGCGACATCGCGACAATCGTCGGCACAAAAACCGGCGACAGCAGGCTCAGTCAGCTTATCGGCTGCACGGACAGATTTTACACTCTGCTGCTTGGCATAGTCCCTCCCGACACGAGCGCGGAAATTAAACTTAGTCAGGCCGAAAGCAAATACGCCGATGCGCTGGCGAAACTGCCTAACGATATGGCGGTGGTTGGCGATGCGAACGGCCCGGGCACCCTTGCCGTGATGGAAATGTATCGCAGCAAACTCATACAGAAGCAGGAGAATATGGAGCAGTTGGCCAAACAGCTTGCCGATTTGCAGGATGAATTTGAAATCGGCAAAAAAGGAGCGACCGAACGAGAGGCCGAACTGCGCACGCAGGTAGCCTCCGTGCAGGAGCAGGCGGACAGCGTCCAGAAGAGCTACGACCAGCTTCGCGAGCTTATGGATAAGAAGACCACCGAGCAGGTGCAGTCGCTGATGCAGCAGAGAGACGATGCGATTACCGAAAAGACGCAGAGCAAACAGGAATTGCTTGCCGCGATGAGCAAACTCAATATAACGCAGAGCAGACTTGCCGATGCGTTGAGCAGGCTTGAGATATTAAAGCCCAGACCGAAAGAAGATATCGCCGCATATCAGCCTGACGGGCATATTGTCAGCATCGATGTTTCGACCAATATCGTTTTTATAGATATCGGAAGCGATGCGAAAGTCTATCCGGGACTTACGTTTTCCGTTTATGACAGGAATACGCCGATTCCGACCGATGGCACGAATAAGGCCGAGATTGAGGTTTTTGACGTCGATAAGAATACCGCTATCGCGAGAATAAATAAATCGAGCAAAAGAAATCCGATTACCGAGGGCGATATTATTGTCAATCTTATATGGGACAGCAAAGCGACGAACAGGTTTGTCGTTGCAGGCGAATTTGATTTTAACGATGACGGCGTTGTTGACGGCGACGGCGCCTCGAAGGTTAAACAGCTTATCGAAAACTGGGGCGGCAAAGTTGAGCAGACGGTAACGATAGACACCGATTTTGTGGTGCTTGGCGTTCCGCCGGAAGTTAAGAAAAAACCGACGCTTGATGAAATAGAAATGGACCCGATGGCCAACGATAAATATGACGCGTCGCTGGCGGCATCGAAACACTATCAGGAAGTCAAAGAACAGTCTAAGGATTTGTTTATACCGATGTTCGGGATTAAGAGATTTTTAAACTTCGTCGGCTATGAATCCGTGGCGACAAGAGATTGATGCCAACTGCTGGCTATTGGTTACTGACTACTAAAATTGAGGTATCATAAATGAAATACAAACTATTTTTGGCAATTGTTCTCCTCGGCTCGGCCTGGGTGCTTGCCGCTCCGGAGCCAGCAATCATACCAGCCGCCAGCCAGTGGACGCTGAACGTGGTCTTTACCCAGCCGCAGCAGATTACCGTAAAAATCCCCGGCGTAAGAAAGCCGCAGCGGTTCTGGTACATCATCATCACCGCTACGAACAACTACCAGACCGATGTTCCTTTCTACCCGGCCTGTGAACTGCTCACCGACACGTTTCAGTCAATCCCGGCATACAGGGACACCCGAAACGTCGTTTTCGACAAAATCAAGACCCGCCACAAAAAGAAATACCCGTTCCTCGAATCGCTTGAGCTTGCCGATAACAGAATACTTCAGGGCATAGATAACACAAAGGATATGGCGATAATCTGGCCGGACTTCGACCCGAAAGCGAAAAATATCTCGCTGTTTCTGGCAGGCTTGAGTAATGAGACAATCGTTGTGAACCACCCGACCGCGAAAGACCCGAACGGCGTTGCCGAAAGGATTTTCCTGCGAAAAACTCTCGAACTGCAATACGCAATTGGCGGAGATGAAAAACTCCGGGACAGCGGCACTTTGGTTTTCAAAGGCAAACGCTGGATTATGAGATAAGTCAAAAAACAGTCGAAAAACAGGTCGATAACGGCAAATAATCTGTGTTTTTCGCGTTTAATCAGGCTTTTTTTTGTGATTTTTTGACAAAATTTGCGTTTTTTTGCAAATTACTTGCGCTTTTGGCTGAAATTCCCAGTTTTTATTTAAAAAACGTTTGACATCGTTGTTTTTATTTGTTTTTATAGGAACTGTGGTTGCAGGTATTTCCGTTGACTTTACACCCAAAAAATGCTACAATCCCTGTTTGGAAAATCGCTGCTAAAGACGGTTTTCTTATGGCAGTTTTATAAACCTCGGCGAGGCAGTGTCAAAAACGTGGTTCCCCCCCAGCCACTTTGACCGTCTCGCCATTTTTTTTGAGTTCATCAATAGACTTGCAAAACGTCCCCGGCGGGATTCGAACCTGCAACCTTCGGCTTCGGAGGCCGACACGCTATCCAGTTGCGCTACGGGGACAAATGTTTATAGCAAAAGAACTTATAACGCAGTTTATTTGTAAAGTCAAGTGTCGATGAATTTGCCCTGAAAGGGCGAATGCTCACTTGTGTTCTTAATGCCTCCAGCAAAATGAAAAAACGCAAATTGTGAAACGTATCTCATGAAGTGTCTGTTTTTGCGCAATGTGTCCGGGTGCTGCGCAGGAATTGTAAGCTTAGCATTTTGTGCAAGTGAAAAACTTGCGCGTTTTCGCAAATTGTTTTTTTCGTAGTCAGGTCATTTTAAAGATTCCCATTTATAAAATCGTTAGACGGCTTTTGGCCGCCGGCCTCCAACGTCGCCATTGGACGATTCTGCCAAAGATTCCGCGTGGACAGCAAAGCTGTCCACCCTACCGGCTTTCTTACGCAGACACAACTACTCAACACCAACATCCTGTCGGAGTGAGAGAAAGTTTCCGCACGTCCGTGTGCGAAAGACCCGCGAATTTATATGCCGCTGTGGGTCTTGGCGGCTCTGGGAATAGAATGAAGGCAGTTATCAGAACTCAGTTATCAGTTATCGGTTTTCAATTACCATGCAACTGACCTCAAGCTGATTCGTTTTTAAATGCCCGGCTTCTATTTCAGGAAAATTGGTCTCCTTAAAAATAATTGAAAATTTAATGACCGCTCCATCATCCGCCGTCGCTGAAGCTATGGCGGGACAAGCTGTCGCGGCTCTGTATTACATTAAAACTTGCGCGGTTTTGCTGAAAATTGGCCGAAAATTTAAAGGGGTGATTTTGTAAATGCTTATGAAATAAGAAGAAATGTTTTTTAATTTTTTTTATGCGCGCAAGTTTTTGCTTGCGCGGTTGGCCGAGAAAAAAGTAAATTCCGCGTGGACAGCAGAACTGTCCACGCTACAAACTTTGCTCGCAATGATGACAAACGGCATTTTTAGAGATACTGTTTAATTTTACTAAAGCTTTTGCATCAGGGCTTTGAGCATTTCGACTTCTTTGTTATTCTCAAGGTATGACTCGATTAGTTTTTTGCGGAGTTCTTCGCCGCGGTCGTACAATCTCTTTTGTTTTTTCGGCTGCGTAGTCGCCATTGCATAAGCAACCATAATTGGGAAAGCGACCGTTACGTCGAGGTAGCCGGTTACAGTTTCATCGAGTTTTGTCGGGTCGATTTTGCCCCAGCTTGCGGCCTCTGACGGCGGCGCGCCGGAAAGCCCGCCGGTGTCGGGCCTGGCATCGGTAATGTTAATATCGTAATCCTGACCCGCTTCTGGAATCATCAGAACTTCCTGAATCTGCGGCTCGGTCTGGAGCATAAAGTTCTTCGGACTGCCGCCTCCGATGAGAATTACGCCGGTCTTGCCTTTTTCGTATCTTTTGGCGTTCAGTACAATCGCGGTCGAGTCGTTGACATCGATGCTCGGATTGATTTTGAGTTTGAATTTATCTTTCAGGCCTTTCGCTTCCGCCAGCAGTTCCAAACCTGCCACATTCATACCAATCGTCGAATCTCCCGGCGATGATGTGAAGACAGGAATGCCGTTTCTATACGCCGCGGCCAGAATGCTCACTTGGCCGGTTTTATTTTTTCTTTCGTATTCATCGAGAAGTTTGCCGAGCAGATGATAGCATTCGCGAGTTCCCATTTCCTTTTGGAATTCCGGACGGCAGAGCATTTTACGCAGATGTCTGTCTGTCTCCATAAGAACGTCTTCATAGTCGAACAGAATATCATAAATTCTCGTAACACCCTTATTACGGAGGTCGGCATCATCAACATTATGACTGCCCCTGAACAGCGGCAGATTTAGGGCGTAGTGCATATCGTGGTACATATTGGCGCCGGTGGCCGATAGCCAATCGACGAATCCGTGATTCATCAGCGGTATTACCGTCGATGGTCCAAGCCCTGCGGGCGTTAATGCGCCGGCCAGACTCAAGCCGATTGTTACATCTTCCTGCGAATACCTGTCGCGGAGCAAATGGCAGGCAGCGCGAAGTCTTCCGCCGTTATAAGCGTCCATATTGTCAACAAGCGAGACGATGCTTGTGGCAGAATCGGTCGCCTTTGGCAGGATTCTCTTGCCGGCCAGATACTTTGCCTTGCCAGGACATTGTTTTTTGTTGTGTTCCATTATTTTCTTTCCTTAAATAGTTTAAAAACCTAATAAAACATTGGTCGCCGATTTTAGCAAAAAAAATTGGAAAATAAAGGGAATCTCTAATAGAATGTTATTTTTATGTTTCGGAGTTAAACTTGGCAAAGACATTAACTTATAAAATACTCGAAAAACACCTCTTAGATGGCAAACTCGAAAAGGGGCAGGCTGTCGGCATAAAAATCGACCAGACCCTCACCCAGGATGCGACCGGCACAACGGCGTTTCTGCTGTTTGAGTCAATGGGCGTTGAGAGCGTTAAAACCGAGGTTTCCGTAAGCTACATCGACCACAATATGAGCCAATTCGGCTCGGAAAATCATAACGACCATTTATATCTGCAAACCGCGGCGGCAAAATACGGAGTTTATCACTCCCGGCCGGGCAACGGCATTTGCCATCAGGTTCATCTTGAGCGATTTGGTCGCCCCGGCGCAACTTTGCTCGGCAGCGATTCACATACCCCGACCGGAGGCGGAATCGGGATGCTTGCTATCGGAGCGGGTGGTCTTGATGTCGCGGTGGCGATGGGCGGGGGGGCGTTTTATATCACCTGCCCGAAGGTCATCGGCGTAAAATTAACAGGCAAATTGCCCGACTGGGTAGCAAGTAAAGACATTATCCTTAAGCTTTTAAGTATTTTAACTACAAAGGGCAATGTCGGCTGCGTCGTGGAATACTTCGGCGATGGCGTGAAAAATCTTACTGTTCCGCAGAGGGCAACGGTAACTAATATGGGTGCGGAGCTTGGCGTAACAACGAGCGTTTTCCCATCCGATGAGCGGACGAAAAAATTCCTCGCCGGCCAAAAAAGAGAAAAAGACTATCAGCCGTTGGCGGCTGATGAAGGCTGCGAATATGACAGGATTATCGAGATTGATTTATCTAAATTAGAGCCTTTGGCGGCGTGTTCGCCGTCGCCGGACAATATCAAAACCATAAAATCATTAGAAGGAACTGCTGTCAATCAGGTCGCAATCGGCAGTTGTACGAATTCCAGCTTTACCGATTTGATGCTTGTGGCGAAAATTCTCAAGGGAAAAACCATAAATCCGATGGTAGAATTTGCGATTGCCCCCGGCAGTAAACAAGTTATGAATATGCTCGCGGCGAATGGAGCGTTAGGCGATATTATCGCGTCCGGCGCAAGGATTTTGGAATCTGGCTGCGGGCCTTGTATTGGGCAGGGATTTTCGCCGGCTGACGGAACGGTTTCGGTGCGGACATTCAACAGGAATTTCGCAGGCAGAACCGGCACGAAAAATGATACGGTATTCTTAACCAGTCCGGAAGTTGCGGTAATAGCGGCAATCAATGGCAAAATAACCGACCCGCGACAGGCAGGGATTGCATATCCGAAAATTGATACGCCAGACGATTTTCTCGTGGACGATAATATGATTGAAAGGCCGATGAGCCAAAAAGAACGCAAGGACATACAAGTTCTTCGCGGCGAGACGATTGTTGTTCCCGAAGCGGCAAAAAAACTGCCCGACAATATGACGGGCAAAATCCTGCTCAAATGCGGCGACAAAATCACAACCGACCACATTATGCCGGCTGGGGCGTTTTTGAAGTACCGCTCGAATGTGCCTGTTTATTCAAAATATGTTTTTAACTGCTTTAATGAAGCGGATGGCGAAACCTTTGCGCAGCGGGCGTTAAAATTAAAAGAGGCAGGAACAGCGGAAATTGTCGTTGCAGGCGAAAGCTACGGCCAGGGTTCCAGCCGGGAACACGCAGCGCTTTGCCCGATGTATTTGGGTATTAAAATGATTATCGCAAAGAGCATCGAGCGAATTCATAAGGCAAATCTGATAAACTTCTGCCTTCTGCCTGCGGAATTTGAAAACGTAGGCGATTACGACAAAATCAACGCAGGCGATACGCTGGAAGTTAAAAATCTTAACACAGCGATAAAATCAGCCGATAGCGTCATCGTAAAAAACACAACCAGCGGATTTGAATTTAAGTGCAAATTGAATCTTTCGCCGCGTGACAGAGAAATTTTGTTGGCCGGCGGATTATTGAACTTCACGAAGAGTTTTTAATGTATGACCGCGTGGGCTAAGAGCCCACCCTACGGCTTCACAAAATAATCGCAAGAACACAACCTTTTAAAAAGGCTCAAGTATGATTTTAACACAAGATGGGGCAAGAAAATTAGACCAGTATTTCGGTCTGACATACATAGTTCTGCTCCTGAACGCCTCGTTATATCTGAAGTATGTTGATTTTGCCGGATTTTGGGTATATCCGTTCACCGCGGCGGTTTATTTCACCTATTGTTTTGTGTATATGCTGCCTTTTATTGTAATCCTTCAACTGTTTCGGCAGTTCGTCTGTTTGTCGTTTATGCAATCTCTGCTGCAAAAACTCCGTCTGAAACCAATGTGGCTGCTCTACATTTTGGCAGTACCGAGCCTGACATTCCTCCAGATTTTTATTTTCACCGACCGATTTATTTTTAATATGTACGACTTTCACATTAATGGTTTTGTCTGGAATTTAATCAGCACGCCTGGCGGAATCGAATCTATGGGAGGCGACCCGGCAACCACACTGTCATTCATACTAATTATCGCGGGCTTTCTGGCAATTCAAAGCGTGCTGCTGCTCCTGATGCTGAACGTAAGAAGGTTCGAGAACTTTTCGCAGAGATTTTTTTCAAAACGGAACGTCAACATTGCCATCATTATTTTTATTCTGCTCGGCCTGTTTCAGGCGGGGGCTTACGGCATAAGTTATGCCCGCAGTTACGACCCGATTCTAAATTCCAGCGAGGCGTTTCCTTTTTACATACCGGTTACTTTCACCAAATTAGTTAAATCGCTCGGTATGGATGTCAAGCGTCAGCCGCAAAAATTAGAAGCGAAAAATAAGTCGCTCGGCATAAATTATCCGCTCAATCCGATTACCCGTGCGGCAGGCAGTAAAAATTACAATATTGTATGGCTCGTTGCCGAATCGCTTCGGGCGGATATGGTCGATGCGAACATTATGCCGAAGACGTGGGCATTTTCGCAAAAATCAATCTCATTCCAAAACCATTACAGCGGCGGCAATGGAACGCGAATGGCCATGTTCGCGATGTTTTACGGCCTATACGGCAACTACTGGTTCGGCTTTCTCAACGAAGAAAGAAGTCCTGTTTTGATTGATTTGCTTATAGAAAATAACTATCAGATGGATATGTTCAGCAGCGCAAAATTTTCTTATCCCGAATTTGACAAGACGATATTCGCGCGCCTGCCAAAAAGCGAGCTTCACGACGATTCTGAACTCACCGGCGGCGAAGGGTGGCAGAAAGACCGACAAAACATCGCCAAGCTGCTCGATTTTCTCAAAAACAGAGACCCCAACAGGCCGTTTATGACATTTATGTTTTTTGAATCGCCGCACGCCCGGTACTATTTCCCGCCGGAGAATGTTATTCGTCCCGATTATCTCACGGAGTTTAACTATGCGACGGTCAATCTGAATCGCGATGCCCAACTCATTAAAAACCGTTACATCAATTCGTGCAATCATTTAGACAGCCAGTTCGCGGTGATTTTCGACTATCTTAAACAATCAAATCTACTGGAGAATACGATTGTTATAATCGCCGGCGACCACGGCGAGGAATTTATGGAAAAAGGCCGATGGGGACACAACTCCGCCTTCAATGACGAGCAGGTTTGCCCGCCGCTGATACTCTGGGCGCCGGGTGAAAAGCCGCGCACTGAACCCCGGCTTTCCAGCCAGCTCGACATTCCTGCCACCGTAATGTCTTTGCTTGGCGTGACCAATCCGCCGAGCGATTATTCCCTCGGCTTTAACCTGCTCGGCAGCGACTACCGCAAATTTACGGTTATCAGCGGCTGGAATACGCTGGCCTATGTGGACGATGAGTATAAAGCTGTGTTTCCAACCGGCCTTTCGGGCTTGAGCAAACAGAAAGTAACCACGAAAAGCGACATAGCGGTCGAGGATAACTCCGATTTTTACAGGAAAAAGCAGGGAAATGTTATTCAAATAATGAAGGAACTTGCCCATTTTCAAAAATAGGGGTAGAATACCTGCCGCTGGTTTTTGGGCTGTTGTAATTTTAGGATAAACTCATAATGAAAAAAATTATATCGGCATTTTTGGTTTTAATTTTTTCGCTTGCCGCTTCGTCGAGTTTGGCGGCATCTCGAAAGCCTGTTCCGCTTCGCGACGGCCTGGTCATCGACGGCATTGACGGCAGTGTCGTATCCAGCGACGGCAACAACTGGTCTTTTTGTCCGTTTGAGGAAATATCCGACGGCAAGGGGATTCTCTCGGCCAATGCGTCGGCGGTAATTCTGCCCTCCAGCACGCTCGATAAGCTGTCGTCGATTGCGAACTCGGAAAATAAAAATTTTCGCATCTGGGGCAAATTCACAAAATACCAGAACAAAAACTATGTCTATCTTACATATTATCTGCCTGTAAAAGATGTCAACATTCCGGCGCAAACGGAACAAGAGCCGGTTGACCCAAATGAGGAGCAGATTATACCGGATGATGTTCTGGCAATGCTCACCCCCAAACGAACGATAAATTTGGCCGACCTAAAAAGGCCGCTCTCAACAGAATCCGACGGAGTGATTGTTGACCGGACTGGTTTTTTGCGAAAAACCAGCAATGGCTTTTATTTTGATTTTGACGCGATGGGCAGGAACATCGACCCGCTGTCGCTGCCTCTGCTGAACTGTGAAATCCTCGAGCTTATCGCGGCACAGCAAAAGAAATCGGCAGAACCGCTGCGTTTCAAAATCTCGACAATCGCAACAGGCTATAAAGGTAAAAATTATCTTATGCTCCAGCGAGCGTCAGTGTCGTACAGTTTTGGGAATTTCGCGAAATAAGAATTAATAGTCAATAGTCAGTAGCCAATAGTCAGTAGTTAAGTTATGAAAAATTTGCAAGATATAATCATATCACATGCCGGCAAAAATTTTTATGAAAGGCTGGGGGAGTTTCGCACAAAAATCGTAAACGCTCCTTTATTAAATGATAATGAGCTTATTCTACTTAGAGAAATAATTACTGATGTTCGACAAAATTTAGACGTTGCTGTCGCCAAATACACAGAACAATTTGACGGCGTAAAATTGAGTTCTGATGATTTTTTAATTTCTGAACAGAAATTAAAAGAATCCCATGAAAATATCGACAAAAAACTATTAGCCTCGATTCGCAAAGCGATAGCGAACGTCAGGAAATATCAGCAGAAAATATTTATTGGCAGGAAAAAGTATCTGAAAGAAGATGTTGGGATAAAATACAACCCAATAGAGAGGGTTGGAATTTGCGTTCCAGGCGCTTCTGCCCCGCTGCCTTCAACTGTGATTATGACGGCAGTGCCGGCCATAGTTGCAGGTGTTAAAAAAGAGAATATTATTGTTATCTCGCCTCCAAGACACAAAAGCAGCATTCACCCGACAATTCTGGCAACGTGCTATGAACTTGGAATTACCGAAGTCTATCGCATCGGCGGTATTCAGGCGGTTGCGGCTCTGACTTATGGTACTCCATCAATAAAGAACGTATATAAAATCGTCGGTCCGGGCAATCGCTGGGTTCAGGCGGCTAAAAAGGAAGTCTTCGGTAAAGTTGGCATTGATTCTATCGCAGGGCCGAGCGAAGTTTTGATAATAGCTGATAAAAACGCAAATCCTGCTTATATCGCCGCTGATATGCTTAGTCAAGCCGAACACGCACCGGGAAGCGCGGTTTTGTTCACCAATTCAAACAGCCTGACAAAAAAAGTTCTGGCAGAGCTGGAAAAACAATTGGGCAATTTAACAAGAGCTGACGACACACGCCGATGCCTGCTGGATTACAGTATTATAGTATGTTTCAAAAATATGGATGAAGCGGTTCGAATGGCAAATGAATTTGCGACCGAGCATCTTGAAATTCACTGCGGCAAAGACAGCCGGAAAATTGCAGATAAAATTAAAAATGCCGGTGCGATTTTTATCGGCGATTATACTCCTGTGGCGACGGGCGATTATTTCGCAGGGCCGAGCCATACCCTGCCGACAGGTGGATGCGCAAGATTCGCCAGCGCGTTGACGAGCAACGATTTTATTAAATCATCAAGTATAATTGAGTATAACAGGCAAACGCTGAAAAAGAACAAAGACGATATTATTCGGCTTGCCGAGGCCGAAGGTCTCGATGCACACTCAAACAGCGTAAAAATAAGATTCAAAACCGATAACCGATAACGGATAACTGATTTATGTGTTTAGCAGTACCCGCAAAAATAATCGAACTGGCCGGCAGCGAGGCAATCGCCGACTGCATCGGCAATCGCATACAAGCCAATGTTTCGCTTGTCCCAGATGTCAAACTCGGCGACTACATACTCATACACGCGGGATTCGCAATAACGGTTCTCGACGAGGACGAAGCGAAAAAAACATGGAAGCTGCTGGAAGACCTCGACAATTTCAACAAGACTAACAATAAAGTTTCTGGATAGGTTGTTACCAAAGATGCTGGAAAGAATAAACAGAGCGTATAAGGAAATCGCAAGAGCCTCGCAGGTTCTTGGCAGAACAATAAATATAATGGAAGTTTGCGGCACGCACACGGTTAGTATTTTTCGCGCAGGCCTTCGCGATGCGCTGCCGGATTGCCTCAAACTCTTGAGTGGCCCTGGTTGTCCCGTCTGCATCACCGACCAGGGATACATTGACGCTGTTCTAAAATTTGCCGACAGAGACGATAGTATAATCGCAACTTATGGCGATATGATTCGAGTGCCGGGCAGAGACGGCTCGCTTGAACAAAAGGCCGACAGAGGTAACATCAAAATCATACTTAGCGCACAGGACGCTTTGAATCTGGCGAAAAATCATCCCGACAAAAAAATCCTGTTCGTCGCCGTCGGATTTGAAACCACCGCTGGCGCAACAGCGGTCATCGCAAATGAAGCTCTGGAAAAAGGCATTAAAAATCTTTTCATTTTCAGCAATCATAAATTGGTAATTCCCGCGATGGAAGCTTTGCTTGGCGAAAAGAATCATCGCATCGACGCATTTCTGTGTCCCGGCCACGTCAGCGTTATAATCGGTGAAAACGCTTATTTGCCGATAGTCGAAAAATTCAAAAAACCCTGCGTTGTCGCGGGTTTTGAGCCGATGCAGATTATCGTCGCAATCGCGGATATATGCCGGCAGTTGGCTGACGGCAAACCGCAGACGGGCTCTGTTTATCAGGCGGCCGTTACGCCGCAGGGAAACGAAACCGCGCAAAAAATAATAAATGAAAGTTTTGACATCGTTGACGGCTACTGGCGAGGATTAGGGAAAATCAGCAAAAGCACACTTAAGCTCAAAGAGAAATTCAGCTTTCTCGATGCCGAAAAACAGCTCGGCATTGAGTTTATTCCCGAAGAAGACCTCACGGGCTGTAGATGCGGCGAAGTTCTTTGCGGCCTGATTGACCCCTGTGATTGCGGGCTATTCGGGCAGAGCTGCACGCCGGATTCGCCGGTCGGGCCGTGTATGGTAAGCAGCGAAGGAGCCTGCGCAGCCTGGCATAAATACGCACGCAGAAAAAGGCGAAAACAATGACGGTCGGCAAAAAAATCCTGCTCGCGCACGGCGGCGGTGGAAGACTTACCAACGAATTTATAAATGAAATTATCCTGCCGGCTTTCGATAACAAAACCCTTTCGGGCCTTACCGATTCCGCTGAAATAAAATTAGACAGCCCGAATATCTGCTTTACCACCGACAGCTATGTCGTCAAGCCGCTGTTCTTTAACGGCGGAGACATCGGCAAATTGGCCGTTTGCGGCACTTTAAACGACCTGGCGGTCAGCGGCTCAAAGCCAGTCGCAATAAGTCTGGCGATGATAATAGAAGAAGGACTTGAAATAGAAATCCTGCGAAAAATTTTAAACAGCGCAGCGCAAACCGCAAAACAGCAAAATGTTTCAATCGTCTGCGGCGACACAAAAGTCGTCGAATCGGGCAGCGTCGATAAAATTTTTATAAACACATCCGGCATAGGCACAAAACTGCCGGGGGCAAAACTCGGCTTTGACGAAATAAAAACCGGCGATGCTATTATCATTTCCGGCACAATCGGCGACCACGGTATGACGATTATGTCGCAAAGAGAGGGCATAAAATTTGAATCATCGCTCAAAAGCGACTGTGCATCGGTGGGCGAACTCTGCATATCGCTAATTGAGACTTTCGGCTCCGATATAAAATTTATGCGCGACCCGACCCGCGGCGGGCTGGCTGCAACACTTAACGAAATCGCAGACAAAATAAACTGCTCAATCGAAATTTACGAAGAAAAAATACCCGCCAATTCTACTGTCAAAGCCGCTGCGGAAATGCTCGGCTTCGATATTTTGGAAATCGCAAACGAAGGAAAATTCATCGCGATAGTTTCAGCGGATAAAGCGGAACAGTGTCTTAAACTTTGCCAAACATCGCCGAACGGCAAAGATGCCGCGTTCATCGGTCAAATCGCAGATAAAGGCCAGCCGTTAGTCGAACTCATTACTGCTGTCAATGGCAGGCGGATAGTTCAAATGCCTTATGGCAGGGAATTGCCGAGGATTTGCTGATGCACGAAGCTGCCGTTGCCGAAAACCTGCTCCAATCAATCATCGCCGCTTCCACGGAGCATAGTGACAAAAAAATTGTTCGCGTCGTAATAAGCTGCGGCCAAATAAATGCCATTAATGACGAAGCTATGCAATTCGCTTTTGCAGCGGTCGCGGAAGATACTATTTGCGAGGGCGCTATTCTCGAGATAAAACATATTCCGTTAAAAAGCCAGTGTCGAAAATGCAAACTTGAATTCGACTTCGATTTTTACAGTCCAACGTGTCCCGACTGCGACAGCGGTGACATAGCCATCGGCGCCGATGCTCCACTGTTGCTGGAAGAAATTGAATTTGAAGAAGACGACTGAAAAAATAAAATTTAATGACCGCTCCATTACTGTCGCGGCTCTGATAATTTGGAATTAAAAAAATGAAAATTAAAGTGAACAAAAAAATTTTGGCGAAGAACGAAGATTTTGCCGTCGCTAATAGAAAATTTTTCAAAAAACAAGGACTTTTCTGTATCAATATGATTTCCTCGCCCGGCAGCGGCAAAACAACGATACTGACCGAGACCATCAAGCTGCTCAAAAACAAAATTCGCATCGGCGTAATCGAAGGCGACCTGCAAACCGAGATTGATGCCGAGCGAATCCGCAAAACCGGCGCACAGGCATATCAGATTGAAACACAGGGCGCCTGCCACCTCAACGCAGAGCAGATTACGAACGCTTTGAGCAAACTCGACCTCGAAAAACTCGACATTATAGTCATAGAAAACGTAGGCAATCTCGTCTGCCCGGCGGATTTCGACCTGGGCGAAGAAAAAAGAGTCTTTGTCCTTTCAACCGCCGAGGGCGACGACAAATGCGCCAAATACCCCCAGTCTTTCGCCAAGGCCGATATTTTGCTGCTCAACAAAATCGACCTGACCAAATATCTCGACTTTGACATCGCAAGGGTAAAAAAGGACGCGATGAAACTAAATAAAAATTTGAAAATTTTTGAAATTTCTGCTAAAACTCTCGAAGGAATGGACAACTGGCTCAACTGGTTGCTCAAATCATCAAAAAAGAAATAAATAATCAGAACGGATAAAAAATGGATTCTTTTAATTATAAAAACGGTAAATTATTCGCCGAGAACGTCGATGTCGAAAAAATCGCTGACTCTGTCGGAACGCCTGTCTATATTTACAGCAAGGCGACGATACTCGACCACTTCAATAAAATCAAAAAAGCCTATTCTGCGATTGACACTACAATATGCTATTCAATCAAGGCCTGCGGCAACGTAAACATCTTGAAAATCCTCGCCGATGCAGGCAGCGGCTTTGACATCGTAAGCGGCGGCGAGCTGTTCCGCGCTCAACAGGCAGAGGGCGATGTAAAAAAAATCGTCTATGCGGGCGTTGGCAAAACCGATGAAGAAATTATCGCAGCCCTGGAGGCCGGTGTCGGCTATTTCAATATCGAATCCGAGGCTGAACTTGAAAATGTCATCGCTCTTGCCAAACAGGCCGGTATAAAAACAAAGGCCGCCCTTCGCGTCAATCCCGACGTTGACTATAAAACTCATACTTATATAACAACCGGAAAAAAGGAAACGAAATTCGGCGTTGATATCGAACGGGCACAGAAAATCTTTGAGCAATACGGCAAAAACGGCATTGTCGATTTATGCGCCATTCACGTCCACCTCGGCAGCGGCGGAAAAACCATTGACCCATATTGCGATGCCATAAAAAAAGTCCTGCCGCTGATAGACGCACTCCGCGGCAAAGGCTTTAAAATCGAAGCAATCGACCTGGGCGGCGGTTTCGGAGCAGATTATCAAAGTGATTACGCACCCAGCGCGGCAGATTATGCAAAGGGCATTATTCCGCTGCTGAAAGATAAAAAATTAAAACTCATTCTCGAACCTGGCAAAAGCATTATCGCAAACGCGGGCATTCTCCTGACAAAAGTTTTATATCTCAAACAGGGCGGAAACAAGAAATTCGTTATTGTCGATGCGGGTATGAACGACCTGATTCGTCCGTGCCTCTATGAGGCATTTCATTTTATCTGGCCTGCAAAAGTCCTGCCGCAATTTGAACATTTAAAACGCGCCGACCAGCTCGATATTAAGGGGCTTGAATTTGTTGACATCGTCGGGCCGATTTGCGAGGGTGCGGATTTCTTCGCCAAAGACCGTGCCATTCCGCCTGTGAAGCGTGGCGATTTAATCAGTATTTTTACAGCAGGCGCCTACGGCTATACAATGTCGAGCAATTATAACGCGAGACCGATGCTGCCCGAAGTTTTGGTTGATGGCGACAGTTTTAAAGTCATCCGCAAACGCCAGACTTATGAAGATATGATTGCACCGGAAAGAATCTAAACTCTTACCGTTTCCGTCGGGCTTATGAGTTTATATTTCACGCCGCGCCATTGAATTGTCCGTGTGAATGCCGAGCTTATTATACAGGCCAGCAGAACAATTGACCAAACCGGCCCGCCGACAATATCAGCGAACGCGGCAATTTTCATTTTTTCCGCATCGTCAGGCAGAAGTTTAAAAATCGCCCTTTGGCGCATAATCGCTCTCGATAATTGCCCGATGAAAAAAATCACCGCTGCTGCAGCGAACAGTTCCCATCTTCCTGTGCCTTTAAAATATACCGCTGCCGCAATCGTGGCAAATCCCCACAACCCCAAAACCGAGTACACATTACTGAACAGCCCGAACGCCCATGTGCCGGGCATTGTGATGCGTGTAATAACAAACTGCCGTCTGGCAAACTCAAACAATCCCTTCCAGTTCGTCTGCTCATAAGATGCCGACAGGCAGGCCGGCACAAACGCCACTATCATACCCGCTTTTTTAACCGCTCTGCTGATTGTCAAATCATCGCTGGCGGCCGTTCGCCAGATTTTGTCAATACCGAGTTTTTTAAAAACATCGACCCTCACTGCCATCGCTCCGCCCCAGGCTTTATTAAATATCGTCGGCCCCAAAAGCTGCGCAATCTTGGCGTTCATCGACACAAGCGCAAGCGTCGCGAGATTATTTTTAACAGGCACATACCAGCGATAGCCGCTCGACACGCCGTATTTATCTTTCCGCAGAGGATAAAGAATATGACTAAGCCAGTTGTTTTTCACGCACGCATCCGAATCGGCAAAAGCCAGAACCTCAACGCCATCGCTGATATTCGCAAAAGCATAAAGCAAATTGTGCAATTTCTGGCTGCTCTGCGCCGCGACACCGGCCACAAGAATCCGTACATCAAACGCCTTTGTCCGGCCGGCAAATTTCCCCTTTATTTCGGCCAGCCGATTATAAGCCGCGTCTTCTGCGGTTTCGACGACAAATATCAGCTCATAATCGTCATAATCAATTTCATAAAACGAGCCGATATTTTTTTCAAACGCGGTGTCAATTCCCTTGCACGGCACAATGAGCGCAACTTTCGGACGATACGCAGTACGGTCTCTTTCCGCCTTGTTCAGAAAATATTTACAGTTTCTCCTGACCTGAACCAAAAGCAGGATTTGTATAAGGACGCATATAATCGCTACGGTATATAAAAATGTCATATCAACTGATACTCGCAATAGGCACAAGGCTGTCTGTCAGTGTTTTAATATCATATTTTTCGGCCAAATTTATCCGCAGCAAATATCCGTGATTATGCTGCGAGTCAATAATAACCAGTTTTTCATTATCGCTCATCCATCCGCTTTCCTGAACCTGATGGCCAAGCACAAAAAAGTCAACGCCGAGCTTTTCGGCAAACAGTATGAGCGTCTCTTTGCTCTGCCGCCTGCCCCAGGTCAGCAGATACGCCGAGTTAGGCCTGACAACATCAATTACCTTCAGATGCCGATTGAAAATCGTAAAATCAAATTTATCGAGCATTCTATCCGATGGGAGCGAATGCGAAATCCATATTCCATTTGCGCATTTAACCGCCAGTGGTTGAGAGAACAAAAATCTTTCTATCGCACTTTCAACTTCCTTTGTTTTACTGCCGAATCGACCTCGCAGGGCGATTCGCATTGCAGCGTTCATTTCCTTGCCGTTTTTCATCACTTCGCTGTTGGTAATAAACGCCGTATCGTGATTGGCAAGAACAAAATGCACCTGGTCTGGGAATTTCAATTTCAGCCTTGCCGCGTCGATAAGCAAATCGAAAGAGAGACAGCCGCCCATCTCGTCCTCTGGCCCGCCGTGAATAATCTCCTGAAGAACAAGATGTCTGTCTGGATTTTTTTCGAGATTCGCGTAAGAAACCACACGCTCAAAATTCCGGCGATGCCCGTGAATATCGCCAGAGACGACAACATCTCCCTTGTCCGGCAAAAGTATAAGATTATGCAGTCTGTACTTATCAGCTTCATTGGCTTTTATGCCGGCAAGCAGAATATCTATAAATTCCGCTGACATTATTGACCGCCTATTTTTTTCGCGAATATGCTGTGAATCAGCAGGTCGAGCCGAGAAACAAGTTCCGGCATAGAATTCGGCCTTCTCTGCGGCTCTTCTTTTACACAGTCAACGATAAGCTTTGATACGCCGAGCGGAATTTTGCGATGGACCTCGTGCGGAGCGGGGAAATCCCGCTGACCGGCCATCGCTGATAAATCATTATTCTGCGGAATCATCGTCGGAACATTTTTGCCCGTAACCGCCCAGTACATCGTGGCTCCCAAATTGAAAATATCCGTCCGCTGGTCGAGATGCTGCCTCTTAACCTGCTCGGGCGCGATATAATCGGGCGTACCCTGAATACGCGGCTTAATCGTCCCGATTTTGCAGCCCTGACCAAGGTCGATAATTTTTATCGACCCGCTGCTGTTTATTAAAATATTATTGGGTTTAATATCGCAGTGAATATATCCGCACTGATGCATAGCGCCCAGCCCCGTGGCGACCATACGAAACACCAGCAGCACATCGCCGAGGCTTAACGTCCGGGTTTTTTCGAGCGTTTCGCCTTCAAACATTTCCATCGAAAGCAATAATTCTTTTACTTTCAGCATTTTACGCAATTTTATCAGTTTATAGCATTTCCGCAAATAAGGGTGGTCAACCGCCTTTGAAACCTCGTATTCGGTGGTGATTTGCTCAAAAATGCGCTCATCTTCGGGCTTTTCATAGACCGAACGTTTAAGCGCAACCGTCTGGCCGCTGCCCTCATCAAGCGCAAGAAAAATTGTGCTCCGAGCGCCTGTGCCGAGCTTTCTTATTATCGTAAAGCCGTCTAATTCAAGCCTGTCTATCGCCATTTGTAGGAATTATACCAATTTGAACATTTTTTAAAACATTTATAACAGCAGGAGTGATATTGAAGACCTTTTCAAACCACAAGGGGGGGTATGATACCCTAAATCCGTACTTATGTCCAGTTTTTAGCATTTTTTCATCTAACCAATATGGTTATGCTTGACAAATCTCCAAAAATATGGAGAATACCTTTCCTTTATGGCTATTCCCCGATAGCTCAATCGGTAGAGCGAGCGGCTGTTAACCGCTAGGTCGTAGGTTCGAATCCTACTCGGGGAGTTTTGTAAATTACGCTGAATACAAGACTTACGTATATCCGTCATGTCGGCGGCGCGGCCGTAACCTTTTATAAAAAGAGTAGTACTACTCTCGTTTTGAAAGGAACCGACTGTGACCGTCAAAGAAAATTTCACGAAAAGTAAGAAACAACCGCCCAAATTACGTCATCACAAAGCAACTGGACAAGCCTACGCCGTAATCAGCGGCAGAGCTGTTTACTTCGGACAGTTTGAGAGTACCGAGGCAAAACAAAAATATCACCAGACAATCGCCGAGTGGCTCGCAGCGGGAAAGAACGCACATACGCCTTGCCATGAGATTACTATTGATGAAGTAATCGCTCGCTTCTGGCTGCATGCTGAGAAATACTATGTCCGCAACGATGGCACACCAACCTCTGAGGTCAACAATTTCAGGCAGGCGCTGCGGCCGTTAAAGCAGCTTTACGGTCATACCAAAGTAGTGGAATTTGGCGCAAGGGCGATGTGTACCATCAGGCAACACATGATAGACAATGGCTTGTGCAGAAATAATATCAACAAGATGGTCGGTAGAATAAAACTCATGTTCCGCTGGGCTGCGGCACAGGAACTCATTCCGGTAAGTATATACCATATGTTGGATACTGTGTCGGGATTGCGTCACGGCAGAAGTGAGGCAAAGGAAACCGGACCGGTAAGGCCAGTGGCACAAGAATACATCGATGTCATCGAGCCATATGTAAGTCGCCAAGTATGGGCAATCATACAGCTTCAACTATTAACTGCCGCACGCAGTGGAGAACTTGTTATGATGCGGCCATGCGATATTGATATGTCAGACAAGATATGGCTCTACCGGCCTGCCCAGCACAAGACAGCTCATCACGGCTTTGGTCGCATTATATATATCGGACCACGAGGTCAGGAGATACTTAAGCCGTTTCTGCGCAGGCCGGCCAATTCATATTGCTTCTCACCGGCTGAGTCAATGGCCCAACATAGATTGGAACGGGCGCAACAACGCACGACCCCACAGAAATATGGAAACGGGCCAGGCACAAATATAAAGGAAAGTCATCAAAGACAGCCTGGCAAACACTATACCCCGACAGGTCTGGGTCATGCGGTTGCCAAAGCGATAAAAAAAGCATTTCGACCCGAGGGAATGAGCGATGAAAAGTTTTCAAAATGGAAGCCATCGCAGCATTGGCATCCGCACCAACTCCGGCATAACGCAGCGACGTCCCTGCGTAAAGAGTTCGGGCTGGAAACGGCACGAATTATCCTTGGCCACCGGTCAGCGGCAATTACCGAAGTCTACGCCGAACTCGACCAGCAGAAAGCGATGGAGGCGATTGTGAGGGTGGGGTAATGCTTTCTTCGCCCACCTTTGGGTGGACGATTATGGACATGGCTACATCCAATGACTCGCAATAACAGCCCTGTCCTGCATGTTAACAGTCCCGTCGCAGTTGAGATCCGCGGCTTTGGACGTCATGCCAGTGGGTGCCATAAACAATTGAGCCTCGCAATTGCTCAAGCCGCCCAGACTCATCGGGACAGAGAATACCCCGGTCATCATCCCCAGTGCCTTGTGTTTGCTGGTATTGAGCATCCCGGTAAGAATCGCAACGATGGCCATTATACCAAGGCCAAAGTGCTTATCTGATATACCACCTCACTAAATTTTACCAGCTAATCCGCACAGATAACTGCAGCACAACCCCAAAAATGTCCCCACAATATTTCCCAGCACCGCCAAAAGCAGTCCCACCGGCGCAAGCTGCGGATTATAAATCCCCGCCACTACCGGCGCAGACGCCGGCCCACCGATAGCCGCCTGACTGGCCGACGCCGCAAGAGACATCGGCGAATGTAAAAACCGAGCCGCGATAAAAAGAAAAACCGCATGTATTCCGACCCATGTTACACCTGCCAAAAGCAATACCGGCGATGCAGCTATATTCGACATACTCGCCTTTGCCCCGATTGATGCCAGTACAAAAAACAACACCGCAAAACCCAGCTTCGAAGCCCCTGCCGATTCCAAACCACGCAGTGGCGTAAACGACAGTACGAGCCCCAGCACGGTGGCAATAATTATCGTCCATGTCATCGTATTCACAAGGTTATTCACAACAGGCATTTTGCCGGAAATATACAGCGAGGCGATTGTGCCGCCGAGGCCAATGCCAATCATCGCAAAAATTTTGCCGATACTTTTGCCGCTGCCGCCGGAGATAACCGTCGTTGTTCTGGCTCGCAAGTCCGCTATCAATGTCATATCTGATTTGTTCCAGCGGTCAAACCGCTCCTGTACTGCTGAGAGAGCAATAAGTATCCCCATCCAGGCGTAAGGCACAATCGTATCGACAATTACGGCCGGCAAAAACACACTGTCAGGCGTATTTGTAGCCTCCTTGACCGCTATCATATTTGCACTGCCGCCAATCCAAGACGCGCTCAAGGCTCCAATCGCTTTCCACGCATCAGCAGGGAGCCAGTGCTTGTATATCAATACCACCACAGGCCCGCCGACCATTATGCCGATGACGCCTGCCCCCATCATCGCCAGAGCCGTTCTGCCAAGGTGCAGTATGGCCTTTATATCCACCGACAATAACAGCAGCACTAGGCTGGCGGGCAGACAAAACTTCGTTATGTTCCCATAAACCGCGCTTTGGCTGGGAATAATTCCCACGGTATTTGCCATCATAGGTAAAAAATAAATCCAGAACATTGAAGGCAGATATTTGAAAAATTTTGCAGCGGCGGGTTTCTGTGAAAAATATAAAATGCGTAACCATTCACAGTTTTGCTGGGATTAGTTTGGGGTATGGAGCTTCAGCATAGGTTGCATTAAGGGCATCAACGAAGAAATCATAAACGCTGCGTTTATGCCGAGCACAAGTAGCGACAACCGTCC
>Ga0209212_1000115_pt1 | contig 157550 bp, 127 predicted proteins | sample RifGroC2_FD_183996 | JGI IMG/M metagenome (GOLD analysis project Ga0209212, IMG submission 183996) | Groundwater microbial communities from Rifle, Colorado, USA - Groundwater C2 (SPAdes) (version 2) | ecosystem: Environmental > Aquatic > Deep subsurface > Groundwater | place: Rifle, Colorado...
ATAAACAAACCTTGAAGGTTTTTAGATAGTTGTTTCAATCATCATTTCATTCACTCACATCACTGTGGGTCTTTTGTCTATAACGATTTTTGGATTGGAAAATAGAATTCCCTATTAAGTAAAAAAAAGGCATTTCTGCCTTTCTTAAACTAGTTTTGAACGTAAATGCGAGGAGATCGCATCAACGGTTAACACCATCACAATGATCGCGACCATAATGGTTCCTAAAATATCCCAGTTACTGTTTTCTGCAGATAAAATCATGGATGCACCAAGACCACCAGCACCAACAATACCTAAGACAGTTGCTGATCTCACATTGATATCTAAACGGTAAAGTGTAATAGATGATAAATCAGCCATAATTTGTGGCATGATACCATATCTAATCTTCGTAATGGTTGTTGCTCCAACAGCTTCTAGTGCTTCTAGAGAACTCTTATCCATATTATCAATGGTTTCTGAAAACAGTTTTCCTAGCATCCCAATCGAGTGAATTCCAATCGTTAGCATCCCCGTAAGTGCGTTCATCCCAAAACCTTTAACAATCACGAGTGCTAAGATGACCTCAGGAAACACACGAATCATGACTAAGATCGCTTCACCGATTTTTGCAACTTTAATACCAACGATGTTTTTACTTGCTAAGAAGCTAAAGGGTAGTGCAAGTATAGCACCCACTAACGTTCCTAAAAAACCTATAGCAAGCGTCTCAATGGTTAAATAGATGACACCTTCTTCAAATGCATAAACGCCTCTACCTATCAAAAAGTCTATGTTAAGATTAATCAATTGTTTACCGATAATTCTCAAATTAACACCAATTGTTTGTAATCTTAGCATGTTAATGGATGACCCTTGAAAAGATAGAATCACTGCAACTAATAAAATTGTTGTAAAAATACTATTCATAATCCATGTTTTAGGCTTTCTAGCCAACATCTTTTGTGCGTTTATTGTCATTGTAGTTTACCTCTCACATAGTTCGAGAAGAACTGTACGACTAAAATAACAACAAGCATCACGATGAGGGTTGCACCAACACGGTCATAATTATATAACACATTATCCTTAATAACCGAACCGATACCACCTGCTCCGACATAACCTAAAATTGCTGATGCACGGACATTGATTTCAAATATATAGATCAAATAGCTTAAAAATACTGGAAAGACTTGAGGAAACACTGCATATCTAAATGCTTGTACTTTAGATGCACCTGTAGATTCCAGTGCTTCATATGGATTCATATCCACTGTTTCAATGACTTCATAGAGCATTTTACTCATAATACCAAATGTGAAAATCGTAATCGCAATCACACCAGATAACACACCAATTCCCACAAAGTAAACAGCTAACACAGCGAGTAACATCGCAGGAACAGTACGTACTAAGTTCATAAAGAATCTGATGGGTACATAAACAAATCTACTTTTAAAAATATTTTTTGCTGCTAAGATTGCAATTGGAACTGCAAAAAGTGAACCAATCACTGTACCAGCTAAACTCATTTCAAGGGTACTGATTAGTGGTTCCCAAAGTTGATTAATAAAACCAAAATAATCGCCCCATGTGCGACCTGCTTTTGGTGAAAACATTTTTTTAATAATGACGCCGAGTTCTGATAGATTAACTGTACTTGGTTCAAAAGTAATAAAAAAACTAAAGATAACTATTAAGAGTGTCAGAATACCTAAAACAACCCAAACTTTATTAAACGGCTTTTCAATCGTGCTACCACTTGATAGTGTAAACTTCTTCATGATTATTCACCCAACACTTCATCGTGTTTAAGTGATCTTCCATAGATTTGAACTAAAGTATCATCATTCACTTTTGATGAAGGTCCATCGTACACGACTTCTCCATTTTTAATGCCGATGATGCGTGTTGCATATTTGACTGCTAAGTCAACATGGTGCATATTTGCAACTATGGTAATACCGTATTCTTTATTAATACGTGCAAAATCATCCATAACTTGAACGGTTGTTATCGGATCGAGTGATGCAACAGGTTCATCCGCTAATATAACTTTAGGTTTTTGTGTTAAAGCGCGTGCTAAAGCGACGCGTTGTTGTTGTCCACCAGACAACTGATCAGCGCGTTGAAATGATTTATCCAAAATACCCATGGTTTCAAGTGACTCTAGTGCTAGGAGTTTGTCTTCTTTTGGAAATAGCCCAAATAATGTTTTAAAGGTAGGGTGATAAGCAACCCTACCTGTAAGAACATTATTAAACACCGACATGCGTTTGACAAGATTAAATGATTGGAAAATCATGCCAATACTTCGTCTGAGCATTCTTAAATCTTTACCTTTGATCGATGAAATTTCAACATCATCAATAAAGAGTTGCCCAGATGTAATGGAGTGCATTTTGTTTATAGAACGCAAGAGTGTCGATTTACCCGCACCGGATAAACCAATAATCGCTACAAACTCACCATCACCGATTGTCAAATTGATTCCTCTTAAGGCTTGTGTGCCATTGGGATAAGTCTTTACAACATCAACAAAACGAATCATGTGAGAGTTCCTAATTTCTTTTAATTTTTATGTTAGTCTTGGTTTAAGAATTGATATAATTCTCTTTCACCATCATAATCTTCATCATTAGCCTTTAAATAGCCAGAATGATTATAGATTTGAAGTGCAGCGTAACCTTCTTCAGTTGCAATAACTGCAATGAAAGCGTCCGCTAATGCTTCTCTTAATTCATCAGATAGTGATGAAATTGTTGAGATCGTATCATTATAAATACCAGTAGTTAAAGCAACAACTTTAGTAGCGTCAATAACTTTTTGATAATCCCCTTCAGTAAAGCCTTGAGAGACTAACCAACCATTATATGCTGTAGCATGGTATCTTGCATCAAAGAATGTGAAGACTGCGTCGACTTCGTTATTAAGAAGTGCAACGATCGAGTTTTGGTGACCACCAATGACTGTATGACGAACTTCACCATTTGCTGCATTTGGAGTTTCTGTAGTAACAAATGACATATCATTTTGACCTAATAAGAATGATGGGTAAACAAAACCAGAACCAGAAGTTACAGATTGTGTACCAACATGCTTACCAGCAAGTGCTGCAATACCGTTTGTTTGATATTCAGCATAGTCTTCGTTTCTAACAAGTAACATTGAATAATATGATGAAACTTTGTAAGCTGAATCTGTTGTTGCATCATATCCTGCACCGTTAGCATTTGCTATAATCACAGCTGGATCTTCAGTGATTTCGCCACCAACGACTTGTGCTTTATATGCATTACGAACTGATGTGAGTAACACATTTGCCTTGCCTGGATACTCTGTTGTAATAAATGCATATTGTTGTGCTGTCAAGAAACCAACATGGACTTGACCTGAAGCCATCGCTTCAATAACTGATGCATAAGAAGTACCGATCGAAATGTTAACATTAATTTCGAATCCTGCTTCTAATAATTTTGCTTCTAACATTTCTTCTAACGATTTAACTTTGGTTAACATCGCAGAATCTACGGAAGAAGATGGAACGAACTGAATGATGAGTGTTTCTGGATCTTTGACTTCATCATTACCGCAAGCAACTAAGCCCACTGAAAATAAAGCAATCATGAACAACAAGAAAATCTTTTTCATACGTATCCCCTTTATATTTTTTTTGGATGCATGAAGGTTCTTTTAGACCTTTCATTTTTGGCATTCCACTTTCATTATATGATAGATAAGACAAATGTCAACGAAGTATTTTTGATATTCATAAAGTTTCTTTCTATTTCTTTATTAATTAATAATTAATAGCCCTTTCATATATAAGTTTAAAACATTTTTAAAAAAGGACCCCTCTTTCGCATCACGGATAAAGGGGTTCTTAAAAAATTGTTTTTTATTCAGTTCTTAAAGCAATCACAGGATCTTTTCTTGCAGCAATTCCACTTGGAATTAAACCAGCTAATAAGGTTAAGATCGTTGATAGAATCACTAATCCAACTGCATGAACAAGCATTAAGTTAGAGAAATTAGGAACATCAATCAAGTTTCCAATGATGATGTTAATCGGGAAATTAAGGAGTTGTGCAACAACAACACCGAAGAATCCAGATGCAAGCCCAATGAGTAACGTTTCTGCATTAAAAATACGTGAAATATCTTTCTTTCTCGCACCTAAACTGCGCATAATACCAATTTCTTTTGTTCTTTCAACAACTGAAACATACGTAATGATACCAATCATTACAGATGATACAACGAGTGATATACCTGCAAATGCTGCTAAAATAATGGTTATTGTATTGATTAAGGATGAGATTGTTGAAGAGATCTGTTCTGCTAAATCCGTATAAACTATCGATTCAGCTTCTGTTTTACCAACATTATAATCATCAATATAGGCTTTGATTAAATCCTTATCCTCAAACGATTTTGGATAGATTTGAACACCTGTAGGTGAATCATTACCTCCAATTTGACGCATCACTTGATCAAAGGTAAGTTGTTGATTAAATGATTGTCCTGTTAATACATTTACTGTTGGACTTGCTATTTGTGTAATGACAACATCAGAATCTTTTGCAGCTCTTAAAATTTCATCTGTCAACGCCGTTGTATAACCAATACCTTCATTTAAAAGTTCACTTGAAGCTTCCTCTTTAACTCTTAAAATACCTGTTACAGTTAACGTGATTGAATTTGATGATACATACATCGATTCATAATCTGTTGATGGAACGAAAACAGACCCAAGTTCTGTATAATAATCATTATTGAGGACAACCTTAAACGTTTTACCCATAAAATCATTAAACGTATATGTTTCATCAACCGCGATGCCAAGTGCGTTTAAGAAATCTAAATCAAGTCTATTTTGACTATCTACAACCAAAACAATCTCTTGATATCCCGTGGGATAAGTTCCAGATAATAGATCATATTGCGATAAAATAAACTCACTGTTATCGGGTAGTTCACTAAAATAAGATGTTGTCCCAAAGAAACCACTTGATTCTTGTGTGGTTACTTTAATGTAGTTACCCTGACCCGTTTGATCAACCACATGAAGTGAGACAGCTCTTGAATAACTGATTGAATTATAATAATCCGTATTCATCTGATTGAGATAGCTTACAAAGTCTTCATCGATGTTATTGAAATGAACAGACTGTGATGCATCTGAATCATAGGCATAAAGCGTATCGCCATCAGGAAATTCATTTTCAATGGGATCTCCAAAAGGTGTTCCTGCGGGAGGTCCGAAAGAATCCGTTTCCACCACTTGATTAATGGTGATTGGAAAACCAGCTAACGTATCACTTTGAAGACTATTGGTATAATTAGTCATCCCATTTGAAATCGATAACACTAACGCAATCCCAACAATCCCAATACTTCCAGCAACAGAGGTTAAAATCGTTCTTCCTTTTTTAGTTAAAAGGTTTTTAAAACTGGTCTTAATCGCTGTCAAATAAGACATCGATGTTTTTTTATTAATTAACTTTTCATTTTGGTTTAAATCTTGTGGCTTAACGGGTCTTGTATCTTCTACCACTTTACCATCGACAAGTCTGACGATACGATCACTAAACTGTTCAGCAATATCACTGTTATGTGTGACCATAATCACTAAACGGTCTTTTGAAATCTTTTGAATCAGTTGCATAATCTGAACTGAAGTTTTACTATCAAGTGCTCCAGTAGGTTCGTCTGCTAATAAGATTTTAGGATTATTAACTAACGCACGTGCAATCGCAACCCTCTGCATCTGACCACCTGATAATTGATTGGGTCTCTTGTTTATATGATCCTTAAGTCCTACCTCAGTTAAAACTTCGGTTGCTCTTTCTTTTCTTTCTTTAGCAGAAACACCTGATAAACGTAAGGCCATCTCTACGTTATCTAAAACAGATAAATGTCCAATCAAATTGTAACTTTGAAAAACAAACCCAATGGTTGCATTTCTGTATGCATCCCAATCTTGATCTTTAAAATCTTTCGTTGATTTACCATCAATGAGTAAATCACCACTTGAATAGCGGTCCAGTCCACCAATCAAATTGAGCATGGTTGTCTTACCAGATCCTGATTGACCTAAGATTGCAACAAATTCATTGTTTTTAAATTCTAAATCGATTCCGTTTAATGCTGGAAATGGTTGTCCAGCTACAACATAACTTTTTTTAATATTAATAAGCTTTAACATAAATATCCTCCTTGGGATGAGCAATTTGATTATATCACCAGGTTAAAATCAATTCTTAAATATCGCTTATTTTTTAACTTTTCACACGATTTACCACAACCAAGCAAATCACTTGATATTATTTCGAATTCGAAATATAATGAGCATATAAAACAAAAGGAGAATACAAAACATGAATCAACAACTACAAATCGGAATTATCTTAGGAAGCACACGCGAAGGCAGGGTGTCCCCACAGGTTGCATCTTGGGTTAAAAAAATTGCAGATGAAAGAAAAGATGCAAACTTTGAATTAGTCGATATTAAAGCATTTAACTTACCATTTCTTGGAGAATCAAGTGATACAACTAACGTTCAAAAATGGAATGAAGCATTAACAAAATATGATGGTTTCATCTTCGTTGTATCTGAATACAACCACAGCATCTCAGCTGCACTCAAAAATGCACTTGATAGTGCAAGAGATCCTTGGAATAATAAAGCTGCCGGTATCGTTTCCTATGGTTCAGTTGGCGGAACGAGAGCTGCTGAACACTTAAGAGGTATTTTAGGTGAACTTCAAATCGCTGATGTGAGAACACATGTTGCTTTATCCATGTTTACTGATTTTGAAAACTGGTCAGTCTTTAAACCCCAAGACCTCCATCTAACAAACGTGAACTTAATGCTTGATCAGCTCACCGCTTGGTCTAAAGCACTCAAGACGGTTCGTAGCTAAAATCATTGATTAACTCATAATCATTCTATTATTTCAACGAATTTGCTTTAGCAGGTTGTATTTCTTGACATAATTCGTTAAAATACTAATATACGACACGTATGGAGGTTAATAACGATGCCAAGAAGAATTACTGATGTTTGTATCGCTTGTGGCGCATGCCAAGCAGAATGCCCAGTAGACTGCATCTCTGAAGGTGACATCTACGTTATTGATGAAGATATTTGTATTGACTGCGGTGCTTGTCAAGCCGTATGTCCAACTGATGCAATCATCGAAGTTTAACAAGTGAAAATAAAAAGGAGCTCAGGCTCCTTTTTGTTTATACTTTAGTTGATACTATAACTTATCGATCCCTTTGCATCGTCTGCAACCATTCGCAAGCGCATTCTTCCACTTTGTGAAGTGATCGTATTGATGCCATCAACGAGTTCAATGATTTCATCATTTTCTGTCACAATAAAACATGAAAAACGTCCCGATGAAATACTTAAATCTATCGTTACCGTAAAATCATTTTCTTCTGTAAATGATTTAATGGTGTAAAGACCAGAGAACCGGTTAAATGAAATCTCATTATTCGTTTCATAGCGACCTAAAAAAGAATATGTATCTCCAGATGAGGTCCACTTATTTATATCATCATAGATTTCACCATGCGTTGAAAACTGACAACTGGATAATGTTAAAACGCTCAATAACATAAACAATAAAATTACTACTTTTTTCATAAATCCCCCTAATTAATTTCTGTTTCTGTTCGAAACAGTTCGTAATATTCGACATGCTCTTGATATCTTGAGCGTGCATTTTTTAATAACTCTTCAAATTCTAAATTGAAATGTGCTAACATTGGGAAAATAAACTCATATTCTTGTTCTGATATTTTAAAATCTGCGATTGCGACTAAAAGTAGCTCTTCAACAATACGTTTAACTGCATGTTTACTCATTGAAAAAACGACATGATATAAAGCATCTTTGGGTATCTTATATAAAATCACTTCATGAGGATCGACACCAACGATGGTACAAAGTGCAACAATCATCTTTCCCTCTTCTTCAGTGATGATGTCATCCGCTTCAGCAACATAATGTGCTAATACAATTAAAATAACCTGATCGAGTGGTGTCAAATCACTCATTTTATTCAGGCTTAAATAAAATCTTCGGTAACTGATGTCATCCATCGGTTTTAAAGATCTCATAAAATCTAAAATCTTTGTTTCTTGATGTTCATGCGTTTGATCCATACTCATCAGTGAGTACGCCATACGAAGTACTTCAATCAGTTTTTCATCAGATAGATTGCTAATGATTTCTTGAAAAGATTCATCACTTAGCTTTTGAACATCCAATAAATCGAGTTGAATACTTTTAGCAAGCATCCAAACGATATTAAGCTCTTCATATGATATGAGGCGATCTTCAGATATAACAGCATGTAAAAAAGCAATCACTGCACATTTTTCATCATGACTATACGTGTCCATCAAAGACATCATACTCACCTCTATTTCTATTATACAATGGATTTTTAAACAAAAAACACCTATCGGTGTTTACTTTAGAAACTGCATTCCCCATAGATAACCATACAAGAAAGCAAATGATTTAAATCAAGTATAAGTTTAATTGTAAGCATGAAAAGCGAATCTTAATTCCCTAAAACAGATTGAACACTTCAAACCGAAACATTTATCTATGGGGAATACACTTATAGTATACACCTAATGATTAAATTTAACAACGAAATACATTAAAATAAAAAAATGAGGATTTATTTATCCTCATTTGGTTTATTGTATGGCTTTGTATAGGGTTTCTTGAATTCAGATGAACGATTAGGATCATATGGCTTTTTATACTCAGAACCCTCTCTTGGTGTATAAGGTCTTTTTTCTTGACCTTCTCTAGGTGTATATGGTTTCTTAAACTCAGAACCTTCTCTGGGTGTATAAGGTCTTTTTTCTTGACCTTCACGTGGTGTGTATGGTTTCTTAAACTCAGAAGAACGATTAGGATCATATGGTTTTTTAAACTCAGAGCCCTCTCTTGGTGTGTATGGTCTTTTTTCTTGACCTTCTCTAGGTGTATATGGCTTCTTAAATTCAGAACCTTCTCTGGGTGTATAAGGTCTTTTTTCTTGACCCTCACGTGGTGTGTATGGCTTCTTATAATCCGATGAAGATCTACCTTGATAAGGTTTACGATCTTGATCATCATAACTGCGTTTTTGATAAGATTCACTTTTTGCCATGGAAATCATGGGTTCATCATCTTTTGAAGAAACTTCCTTTTTTTTACGTGGTAAGTCAGAACGCTTAAAGCCCTTCTTATCATCCATTTCTTCAATCAATTCATGATATGATTTTTTACTTGTTTCTTTGTAGTTCTTCACAAATATTTTCTTTTCCTTTTTCAGATTTGCAGATTGCTGGACACCCTAAAAAGGGGGATCGTCAATCTCTTCGCAACTATCTTATAATGTTTCAATCCATTTGTCAATAACAACCCTCAAAAGCTTTTATTTTATATTCATAAAAGGCTTTTTAGGTCGTATTGATTAGATTTGTCGACAGTTTTTCAGTGATTCTCTAATATTTCCGTTATGTTCATCAAGAAGTTCTTTAATTTTGCTCTTGTCTTCAATCTTTGACATAATACCAAAAATCGCATATTTGACTGAATTGTATTTTGATAAATAAGCTTCAGCTACTTCCTCGGTGCATCCTGTAACTTCCATAACGATGTTGGTTGCTCTTGAGACTAATTTATTGTTTGACATTTGAACGTCAATCATTAAATTTTCATAAACCTTACCTAGTTTAACCATAGAAGCTGTGGTAATCATGTTTAAAATAAGTTTTTGAGCAGTTCCTGACTTCATACGTGTTGAACCCGTTAAAGGCTCTGCACCTGTAATCGCCTCAATCGGATGATCTGCGACTCTTGCAAGTTCTGAATTCATGGCTGTCGTGATACATCCTGTTTTTGCTCCAACAAGTTTTGCAAATTCGATACCACCAATCACATAAGGTGTTCTACCTGATGCTGCAATACCTATCACGACATCTTTCGATGACAGATGGATTTTTTTCAGATCTTTAATGGCGTGCTCTTTTGAATCTTCAACACCTTCGATGGGTGTACGTAATGCTTTATCACCACCGGCAATTAGTCCAATCACCATATCATAGGGTACACCAAAAGTAGGTGGGCATTCGGATGCATCTAATACGCCTAAACGACCACTTGTTCCCGCACCGATGTAGATAAGTCTACCACCTATTCTGAACGCATCGGTTACAAGATCAACAACAACTGTAATTTGATCAATTGCTTTTTCAACTGCATAAGCAACCGTCTTATCCTCGTTATTGATCATGTGTAGAATACTTTTCGTTGATGCAATATCAATGTTTTTCGTATTCTCATTTCGTTTCTCGGTACTGATTTTACTGATATCTACCATGTTGTCACCTCGGAAGAAAGAATTTTGAGTCCTAAGCGATAAGCACCTAAAACTGCTTCATTGGGGTGGTCTTCCATCTCACCATTTTTGATATATTTCATGACTTCGTTTTGGAACACGTCTTTCACAAAAGGAGCGTTTAAGACAAATCCACCACGAAGTGCGATTCTGACATGTTTTTCTTTTTTAAAACGACTTGCTGCAGTTAGTACTTGTTCTGCAAGTAATTTTCCTTCGTTTGCTAAAAGTTCATAAGCTTCTTGATCCGATTCAAATGCACGATTTGAGATAATCGTTGCAAGTTTTGCTAAATCCGTTTTACGTGCTTGATAAACGTAGCTTACTAAATCTTCTCTGGTCTTCACTTTCATCGTTTCACAAAGTGATTGTTCTAAGATTGAGAATGGTTTTCCAGCGTCAAACTTTTGTGTGATTCGTTTTAATGCTTGTAAAACCACATGATATGCAGAACCTTCATCACCTAAAAGATAGCCATAACCACCAATTAGTTGTGTCTTGTCACCTTCTAGCATCATGACTGCACTTCCTGTGCCACCGATGGCCATAATGACATGTTCATCATCTTTTCGGTCTATCGAATGAATCGCGATATGTGCATCTGTTACAAGTTCAGCTTTAACATGATATGCCTGTTCAAGTGACTTTAACCAAACTTCTTTGTGTGACATTTTTGAAGCTCCAGATATACCCATGATTAAAACAACTTCATCTTCAGGTTTACGAAGTACGTTTAACGCTTCAATGGTTTTCATAATATTTTCTTTTGCGATGACTTCATCAATCGAAAAGTTTGAAAAACCAAAATCGGCACGCATAAGTTCTTTGCCTTCTTTTGTGTAGAGAACACCAAGTGTTTTGGTTCCTCCACCATCAATTGCTATGATGTACTGGCTCATATATGACTGGAATCCTCCCTTCAAATTGGAGTTCACCTTTTAAATATGACATGAGAACTGAGATTGAATTCGGTGTATATTCATACAGACATACAAAGTTTTTAATAACATCTGTATAAAATAAATCGTATGGATTTCTCATCGCAATCACATGAACTTCAATGCCGAGTTCGTGTAAACGATTGATGAGTTTAATCTGCGAAGTGTAGACGTTTGCGTTATAGGATGTCATCAAAATTTGATCGAAACGAGAAGCTTCATTCACAACTTTTTCAATATCTTCATCTGACGGATTGATTGGCATTGCATAAGTACTCACGTGAGGTAGTTCTTTTTTGATGTGACTGATAATGTCATATAATCCATCGGTATCATCTGCTTGCGTGGTTGCCTTAGGTAAAACACCGATAAAGAGTGGATGCTCTTTTAATTTGAGTTTATTGCCTTTTACAAGCGTTGCCGCTCTACGAACTATTTGATAACTAAACGCTTTTGTTTGATCATTTTGCACGATGTGTTTAACGGCTTCATATGGCTGTTCTAAAGACATTAATTCTAAATTTTCTTTATATTTTAAAACACGGTTAACACGTTCACTTAGTGTATCCATTGAAAGTTCACCGGTTTTGAGTGCATGTTTAATTCTTCCAACTGCTTCCATTTGAAATGGTTCAGAATGACAGATACAAACAAGATTCGCACCTGCTTGAATCGCCATGAGTGATGCTTCAACGGTACCATAATGATCTTGAACTGCTTTCATCTCCATGCCGTCAGTGACGATCAAACCTTCAAAACCAAGTTGTTCTCTTAAGAAACCTGTTAAGCATTTCTTAGATAAAGTTGTTGGTCTTCCGTCTTCTGTAAACGCAGGAAAATCGATATGAGAACTCATGAGTGCATGAATCCCTTCTTTGATCGCACGCTTGAATGGAATCAGTTCAACGGTTTCTAATCTTTCAACTGGGTAATCGACTTTAGGTAGTGCGAGATGTGAATCTAAATAGGTATCACCATGACCGGGAAAATGTTTACCGGTTGCGATCACATGTTTTTGTAAACCCTTCATGAATGCAATACCATAATCAGCAACTCTGTTTGGATCATCACTATAGGATCTTACACCAATCACTGGATTTTTAGGGTTGTTATTGACATCTAAGACAGGTGCTAAATTCATGTTAACACCTAATGAAATCAGTTCACTACCCATCAGTTCACCCATCTTATACGTGTCTTCTAATGAGTTTGCAGCTGATAAAGTCATGGCACCAGGAAAGAAGGTTGCACCATGAAAAATACGTGTGACCATACCTCCTTCTTGGTCAATCGAAATCAACATCGGAATGCCTAATTCAGCCATCGCAACTTTCTGTAAACTTTGGTTTAACTCATAAAGTTGCTTAGGTGATTGACAATTACGGGCAAAAAGGATGATGTTACCCACCTTATATGTTTTGATCAACTCAATGGCATGATCAGTGATTTTAACACCATCGATACCATACATTAAAAGTTGTCCTATTTTTTCTTCAGTTGTCAGTTTGTTGATGTCATAGCGCATAAAGATGGTACTTCTCCTTTATTTTGCTGAACGTTAGTTTGTCAGCATCCATTTTTTGTTTAACTGCATTTAAATCAATATGTTCATCACTTAAAAAGCTTGATCCAACCAATAAATTCAAGAAACGATGTGTTCCTTCCTTAAAAGGTGGTAAAAGTTCAAACTCTTTATGTAACTTTTTAATAACATTAAATAAAACCATACTTGCATAAACAATGTCTGCTTGATCTTTATCTGTGATATAGACTTGAACACCTACACAAAGTGCGCCTTGGTGCTTAGAAAACATGGGGCTAAAGTAATGTTTTCTTAAAGCAATCCCTTTGAATTGATATGCATCAAATTCTTTGATCACTTCATCTGCTTTTAACCATGGAGCACCAATGAGTTCAAACGGTTTTGTTGTTCCTCTGCCCTCAGATAGATTAGTTCCTTCAAATATACACGTTCCTACATAAGGATAAACTGAATCTGCTGTTGGGATATTGGGTGAAGGTAGAATCCAATGAAGCCCAGTATCTTGATAACTCATGGTTCTTTTCCATCCATCCATTAATACAACTTCAAGATCACAACCGATCTTGTAAACATCATTAAATAGTCTTGCAAGTTCACCAATCGTTAATCCGTAACGTTGTGGAAGCTCATAGTAACCCACAAACGAACGAAAATCTAAATCCAATATACTTCCTTCAACATGAACGCCATCCAAAGGATTAGGTCTGTCAAAGACAACAAACTTCTTACCATACTCTGCACATGCAATCATCGCATACGCCATGGTATATAAATAGGTATAAAAGCGTGCACCAACATCTTGCATATCAAACGCTAAAACATCGATACCATCAAGCATTTCTTTGGTCGGTTTTCTCGTTTTTCCATAGAGAGAATAAACCATGACGTTTGTTTTTTCATCCACGTAAGGTTCTAAATGAACACCTGCTTGTAAGTTTCCTCGAATACCATGTTCAGGTGAAAACAATGCGGTGACGTTAACTTTTTCCATTAACAAATCAATCGTTGATTTAAAATTTCTGTCAACGCCTGTTGGGTTGGTGATCAGCCCTACTCTTTGATTTTTAAAGAGATGTAAATGTTCATCAAGACGTTCGATACCAACTTTAATCATGTTTTTCTCCTAACGAAATGATATAGTCTGTTGCTTTTGCATGCACCAATACCGATAAAATCATCGGTATAGATAATCCCATAAACACTGAAATCAAGGTTGTAATTGGTGTTAAGAGTAATGCAAAGGGGATCAGATGAATGACTAATAATAAGAGTGTTCTAAAGAAATACTTTCCTGATAATGCAAATGCCAATTTCATCATGAGTGTTAATTGTAGTTTTGGATAAATCGTGATGATGGGGAGTGTATACAGTGTAATCACCAAAACAACAAATAAAAATGCAAATGTGATGTAATAACCAATCTGATAAAATAATTCTTCACTACTTTGTAAAACATTCACATAGTAGGTGACATTATAATAACCGAGAAGGAGTACAAAGATTAAAATAAATCCAATCTGTACTTTGCGCATAAAGTTTTCTTTGAAAAAACTAAAATACGATTTAAACAATTTCGTTTCATTCTTCTCTTTATATTCATAAAAGAGTTTATAACCTGCGGCAAGCGAAGGAAATAACGTGATGATGGGAAGTGAGGTTAGGATCATGAGCACATTGATGACAATGAGTCTAATGATCCAATCCGCCACCGCATTGATTTTTTGATAAAGCGACTTTTCATAATTCATTTAAAAACCTCATCAGGTTATCCAACAATACCTGTTCTTTCAATGGATTCAACGAATCCTTTTTGTACGAATAAATACATAAATAATAAAGGTAGCATCATCAGTAGTGCAGAAACGTTACTAATTAAAGCTAAATAAAGCGGATTTTCCCATACATCTTGACCAACTAAATTGATCGCTCCCGTATAGAGAAGTGCAGCTTTCAATCCTGTAACTGCATTAATGAGTTCCATCGTAAGCAGTGGAAATTGTTCTGTAGAAACTTCAAAAATCTTTACGAAGTACGCATCATTCCATTGCCATACAAAAGCAAACAATCCCACAGTAACCATTGCACCACGTGCATTCGGTAACATCACGTTCCAGAATGTTCTAAAAACGGATGCGCCATCAATCATGGCTGATTCTTCTAACTCTTTTGGTAATCCTCTAAAGAATTGTCTAAAGATGTAGATAAAAATACCTGAACGAATACCCATACCTAAACCACTCATCATATAAATCGATGATTCTTTACCAATTAATCTTAAATCTCTAAAATAAAGATATTGTGAAAGTGATAAAGCTTGAGGTGGGATGATAATCGTTAAAATAACTAAAATGAATAAAATGTTACTTCCTTTAAATTTAAGTCTGCTGAATGCATAACCTGCTAACGCAGTTGATGCAAGTTGCAATACCATCACAATTACAGATAACCTAAACGTATTGACAAGTGCTCTCCAATAATCTAAAACGATCATCGAGATTTTAATGTTTTGAATAGACCAGTTTTCAGGAATCCAAATAACCGCTGGGTTATTGACATCACCTGGCGCACGAAGTGCCATTAAGATTTGCTGAATGGTTGGAAATAAGATCACGAAACATAAACCGATTAAGAAGATATAACGAATGAGTCCGCCGATAAAAGCCTTAATCTGTCTTTGTCTCTTAAAGACAACACGAGGTTCAGTGACTTTATCGATATAACCCGTAACTGATTTTTTCACGGCATCATAAATGTTAGTTTTCATAGTGCGAACCTCCAATCTTTAGACCTTTAGCAAGCACTGCAAGTGAACCAAGCATCACAATAATGGTACCGACATAAATCCAAGCCATGGCAGAACTTAATCCCCATGCCTGTCTTTTTAATTCATCTGAAATAATACCTGATACTGGCGATGTCAAGAAGGTATCCACTAAGGCATACACAGTCACTGTTACGATATGTGGTGAAACGTTTGGAAGTGTGATCAACCAAAACATTTCATAACTGGTTGCTCCTTCAATTTTAGCAGCTTCATATAAATGTTTAGGAACAGACTGGATGCTTGCTAAAAAGAGTAAAATCGGAACACCCGCAAGTGCTAAAATATCATAAATACGTCCGATTAATCCCACGATAAATGTTACGATAATAGGTGTTAAACCCGTTTGAATCAAATAGAACTCGAGATCGAAAATACGATCGATACCTGATTGCTCTAAAATTTGTGTGATCACATCACCGCCACCCAATGCAGTTGCAACAGCAGCTGAATTTAAAATAACGGGAATAAAGAAGATTGCACGAATGGCAGCTCTACCTCTAAACTTCATATTAAGTAAAACGGCAATAAATAAACTGAAGATCAGTAGAACAGGTAAATTGATTAATGAATCTGCGGTTGTATTTAAAAGTTCCACTTTAAACGATGATGAGGATGTTGTGACATGCTCATTAATCGCATAAATATAGTTTTGAAATCCAACAAACGTTTGATTAATCGCACCAGATACAGGTGTAAGTTCGTAGAAACTGTAAATAAATGATTGAATGAGAGGAAATAAGAAGAGGAAGAAAAATCCTGCTAACCAGGGTGCTAAAAAGATAGCTGCCCAAATACGCTTTTGATTTTTATAAGAAATCGTCATCTTCTTCTTTTCTTGTTGAGGTTCTTGCCCATCTTTTTTTATCTTAAGTAAGTTCATCGGCTTAACCTCCAATCACAACATAGTCCATCGCTGGAATAGTTATACTATTCACAGTCATTGGGCTAAGATTATAATTTATCACTAAAACAAGACCATGAGAATAAGTGACACGATAAACGTTATTTGCTAATCTTTCATGGTTAATTAAATAGCCTTGATGAATACCTAAATCATCCATTTCTTTTACTTGATCTTCAATCACGTTGATCCAATTTTCATAATGAGTTGCCATAAAATAGTTGTATTCCGTGTTCAAAAGTTCTCTTGAATCATCAAAAGAAAGGGTGTATTTAATGTTTGATCCTGTTTCTAATACTTTTAAGAAATTGTATTCGATACTGCGTGTATTCGCCATATTTAAACTTTGAGACGCATAATCTACATAACCTGATAAAACGAGTTGTAATAAAGGAATTTGATCATCGATGATTGAATAAAGAGTAGCTTCTACTGGAAGATCAGTAATACTATCTGCATAAGGAATCGCAAATCCAAGTGGATTTTCCAAAATCATCGTTTCTGTGATTTGACTTAAAAGTGATTCTTGAATACGAATAGCATCTTGTTTGTAGAGTGACGATGTTTTTGTATAATGACCTGCTAATGTAGAACCTAAATAACCAAGTGAAATGGTATTGTGATTAAAATCTTTATTAAATGCTTTATATATCGCATCATAATAGATAGGGTTAACCACATAATCATCTGCTGATTGCATAAACTCAGTTTCAGAATAAGGAAGTCTTGTTGGATAATGATAGGTAAACGCATATGCTAACGATCCATCAATACGACTTGCAGTATATCTAAAATCATCAAAGAGTTTATTATATTTCGATGCTGTCATGAAATCAACTTTTGCATAAAGCGTCACATTAGATAAACTGAGATAACGCGATAAATCTTTATATCCTTCTTTACCACCTAAGACATTTTCAATATCTGCTTGATCTTGTATGGTTGAAGTTAAACCACCATTCATCAGACCAAGATATGTCACATTCATATGATTGATATCACGTTCTAATAGCGCATCAACAATCATTTTCGCTTCTTTGAAAGTTGTCATGGATTGTGTCGTGTAATAAGGAATACCTAAGAAGAATTCTTTTCGATCATAAGCACCAATAAGTTCTGTATTTAATACGGTGTATGGCGTTAAATCGCGGTTGGTTAATCCTTTTTCGATTAAATGATCACGATAGGTCTTCGCGATACCGACATAAGAGTTATCACTACCACTTAAGAAATGATAGGAAACTTCAAAATCTGTATCAACAATCACTTTGGTCCATAAATTAATACCGTATGTATTAAATCCTGAACCTAAGGTTACACGTTCAATTTCACGAATATCAAAAGATGTATAAATCTTATTGTATGAATCGATACGCCCACTCACGTCTGCGTGAATGTTTGCCATCGCATCGCCTTTTGTGATGATCGCAGCAAACCCACCATCTTCTTTCACCATACCATAAAGCGGGATGTTAATTTTTTGTTGCTCTTCTGCCATTTTGAAAGGTAAAAGTGATAAGTCTTGACCATATAAACGCTTACGGTAAGGATTTTGATAATGCTTACCATTATTAAAATCGATGACGGCACCATTACCATCAGGTAATACCATATAACCCTCAGTAGGTACATCATTTTCTACGGAAATCGCTGTACCAAAAAGTGGATATAATGTAATATTTGATATTTTTATATCGTTTGGTTCGACAATGGAATCACGAATAATCGTTGTTTTTACGCCTGTATCTTCTAGCGTGACTTGAACTGCGACTTTAAACTCTGGTTTTTCAACAAACTCAGTAATTCCATTAAGTAAGTTTTCTTCATAAACTTGTTCACGTGTGTAGCCCAATTTTTCATAGAAAATAGGGTATAGAATACCTGTAACAAGCTTAGATAATTTCTCGTAGCTTTCAATAAAATATTGATCGGTCTCAGGATCATAGTTTTTATACGCAAAATCTTTCAACGTATCTGCATCTTCTAAACCATCGACAAATGCTTTACTTAAGTATTTTGGAAAATAAGAATAATCCACATCTAGATCTTTGATATCGTATAAGACTTGAAATCCATTTTCAACATACTTAATGCTATACGTTTTTTCACCTGCTTCAGCAAGTGGGCTCTTTGGATGAGAAATACTTAATTTGTAGTTATTGATAGATGCAGTTGATCCAGTTGCGTTAAAATAAGTGATTTCAAGCGTAGATTTCTGTTTATCAATGGCAGTATTCGTAATCGCTTTGGTTGGATCTAATTGCCATGGGTCTGGTACTGTTGGATTAGATTTCCACTCCATACCAGTCGCTTTATCGACCACTCTGAAATAACTGGTGGTTTCATTTAAATAAAGTTCGTAATGCTCATTGGATGCTACTAATCGATTGTTGTTTGTTAACTCAGAAGCTAATGTAAAACCTTCTTCTGAATAATCAATCTTTTCAACACTTGGAATACTCGATTTTTTCATGTTGAATAAAAACAAGAACGCTGCAATTCCACCTGCAAGGAGGACTAAAATAAGCCATTTTTTCATGATGGTTCCTCCTTAATATCTCAAGTTCAGTTCTTCATAAATCGATGCGATAAATGAAATGAACTGCTGAATCAAATCAAAGAATAGTAAACCAACAAACATCATGACAGCCATGGCTAAAAAGGTAGCGATAAACGCTAACACCGTTTTACCCAAACCATACTGATGAATATTAAGAATACCCATAAAAAGCATCCATGCAGCAAGTGCATAGGCAATACCCATGATCAGTGTATAAAATGCCATTTCTTCAAGGGTTAAAAAGTTAGATAAAATAACTGCAGGAAAACCAATGATGATAATCGGAAATAATGCATAACCCGTTACCATTAAAATCTCTTTATATTTTCCTTTTCCTTCCATCAGTGTGGTCACTGACCAGTTACCCACTGTAAATAAGAAAATTAAAAGTACAACTGCAAAAATCTCTTGAAGTGAGTTTAGTTGAAGTGGGTTATTTGGATTAATCAAAATACCTTCATATTGGAACTCAAAAATACGGAAGAAAGCAAACAGCAACATAAATAAAACAGCTACCTTCATTCTTCCTTTTCCATAGCGTTTGAACTCTTCATACCCATCAAATGGATGGAATAAGATCATTTTGGGGAATGCGATATAGTCAAACCAGATTTGTTTTAATTTAGTCTTCATAGAGTATCGATCCTCCTTTACGATATGTCTTTTTGATCTTAAGGAAGATCCCTGTACCACCCAGTAAAACAACAACAAGCATGATATATCCAAAGTTTTCTTTAATCACTGTGTTACGATACGATTTAAATGCTTTTGAATAATAATACTGATCATGACCAAGAGCAAAGTACTCCATAGCTTCTTTAAAGCGACCTTCACGAAGCATGAACTTACCAATACCGTTATAAGCTATTTCATAGTTCGTGTTTAGTAATACGACTTCTTCCCATACTTGAGCTGCTTGATCATACTTGCCTTGTGTGTGATAAGCAATGGCTTGGTTAACAGCACGTCCAAAGTCAGTTAAACGGTAAACAATAAACGTTCTTGCCTCCCCGTCTAAAACAATTAAGTCATCTCCTAAATAGCCAATCGCAACGCCTTTAGCAAACTTATCGGACTGTGAACCTTCATCACCATTGATATAAAGGAGGTTACCTTCAGAATCATAGGTGAAAAGGCGTGATCTCTTTTGATCTAAAACCGTATAAATGCCATTTTCAGTCGATGCAATATCGACTAAAAGTGATGGACCTGTAACAACATAGTTATTGGATCCAATCATAAAGTGCACATCACCCATCGGTGGATGATACCCATTACGTTTCATCACATCAAGCCCTTTAGGGTTAATGAGCTGAATCGTGTTTTCTGCATTTGTATTATCAGAGGATGGTTTTGATGTTGCATAAATAAAGCTCTTATCATTAATCTCAACTGATGTATACTCCGTTGGTAGATAAAGTCTTATTTTAGCAAGTTGCGCTTCTGACATCAATGATCTTCTAAATATTTCAATAGGTGTTAAGGAAACTGGATTTACCCCTGTAAAGCGGTTAAATGAACCATCGTTATCTATTTCCATGATCCCTTCATAAACGTTTTTAGCGACCACATACATGCGTTCTGTTGCATCAACCGTAATCTTACGTGGTTCAAATAAGATCTCATCAAACGTAGGATCTTCCATGTCGCTGAAAACATCAATAACTTCAAAGTTGTGGTTTAATTTAACGATACGATAATTTCCTGTATCGGCAACATAAATACCCGAAGGTTTAACATCAATACCGCTCGGAGCTTTAAGTGTTAATGCAGGAAACTCCGTGGCACCTTCACTTGCCAGTTCGTCAATATAGCTTTGAGTGAGTTCAAAACTTGCAAATTCATCATTATACGTGAAATCACTATTGATTGTAACAACTTTATTCTCAACTGCATCAACCATGTAAATCATGTCTTCATAAATCACGAAATCTTCAGGCGCTGAAAGTTTCGTGCCTAATGTTTGCGCGTTAAAATAAGCAGCGTAAGTCATACCCGGTGCAGAGTGAACAACATCCCCATAATAGGAATAGTTGTATCTAACGGATGCAATTTGTAAAGGTAATGTGAAAATGAATGACACGATAAAAAACAATTTTGTCATATGAACACTCCTTACTTCATACCGGAATGGCTAAATGTTTCAACAATGCGTGATTGCGATAAAATGAAGAATGTCACTGGAACAATCATCATAATAAATGAGACTGCAGCAATCGTACCTGCACGTTCAATCGAACCTTGTGCAATCTGTCTTAACGCATAGGAGACAGGTTTTAATTCTTCACTAAAGATAAATGATCCACCATCGGTTGTCCAAAGTCTTTGAAACAATAAAATGACTAAAGTCAACCATGCAGGTTTAACTAAAGGCATCACGATTTGGAAGAAAATGCGGTACTCACTCGCACCATCAATCTTCGCAGACTCGATTAACTCATCGGGGATTTGTTGCATAAACTGCTTCATCAAATAAAGACCTAAAGAAGATGCAATCGCGGGTAAAATAATTGCGAGTGGTGTATCAATTAAGCCAATACGTGAAATGATAATATAGTTTGGTGTTGCAGTTACTTGAGGTGCGAACATCAATGAATAAACAACTAATGTAAAGATCAAGTTGCGACCAGGAAACTTATATTTAGCTAATGGGTACGCACACATGGATGCAATCAAAACGTGACCTATCGTACCCGATAATGTAATTAAAATCGTATTGAAGAAATATCTTGAAAATGGAATCCATGAATTACCAATCAGTTCAGATAAATCTCTAAAGTTATCAAACGTAATATTTCTTGGAAATAAGCGTGGTGGGAATAAGAAAAGTTCATCTAATGACTTAAATGCATTTGAAACCGTCATAATGAGCGGATAAGCTGAGAATGTACCAAAAATAAGGAGGAGTAAGAACAATGAAATATCTCCAAACTTCGAACGATTTAATTTTCTTCTCTTCTTAAAGTTTAAAGCACTTTTGATTTTCTTTTGAAAGGTCAATGTCATCTTACTCACCTACCTTTCTCAAGATACTTCTAACAAGTAAGTTAGCACCCATCATAATGAGGAATAAAAGTGTAGCAATCGCGGATGCATACCCAAGTTCAAAGCGCGTTGAACCAAAGTCAATTAAGTGCGTGACAATCGTGTGTCCAGCATACTGGACAGACGGGAAGCCAACGAGCTGCATCGAAACCTCTGCTATCGCTAAACTGGTTGTGATCTGCATGACTGCACCAAACAATAATTGTGGTTTCATGGATGGCAGTGTAATATACCATAATTCTTGCCAACGGTTTTTAACACCATCGATTGCACCTGCTTCAAAGAGTGTTTTATCAACACTTTGAAGACCTGCAATAAAGGCTAAGAATGAAACACCTAAGGATAACCATAACTGAACAATGATAATCACCCAAATCATGTAATTCGTGTCTTTTAACCATAAAATCGGATTATCGATAATACCTGCATTGATTAAAAACGCATTTAAATACCCATGGATATCACCAGAGAAAATAATGAGCCACATTAAAAATGCATTCCCTGAAATCGAAGGTGCGTAGAAAATCAGTGTCATAAATGCTCTTAGTTTAGGTGGAAGTTCATTGATCAGCCACGCAAACACGAACGCGAGTAAATAACTCACTGGTCCTGTAACAACCGCTAAAATAAGCGTGTTTTTTAAAGCGATCACGAAGACATCATCGTCTAATAATAACTTCGTATAATTATCAAGTCCCACATAGCGTGGTGGTTGAAGTAAATCGAATGATGTAAAACTGATACCCAGTGACATAAATACAGGGATCACTGTAAACGTGAAGAAAAGAATGACATAAGGTGCCATTAAAATATAACTATGTTTATGTTTCTTGACTTCTCTCCAAAGAAGTTCGCGTCTGGTCTTTTTGGAGATGGTCGGTTGAGTAAGTTGTGCTTGCATGTGACCCCTCCTAATCAAGACCGAATTCGCGGCGCTTCTTCATAATCTCAGCATTAATCGTTTGAACGTAATCATAAATGGTTTCTCTTGGATTAGATGCATCTTCATAAACTAATCTAAATGCGTTATCTAAGTGACGACCAGTCATATAACCACCTGGAACTTCCGGAATACCTTTAACCCATGACCATTGTTCATAAAGTTTTTCATATTCAGAGACTTTCCATGGTAATTGACTCATTGCTTCAATATTCGCAGATGGATAACGTGCTGCTGCACCTAAAATACCTTCCATCTCTCTACCATATTGCACTTGAATCTCAGTACTTGTCCACCATTTTAAATATTCCCATGCATCATCTTTTTTATCTGATTGATCAAGAATCATGACGCCAGTACCTGAAGACACTGTTTCTCTTCTGATCTGTTCTACACCAAATTCATCTAGATAGATCGTTCCTGGTACTGGAATAAAATCCCATTTACCACGAATTTCCGGTGCGAATACAGCTAATGTGTTATAGGTGTTATAATACGTAATCCCAATCGGCATTTGACCTGATCTAAAGCGGTTCACGAAGTTTGCTTCTACGGGGAATGAATAATCGGTATAAAACTGTGTCCACATTTCAAATACCATTGGTCCTAAACCTTCATTAAAACCACTTTCTCTATTGCCATTGATGTAAAACTGGCCATCATGTTGATAGAAAAGTGTTGAGAAAATCGGGTTGGGTGGAAGTTCAATCACACTACCTTGTGTCTGTGGCACAGGTAAGAAAAATTCAAGATTATGTTTTTGTAAATCAGGAATTAAGGAAATGACATCACTCCATGTTTCTGGAGGTGTTAATCCTAAATCATTAAAAATATCTGTTCGGTAGAACATCATTAAGAAGATCTGCTGTTCAGGAAGTGCATAAACACCCTGTTCAAATGTATATGGAGTGATTGCACTATCCATAAAGCGATCTTTTACTTCATCAAAATCATCAAACGTTGTTAAATCATACGATGCACTACGCATCGCATAGTTGACGGGAACACTATTACCTAAACCCATCGCAACATCAGGTCCTACACCTGATAAAGTTGCTGGAAGTAAGACTGCACCGTTCACTAACTTCAAGTCAACACGAATACCTGTTAAAGGCGTAAATGATTCATCAATGAGTTTTCTTAAAACGTTTGCCTGATCTTTACCCACAGAGACCCATACTTCAATGGCATCGCCATCAGAGGTTTGCGTTGTGCCAATGGATGAATAATCGGTTGTAAACGTTGAAAAGAATGCACGCATATTAAACCAAGACTTTTCAAAGACATTGGCTCTTGAACGAGGGAGATCATCATTTTTTCCATGAATCATGATGAAATCGACTTCGAGTGGATGCGAATTTAATAAGATGACAAGCGTACCTAAAGAAGATACGTTGGCATTATAGTTTGAAAGATTTCTGTGAATCTCTCTTGGTTTCAAAATGAAATCTTCGAGCTGAATCAAAATGGTATCAAGAATACCTGTTTTTTCACTCTTTGAGCCCGAAATTTGAATTAAAGCCTCTCTAACACTTTCTAAATTTTCTTTTTCCGTCTCTAGACGTTCAACTAAATTAGGAATTCTTTCTTGCAGTTGATAGTCACGGTACTGATCAGGTTCTGGTCCTGTATACACTAAAATCTCACGATATAGACGATTTAACACGTCAATTGAACTTTGAATTTGTGCAATCAAAGGGCCATACTGTCCTAATGAGACTTCCATCTCAAGGGTATGAATCTTACCAGTTTCAAAATAGAATAGAAAAGCTTCTTCTTGTGTACCTAAGGTTTGAATACGCCAGTTATTATCATGTTTAAAGGCATAACTCTCTAATTCTTTAAATGGAATTTCACCGTTAATGTAGATGTTTCTTCCTACATTCATCCCTGACGCAAGTTTTTGTTTAACCCGCATACTGATTTCATATAGACCATCTTCTTCAACGGTAAACTGCCATGCTATACGGTCACCCGTAACACCCCAGTTATTACCACCAATGGTATTTAATTTAATCTTAGAAGGTGATGTAGGACGTGTTAAAGGACTTGTCCGATCGTTTAATGGGTAGAGCGTAGGTGATGTTGTATACGTTGGATCTTCAGCTTCTACTAAAGTGAGTCCATTTTCTTTTGTTTCATAACCTAATGTGTCATAACTTTCTTTCACTGATTCATATGTAGATCTTTCCTTAACAGACATAATTTCTAATGAGTCGATTAAAAGTGGTTCACGCATAGCTTCAAGTGCAATTTCATTTAAACCTTCTGATAGATAAAATGCATATGGTTCTTGAATGTAACCCACTGAATCTTTAACCATACTTTCAGTCCATTCAGGTTTTTCAACTTGGCTAGGACGAATATCATTATCAAAAATATCTTTTATAACTTCATTTTTATTACCCCAAATCCGGGCAAATATCAGTGAACGAGCACCATCAAATGGAATTTCTCCATTGATGTATAACGCACGTTCAATCGCGGAACTCTTACCCGGATATGGATAATAAGAAAGTTTAATATTATAGAAACCTGGTTCATCAATCTGAACCTGCCATGTCGTCTTTCCTTCATCTGAAGTCAGTAACACGTGGTCTTTTCCCTCATAAGACGTCAAAATGTCAACCGGTTCGGTTGCATCTGAAAAATCGTGTCCTTCGATTAGAATGTTTTCAACTTGTGGATAAAGCTCATCAAAAGATGAGGTGTACTGATAATAATCAGATTCAGCGTAATATGCTAAATCAGAAAAATCGAGCTCATCAGATAAGCTTTGGTTAAAACTTAGGGTATCTTGATTCATGGATGAAACAATAACATCCACAATAATGTATGTGATCAATAAGATGCCCAATGAGAGTAAAATAATAACAAGTTTTTTCACGAAAACACTCCTTTTTTAAATAACACCCCCTCAAGTTTTTAAGATGAGGGGGATCGTTAACAACTAATTTCCTAAATAAATATCTAACGCATCCCTATAGATCGGTGCAATCGTATCCATAACTGTGCGCGATGTTCCTTCACGAATACCAATATTAATATTACGACGCCAACCTGATTCACTATACGCACTAATGCCTACAGCGTTAATTAATTCAAGATAAACCTTATCATAAATCGCCAAGTATGCTTCTACATAAATCGCTTCGTCAAACTTAGTAATCAATGTGTTGCCAAATTCTGTTTCATAGCCTTCGTCTGTCTTCCAAAGTTGAAGTTCATTCCAAACCTTAAAGACGAGTTCTTCTTTTTCAGCAGTCATACCGCTTGCTACATGATAAACTGCAACACCAGAAACTGGAGATGCATATTCACCGGTATAAGTTGGTGAAGATGGGTATGGAACAAAACCTAATTCGAATGGTAATTGACCCCAACGGTTATCTGCAGTGACAAACCATAATTGGCCAGGATACATTGCAACATTACCAGCCATCCAATCGGGTGAACCTGCATCGTATGCTGGTGTTGCTTCAAATAATCCTTTGGTATAAAGATCACTTAAGAACGTATATGTTTCTAATGCTGGATTTTGGTTAAATGCAACACGACCTGAATCTTTATTAATGAGTGATCCACCATTAAGTGGTACCATGTGTTCAGCATATTCGGATGGCATACCACCAAGTGCATAACGGTTTCCACCGAGCGCAGTTAATGCTGTCTTAACTGATTGTGCCCATGCTTCAAAGGTCGTCCAATTCCAGTTGCCATCTAAATACATTTGAGATGGGTTTTGAACACCAAGACTTGCAACTAAATCTGCATTGTAATATAAACCTGATGATACAGTTAATAAACCTGATTCGAAACCATATACTTGGTCTCTAAATGAACCGACTTCACGGTAACTTGGGCGAATGTTTGTACCAATGGTAGACATATATTTATCAACTGGAACAATTGCTTCGCTGGTAGCGAGACTTTGAATCCAGTCAGAGACTGACCAATAAATTTCAGCTAAATGAGTACCTGAAATTGAGGATTGAATAATTGCTTCAACACGGTCTGGTCCCCAAGGTGCATTTGATGGATATGGAATGTATTGAACATCAACGTTATAAAGTTCTTCAACTTCAGTTTGACGTTCTTGTTTTGTTTGTTGTTGTGTTCCTGAGTAATTTGCATGGAATGGATCCACTTCATAAGGTGCACCGTGCATAATGCGAATCACGGTTGGATCTCTTTTCACACAAATACCATTAATTAAATCTTCATGGACGCCACAACCTTGTGCAGTTAATACAATCACAAGACGTGTTACAGTAACTTCATTACCATCACTACCTGTAACCTTATATGTCAGTGTATAGTTACCCGCTGCATTTGTATTAAGCGATGTGAGACCTTCAACCGTAATACTTGATGTAAGATCACCAGAGACAGTATCCGTTGCAGTCACGCCTTCGAGATGATTAAACTCATCGCCAACAGTGATTGTCACTTCAGTTGCTCCAGAAATACTTGCTGTATTGGTTGTTGTAGGTTCAGTATCGACTGGTGGTGTTTCCTCTCCGCCATTACCACAAGCAACAAGTGCAAGCGCTAATGTAGCTAAAAGGAAGAATCCTAATAATTTCTTCACGTATGAAACCTCTTTTCTTCCAAAATATTGACTTCTAGTTATATCTAACGTTATTTTAAGTCAATTTCATTATAACCAATAATTTCAATCTTCCGACACAGAGAATCCCCTTTTTCGAAAATGAAAAATTATTTTCAGCGCATACGATTTCCTCGTACGTGTGCGCGCGTTGGCTAACACAAAGTACCCGATAAGAGGTCGGGTACTTCGTTAGCTTCAATTATGTAAGTTTTTTAACCCTAGATTAGATCTTTTTCTTTAAGAATAAGACTGCGCCTGCAAATGAAAGTGCAGATGATCCTAAAGCGATAACGATTGTGACACCAAGTTTAGTACCAACTTCGTCTTCTGGAAGTGATTCAAGAGTTTCCGTCTTAGCTGCTGCTTTCGCTGCATCGATTAATGCTTGGATTTGTGCAGGAGTTAAGGTGTTATTGTTAATTGCTGTTTCTAAATCATCAAGCATAGATGTAACGTCTTCTTCAGAAACAGAAGACGTTACATCTATGCTTGATGATTTATCATTATCTAGTTTTGGAGCAATAACTTCTACAGTAAATGTTTGAACAGTGGAATTACCAGCTAAGTCTTCTACAGTAACTTCTACAGTGTATACTGCTGGAGTATCGAAATCAAGACCACCGTTGTTAGATACGTATACTGCTAAATCGTCAACTGAATCAAAATTATCGAATGCTACGATGTTCGCAAGAATAGCTTGGTTAACTGTAGCAAATTCGTCAGCTTCAATCTTATAGTTATGGTTAACAACTAAAGCTTGTGGAGCTGTTAAATCGTCAACTGTTAATACGTATGAAGCAGTCTTAACGATATCATAATCAAAATCTGGATAACCAACAACGAGTGTTACTGGTGAATCATAAACTAATGCACGAAGAGCTGGAGCATAAGTAGAACCATGAGCGGTAACGATAAAGCCACCTTCTTCGATTTGAACAGCTGCTTGCCATGCTGCAAAGTGAGTAGCATCTTTAATGACGTCATTTTCAGTTTCTGAAGTATAACCCCAGTCATAGCGGTCATAAATTTCATCAACTTTACCATCAGCACCAACAACAACGAATACTGAACCCCAAGCAGATGCTGCATCTCTGAAATGCATTGTTAAATCATCCCATACGGCATAGTTACCACTGAATGAGTTAACATCGCGGTCTGCATTATAACTTGTTGTTTCATCCCAATTCTTTAACGTACCATTGAAATCAAGTGTAGATTGAACGCCATCAAAATGAACATGATGTGTAAATTCTAAACCGATTGTATATGATCCTGGTTTTGGAGAATAAATATTTAATCCTTGAGGAATAGTTACTTCAATGTTATCAGTGATATCATTACCATAACCATCATCTGCTGTAATACCAGCCATTAAATCAACATAAACGGCTTCATCAGCAAATCTGTTAGCTACGCCTGCAAATTTAGGAGGCATAACACCAACGACGATATCTGCTTCAACAGATTTAATTGCTGTTGCATCTTCTGGGTTAACTGCTGAATAAACGGCTTTATAGCCAGCACCGAAGACTGAAGAATCAACGACAGTAGCTGCGCCTGAAGCGGTATATGCATCAGTACCTGAATCATAAGTATACGTAATTGTTTCTAATAAAACGTCATCTTGGAAAATTTCGACTTTAAAGTTAATCTTTCTTGTTGTGTTAATAATGTCGCCTTCAGCATCAAACATATCAACATAAGTTGCTTCAATACCTTCTGGTAATGTGAATGCACCATTATAGTCAACAACGATGTTGATACCTGGAGTTCCAAGGTCATCATCAGAAGCACCTAATGCATTATTAAATGCTGGTAGTTGAGTTGTATAAATGGTTTCCATTGGAGCTAATGCTGTGTTAAGCATTAATGTTGGCATTGACTTAATATATGCTGTAGTCGCTGGGTTTAATGTGCCTCTATCGTTTGTACCCCAAGAAACTACTGTCCAACCTGCTGGAATAACTACATCGTCTGGGTTACCTTCCATAATGAGTGATAAATCAGCTACTGGAGCACCAACTGCTGCATCAGCATATGACCATTTTAAGTAACCAAGTGGTTCAAGTTTGTAACCATTAGAATCAGTTGCATCGAGCTTCATACGAATATGTGTAGCTCTTGTTGTAACTGGTTTAGATTCTGTTGGAGCAGCATCATAAGCTGTCTTTTCAGCTTCTGTTGCTAAACGCCAATCTGGTGCTTCAGGTGTACCATCGTTGAAGATATAATATGCTGAGATATGATCTTCAAACATTTGAAGCTTACCAGTTTCATCAAAATAAGAATACATACGATGAACAACTGATGTTAAATCTGTACGTGTGTTTGCAGATACAAGAACAACTTCTTCAGCAGTGTTGTTAATGGTTAATGCTGCGAAAGCGTTCCATGATAATGCGCCACCCATTTCACCTGCACTGATTGTGCCGCTTGAGTTAGCGTCATTAAATTGACTTGCAAAACGAGCTGCACCTTTTACGAAATGATAACGGTGTCCTGCATATTCCAAATCCCAGAAAGAATCACCGAGTTTGGTTTGTGTACATGCGTTTGTGCCTTCAAGACAAGCGATTTGATTATATGGATATAAATCAACCAAATCACCTTCAGCTGCTTGTGTTGTGAATGATGTCGCTAACGCAACAAACAGACCAAGCAGAAAGAATGCTACTACTTTTTTCATTATTTTCCTCCTAATTTTTGTTTCTATTTTAAGTGTATTTTACACTTCTATTGAAAGCGCTGTCAATTTGATTTTCAAATGTTTCACGATTTCAACAGTGAATTCCGCATTTTGATAATTTTTTTCAGTGAATACGATTTTTACTTCACTGTACCAGGTAAATAACTATAGAATGTTCTTGCTACAGTTTCTGTACCCAAAGTCACTGTTACGGTGTAACTGACTGTCATTGCACGGTCTGGCATTTGAATGACACGACCTGTATGATCAACATATTCAGGGTTATTTGAAACGAATTCGATCTGTGCATCACTAAAGTTTTTACCAATCGTATATTCATACCATTTCATCTCTTCAAACAGTGGAACTAACCCTGCATTACGCATGGTTTGTGGACAGTTTTTACCTGAGAAATCAACGTGGTATCTCATGTTAGCAAGTGGTAAATTATACTTATTTAGTAATGCTGTACCAAATTTAGCTGTTCTTTGCCAAATGCGATAAACATCGGCATCTTGGTTAACACCGGTTTCAATACCGATACCATTTCTATTACCACCACCAAGATAAGTTGTGCTTGTTCCTGGTCTAGATGAACCATCGCCTGCATGGAACGCTCTTTCGTTTTCAGGAATATGTTGATATAACGCTTTGTCATCAATCGTGAAATGCCATGAAGCCCAAAGCTCTGTACCATTCATCGCGTTACTAAGTAAGTAGTTCGCATGTGCTAGCGCTCCTGAACCTGGATTGGTATTAGCTGTATCATGAATAACAACCCAATACACATTATCTTCGTTATACTGAGTGATTCCTTCTGGATGTGGATCCATAGGTTCACCTGGACGAATGCCTGATGAAACAGGTACCATCTTCGATTGATTAATTACATAATCACCAAAATAATATTTAGAGACACTTTCATACTTGAAATCATCATAGTTAAAACCAACACCTACTGCTGTCCAACGATGTGGAGTTGTATAGGTCACCATACTCATCGTGAGTAAATCCATTAAATTATTTTCATTTAATGCACTATAAACTTCAAAGGTATATGCGGTTGTAACACTTGGATCATCAACTAATTTAGCAGTAATCGTGACAACCCCTGCTTGGTGTAGTGAAACAATACCTGTGCCATCAACGGTTGCAACCGTCTCGTTACTTGATTCAAATGATACATCTGCATCTTGAATCGATACGGGGAATGGTGTCGCATCTAATGTTAATGTTGAACCTACTAAATTATTGTTTTCAACATTCGTTGGTGTTAATTCAATACCTGGATAGGTTGTTACTGTAATCGTGATTGGCATATTGATTGTTGTTTTTTGAGAAGATCTCACGGTAAATGTCACATCCCCACTCTTTGTTGGTGTAAAGGTACCATCGGTTGAAATAACAGAGATCTCTGGATTTGATGTAATCCATTTGACATAGGTTGTTTCTAAGTCATAAGGAAGGATTTCATATTCCAACTTATACGTTTCACCAATTAATATTTCAGTAATTGGATTTGTAATGATAAATTTCACTGGAATCAGTGGGTTATAGTTTAATTCAGAAATAATGTCTGTCTTTAACGTGTAATAACCTTGTAACATCACTTCTTCAATAAATTCAAACTTATTTAAATCTAAGGTTTCTAATCCCCAATGATTTAAAGTAAATTCAACATCACTACCTGCATTGGATCTTGCTAGGAAACCTGATGCTAAAGTCACACTATTAAAGCGCGCATATGCATGAATATCGCCGCCTGTTTCAATGACGATACCATCAATGACATCGGTAATCTCATTGCGTTCAACTTTAATTTCTGTTGTTAATTCATAGGTTTCAGCAGGTTTCACTGAAATAGCTAAATTTGCGTTCGTAATGATATTTTTGTTAATTAATACAACACCACTTTCATAACTTTCAACGTTAATCGCAATTCCATTTACGTTTTCGATGGTGTTATTACTGATGGTAATACCATTTTTAACGCCATGAATGTTGATAAAATTACCTGTTAGATCAGTTGCATGAATCATCTGAATATCAAGACCTTCTAAAACAATATTCGATGTGATTGAAGAATCACCCATCATCTGAAATCCACTTAAATGGATGTGATTTGCTGCAAGCAAAATATCACCAACAACTTTGGCATTGGCTTCACCAACTAATGAAAGTCCTTCTTTATTAATGACTAAATCTGATGTATAAGTACCTTCTTGAACAATCACTTTAGCATAAGGAAGAGCTTCTTCGATTGCAGTTGTTAATGAATTAAATAAATCGATACCAAATGTATACGTCATACCTTCAACATCTAAAGTTCCTGATGTCACAGTTTGATTAACAATGATTTGATTAATAACTTCAACAGTAATTGAATGGGTTATTGTTTCATTCATCGTTGATGTTGCTGTAATCGTGACACTACCTTCTTTAAGTGGTGTAACAATACCTTCACTATCAATCGTTAACACTGTTTCATCTGAGCTTGTGTACGTTAATTTAGGATAAGCATTTTCTGGAAGTACAGTTTTTGATAACTGGGTATCTCCATAAACATTAATTTTACCTAAATCTTCTAATGTGACACTTTCAATAGGTAAATAGACTTGAACTTGAACCGTAGCAGTCACTGATTCATCATAACTTGAGCGAACTGTTATAGTTACAACTCCAGCTCCAACGGGTGTCATCACACCTGTTTCATCAACAGTTAAAACTGTTTCATCTGATGTTTCATAAGTGACATCTTCTGTACTATTTACAGTTAAAGTTCCCGTTTCACCTACAATCATGTCTTGTGGATAATCTGTCACTTCAACGGATACAACTTTTCTTACAGTGACACCAATAGAAATCAAAACATCGGGATCAGTTACTGAAGTGATTGTAACAGTACCAGATCCTTCTCCAACACCCGTGATTACACCTTCACTATTTACAGTAAAAAGTGTATCTGATGAAGATGTAAAGGTCACATCATCATTTGCTTCATAGTCAATCGTTGTTTGCATACCTATTGTGACAATAATTTGATTCACCTCAGAAGTTATTAAAACCTTTTTGGTTACTTCAACGCTAACCTCAAATGCGATATCTGGATTAGATTTTGATGTGACTGTAATCGTTGCATCTCCTTCACTCACCCCTGTGATTAAACCATCTTCATCGACTGTAACAACCTCTTCATCCGATGAACTAAACGTTAAGCCATCTTCGTCCGTTGTTGTTAAATCAAGCATAAGCGTATCGCCTTCCTTTATGGAAACCGATGCATCACCATCAATGGTTACATTCACTGAACAACTGACTAAAAAAATGGTTGTTATGAAGACAAATAAAAGTAAACTCAGTTTTTTCATAACCTACTTCCTTTCTTTAATACCACCACATTCGATATATCGTGGCGTAATTTTAATATGCCTTTAGTAAGTCTTGTTGGATGAACATCGTTGGATAACATCACGAATCCAATATCATGCTTCCTGTCAATAAACATGTTACATCCCGTAAATCCTGTATGCATAATCGTCTCATCAAAATCAACATACATACCTGCAGAAGATCTTCCTGTGGGTTTATCCCACCCAAGAGATCTTGCGAGATGTGTACCATCTTCTAAGATACGTTCTTCTCTTACTGGAAATAGTAAATCAAGTGTTTCTTGTTTTAAGACAAACTTTCCTTTTAAGATTCTTTGCATAAATAGACCAATATCTTTTGCTGTTGAAAATAAACCAGCATGCCCCGCTTCTCCGCCTAAAGCAAATGACTTTTCATCATGAACTAAACCTTGAAGATAACCTGAATAAACCTCATCTTGTCTAAGTTCTGTAGGAGCAGTTCTTTCTTTAATCGGATAGTATCCTGTATCGTTCATCCCAAGAGGTTTAAAAATCACTTCATCTGCAAACTCAGATAGCTTCTTCTTTGTTAATCTTTCAATCATAAACCCAAGAAGAATAAAACCGATATCAGAATAAATAATCTTTTCACCAACAGCATGAATCAAATCTGCACTAAAAACTTTTTCAACGACTTCATCTCTCGATTTTAATGTATATGCGCGTTTGATATCTGCTGGTAAACCCGATGTATGCGTGAGTAGATGATATACCGTAATCGCGTGATGTTTAAATTCGGGTAGTATATCTTTAACTGGTGTATGAAGATGAATTAATCCATCTTCGATCAGTTTCATGATCATCGTCGTTGTAGAAATGACTTTGGTTAACGATGCAACATCATAGATGACATCATCTCTATTTAGCTCTTTTTCAGGAAATAACCTAAAGTATCCAAGTGTTTCTAAATCCATAAAACCGCTTTCATTGACAATAGCGTAGGAGGCTCCTGGGAAGGAGCCCTCTTCAATCGCTTTTAATAAAATATCTGTTACTTCTTTCATATCTTTAACACGAACTTTCGTACTAAGAAAATGATAACTGCCAGACCTGATACCGATCCACCAATAATCACCGCTGTGATCACTGCTTGATTTCCTGGTTCTTCTGGTGTTACTGGTTCTTCAATAGGTATGCATTCACTGCCATTCCACTCTTCATCTACTTCACAGTTTGGTTCGACTTCTTTTGGAACACATTCTGTGCCGTTCCATTCTTCATCAACTTCACATACGGGTGGATTATCCACACAGACGCCATCAACTTCAGTTTGGTTGGGAAGACACACAAGGGGTTCTTCTTTTTCAACATCAGAAGCCCAGGGGAAACCTACATATTCAGTCCAATAAGTAGCTTGTAGTCTCTCTAAAGCACCAACCACTAGAGGATTAGAATTATTCAATGTTTTATAACTGAAAATTGCACTACCTTTAATGACATCATATGTTTGATTGTATCTTAGCTGTTCTAAAAATTCAGATTCATATGTCCAACCGCTATTTTCTGCATACCGGTAAAACCCATGTCCAACTATAAGATCAACACCCGTACCTTCGGTTATTCCTGACCACCAATCAACTAAATCGGCGTACGGTGCTAGTCCATGATCAAATTGCCAGTAAAGCTGTGGCATGATGTAATGAAGCCATCCTTCTTCAACCCATTTTCTACTATCTGCATATTGTGCACTATAGCTTTGCATGGTTGATGTTGATGTATTTGATCCATCAAGACCACCAGACTTCCAAATACCAAACGGTGAAATACCAAATTTGACCGTTTCTGCGCTATTCGTATTATATGTTTCAACAATGTTAAAGATATCTCTAACGAGCATATTCACATTTTCTCTACGCCAGTCTGCTAACGTTTGATTGGTTAGTTTTGTTCTGTTATATGTTTCTTCATCTTGACTATTATCCATACCACTATAGGAATAGAAATAATCATCAAAATGAATACCATCAACATTATAATTTGCCATTAATTCTTGAATCACATTTTTAATATAAGCTCTAACTTGATTTTCACCTGGGTTTAGAATTAATTTACCCTGTAAATCTTGTAATACAAACTCAGGATGTTGTCTTGCAAAATTGTCTTCATGTAAACTGTTTAATTGTGTCATCTTATCGCCAGACACATTCGATACGCGATAAGGATTTAACCACGCATGAAGCTCTATACCTCTTTTGTGTGCTTCAGCAATAATAAATTCTAAGACATCCCAACCTGGATCTTGTCCCTCAACACCTGTTAAGTATCGTGAGAAAGGTGCGTAATCAGATGGATAGAATGCATCATTCATGGGACGAACTTGGAAGAAGACCGTATTAAAGTTTAATGCTTCAATGCGGTTCAACATACTGATAATTTGGTTTTTATAGTTTTCTTCTGATGAGTGTTGTCCAATATCAATATTACCAACGGTTGCTACCCATACAGCTCTCACTTCAGCATCTTTTTCAACGTAGGGTGAAGGCAGTATGATTGGATCTGTTGAATTGTAATGATTGACGATTTCACCATCACGAATGACATACGTATTGGTTTCATTGGGTGGTATATTTAGACGAATGCGTTCTTCTAAGGTTTGTGATGCATTACCTGCTAAATCGGTTGCATAAAACTCAACCCAGTAAGTTGCATTTAATGATAAGACTAAATCTTCACTAAATTCAGCCCAAGCAGTCCATGCTCTTCCATTATGAAGTCTATAATAAATCTTATCCGTCGATTCAGATGGCGTAATACCTACAGTGACTTCATCAATGTAATACGTACCATCAAATTCACCCGTCACACTGATCACTGGATCAACAGGAGCGGTGCGATCGACATGAATTGTTTCAGATGTCACCGTTGCACAAGCATCATTATTCTTATATTCAATGGTATAGCTACCTTCATTAGGAAAACTTAAAGTTGAACTATAGGTTAACCATTCACCTTCATTAATGCGGTATAAAACATCGACTTGACCATTTAATGAGACCGTAACTTCTTGGTAATACGGATAATTTCCTGTGCCTAATATATCGATTTCAGGAACGGGATAGCATTCAGCAACAACACTGATTAATCTGTTAACTTCAACGGATTCAACATTTTCGCTGTTAATTGTTTTCGTTCGAATATAATAATTACCTGTACCATCTAAAACGATGGGTCCCGTATATAACTGCCATTCACCAACACTGCCATGATTAATCGCAACCCAAATCGGTTCACTATTTGAAGTAATCGTCAAAACTGAACCTGTAACATAACTGCTACCGATCATCGTTCCTGTGACATTAATCACTGGTATATCATTATTTTGTTTATCAATCTCAAAGGTGTATCCGGAGATGAGTGATTCTAATCCTGCTGAGGTCACGGCTTTCACATGAAGATTATAAATACCTTCTGATGAGAAAGTGAGTGGTGCAGTATATAATTCAAAAGGTGCGTTATTCACACTTACATAAATATCATCTGCTGCAGTGATGGTTGCTGTCACATCACTGGTATATAAAGAACCATTCATTGTACCTGATAAAGTAACATCAGGTGATGGTACAGAACTTTCTGGCCACATATTGAGTGGTGTTTCAGTCCACATCGTTGTAGCAACTGTATTCATCTGACTCTTGGTTAAAAATGCAGCACTATATAAAGCTGATCCTTTAATTTCAGGATGTTTTTGATTATACCTTAACTGCGTCGGTATTTCATCTGCTAACCAGTTATCGACATTATGAATACCATGTCCAATAATCAGATCAACATCCGTTCCTCTAACGACACTCGCCCACCAATCAACAACATCTGCATAAGGTGCTGTTGCATGGGTAAAACTCCAATAGACTTGAGGACAAATATAATGAACCCATCCTTCATCAACCCACTTTTTGCTATCAGCAAATTGTGAATAATAACTTTGAGAAGTTCCAGTTGAAGTATTTGAACCTTCACCTTGTGATTTCCAAATACCAAAGGGTGAAACACCAAAGCGAACATCTTTACTGTTGAGTGTGTTATGATCAACAACATCTTCCATGACACCACGAATGACATCATTGACGTTTTCTCTACGCCAATCACCAATCACTTGTCCTGGTAACTTGTACGTGTCATAAGTTACTGTATCACTTGAAATTCCACTATAGGGATAAAAATAGTCATCAAAATGGATACCATCAACATCATATAAAGTAATTAATTCTTTAACAACGTTTCTAATATACGTTTTAACAGCAGGTTCGCCTGGATTTAAAATATACGGATATACGTTATTTGAATAATTACCTGCAATCACTAAATCTGGATTTTGTTTAGCAAAGTTTTCATTGTGAAGTGTTTCTAACATGTCTTCTTCACTTAAAGCTGAATTTTGAACACGGTAAGGATTTAACCATGCATGAAATTGAATGCCTTGTGAATGTGCATAATCAATCATCCAAGCCATGACATCCCAACCTGGATCTTGACCTTCAGTTCCTGTTAACCACTTACTCCATGGTGCATAAGCTGAATCATAAAAAGCATCATTATTCGGTCTTACTTGGAATAAGATGGCATTCATGCTTTTCGCTTTGACGCGATTAATTAAATCTTGGAAAGCTAACTTATATTGTGATTCAGAGGTATGGACGGGCATGTTAAGTTGATGAACAGTTGCTACCCAAACACCTCTAAACTCTGTATCTGATTCGACATAACTTTGTGGAATCGTCACAGGGGTTGATGTATTGTAATGAAAAACGGTTTGTCCACCGCGTGTTAAATTAATAAGCGGTGTACTTGCATTGATGGTTTGACCACTCATCATCAAGATGACAAAGATGGATAATAGCGTTAGCAAGATGAGTTTATATCTTCTCATGTCAGACCTCCTTTTTAAAAAGTTTCTTTAAGTTTTGCATACCTGGAAATGCTTTATCTTGATCCATAAACGTTTTGGCTGTAAAAAACACATTACCACTGACAACGTCATGTTGGTTTGCATATTTGACTTGATCAACGATTTCGTTTGGGTTCTGATATCTTGAATCTGTACCTAAACGATACGCACCGTGACCGATGTAGAGTTTCACGTTTGTGTCTTTACATAAATCAACCCACCAATCTAGTAGATCAGCAAACGGTGCTAAATGATGTCCAAAATCCCAATAGATTTGTGGCACGATGTAATCAACGATACCTTCTTTAACCCATGTGACAGAATCTGCATATTGTCCATAATAAGATTCACTACATCTTGGGTCAACGTTTGCACCTTTTGGATCACTTTCTTTGGTTTTCCAAATACCAAACGGTGATAAACCAAACTGGAGTTTTGGATTATGTTTTTTAAGTGCTTGATACACTTTTCTCATGGCATCTGTGACATGATGTCTTCTAAAATCACCTAAAGACCATGACTCTTCTTCTCTAAATTCATATTCTTTCAAATCATTATAGACATCATCTAAGCCTGCATAAGGATAGAAGTAATCATCAAAATGAATGCCATCTACATCATAATTGGAAACGAGTTCAACCATCGAATCTGTAATAAACTGTTTGACTTCGTCTTTTGCTGGATTTAAAATCATTGCACCTTTTTTGTCTAAAACAATGAGTTCAGGATGTTTTTTAGCAAAGTTTAAGTCATCACATGTCTTTAAATACTCATCTTTAGGTATCGTTCCATTTAAGGATACACGGTATGGGTTACACCAAGCATGAAAGGATAATCCCCTTTGTTTCGCTTCTTTAATAATCCATGCTAAGACATCAAACGGAGGTTTTTTACCTTCAACTCCCGTAAAATATCTGCTATATGGGTTTAACTTTGATTCATAAAAAGCATCATTGGTTGTTCTTACCTGAAAGTAAAGCGTGTTGATGTTAAAGTCAACAGCTGTATCCAAAATAGAAATAACTTTCTTTTGGAAAAGATCAATATCTTCAACCGTGGGTAAATCAATATTAACTACATTAGAAACCCAAAATGCGCGAACCTCTTTTTCATGATACACTTCTGGAATTTCAACGGGTGTTTCAGAATTAAAATGGTTGATAATATCTTTATTTTCATTCATTTGATAAATCTTCATGGACATTTATTTCTCCTCGTAGTAAGTTAAGTAAGGCTTATGTGCAATAACTAATTCATCAAATGCTTTCTTCGCTTCAATCGTTGATTTTGTCAAAGGATGAATTTGTAATGCAAGAAGTGCTTTATCTAAATTCTTTTCATAAATGGCATCAGCAAGCAGTTCTTCATATGCTTTCACACTTTGAACTAAACCTCTGATCTGAACTGGAAGTTGTCCAATATGTACAGGAATGGGGCCATCTTTGGTGATGCGACACGTAATTTCAATCGCACACCCATCAGGAAGATCGGTGATGTGTCCGTTATTAATTGTATTCACCACTTGATAATCACGTTTGTCATTATAAATCGATGAAATGACAGAACATGCGACATCTGAATAGTAAGCTCCACCACGTTTAGACAATTCTTCAGGTTTTTCCTTCAATTCAAGATCTTCATATTTCTTAAATAATTTCGTTTCAATATCTTTAACGAGTTCAGCTCTTGTTTCATGTTTTTCATAAGATGCCATAAACTTCTTAAACATCTCTTCATAGAAATAATAATACTTAAGATATGGAGATGGATAACATTTTAATTCTTTAACAAACTGATGACTCCAAGCCAGTGGATCGATGTTATTCATCGTCATTTGATTTTCTCTCATCTTTTCCATAATCTCAGGAAGACGATCTTTTTTACGATGGAAGACGTTTAAAACAAACGATAAATGATTTAATCCTCCAAAAATAGGAACTAAATCTTTAGGTTTCACTGAAAGTTGATCTGCAAAATGCATGGTCATGTTAATCGGAACATTACATACACCAATGTATCTTTCAAAATCACAATATCTAAATACAGCTTCAGATACAACACCTGCAGGATTCGTGAAATTAATCAACCACGCATGTTCACAAAGTTCCTTCATATCTTTAATGATGTCATAGATGACTGGTACTGTTCTCAGTGCTTTAAATACACCACCCGCACCATTTGTTTCTTGTCCTAGCATGTTATATTTTGCTGGAATGCGTTCATCTTTAATACGTGCATCGAGTAAACCCACACGAAACTGTGTTGTCACAAAATCAGCATCTTTTAAAGCTTCTCTACGGTTCAATGTTAAATGGATTTCCATAGGAATACCCGCTTTTTCAACCATACGTTTCGCTAAATTTCCAACAATATGTAATTTTTCTTTGCCTTCTTCAATGTCCACTAACCATAATTCACGAATAGGGAGTTCATCATAACGTTTGATAAATCCTTCAATGAGTTCTGGTGTGTAAGATGATCCTCCACCGATGGTGACAATCTTAATTCCTTGTTTCATCGTTTGATCCTCGTTTCTTCCAAATGTTTATCAATCAATTCATCTTGTTTAATCCCAAGATGATCTAGTGCTCTTAAATAAGCTCCAACCATCGGAATATATATTGGTCTTACAAGATAAGCTTTAGGTATTTCCTGTGTTAGATAATGTTTCATGCTATCAATTAAATGATGTGATCCCTCTTCAAAGACTCTACCACCTATCACGACAGGTATGTCTTCATGTTCTGCATGTACTTGTTTGATCACACCCGCGGTTTGATAACCAAGAAACATGCCAACTCGAGAAATAATCTCGATGGAAACTTCATCACCTTCATTGGCTAATTTAAATGCTAATGCAGTAATTTTCCCTAAATCATGACGATTTATGCGTGGTGTTGGATAAAATAAATGAACAACATCAGACATCTGATCGACATGTAAAATTTTGGGTATCTCATCCATAAGTCTTGTATGTTTATAGGTGAGTTCTTCTGCTCTAAATGCATAATGCAGTGATTCTCTTGCGATATCAAGACCACCACCATAAATACCTAAGGTAAAACCTAAACTACGTAAGATGGCTTTTTGACCGTCTTTATTCATGGCTGCAGAATTTGTTCCAGTTCCACAAATCGCAACCGCACCAAATGGTGTTTTAAGACCACTTCTTAAGATCAGCCACGCATCATTTTCAATGGTAAATGGAATATCACCTAAAATGTGTTTCGTTGCTTGATTCAAACGATCAAAATCTTCAGGTAAATCAGCACCTGATATCCCTAGATGTGCATATGTAATCTGATTGAGTTTTAAATCTTTAGCATCTAATGCATCTTGAATCAGTGTTTGTATTACCATCTGATATGTTTCTACACCAAGGGATTGATGATTACAACCTGTACCAATGGCTTGATACAAAAGACGACCTTCTAGATCGAACAGTCCAAGATGTGTCTTTGTTCCTCCACCATCAATTGCAAGTATCATTGGTATCCCTCGCTTTTTAAAGATAATAACTAACCTGTCCTAAAATCGTTTGTTTTTTAGCTCCTGTAGCCTTCGTTGCATTAGAAGGTTTACGGTTTATTGTTTCATTTCCTAGGATTAAGAATGCTAAAGCTTCTTTTGCTTTACTGTCATAGCCTAATTCTTCTAAGATCATGATTTTAATTTCTTTTAATTCTTTTTTGATTTCATTCATCAAAAATGTATTGTATGCACCGCCGCCACTAAAGATGATTTCATCAAGTTTTACATCGTTCATCACAAAATCTTTATAGGCTTTAACAATAGAATCTTTCGTAAATTCAGTGAATGTTCTAATTAAATCCTCTTTTTTCTCGTTTTTAAAGAGGGCTAATATATCTTTTGTATACGCATCACCAAAGAGTTCTCTTCCTGTTGACTTAGGTGGTTTTTGTTCTAAATAAGGATGTGCCATCAAAAGTTTATGGAGTGGTCGAATGACTTTTCCATTTGATGCAGTATTTCCATCTTGATCATATGGCTTACCAAATAAGCTTAACATGGCATAATCAATCATTAAGTTTGCTGGACCCGTATCAAATGCAATCATTTCATCCAAAGTACCACCTGCTTTTAATACGGTCATATTGGATATGCCACCCAGATTATGAAGTGCTCTTGTTTTCTTAGGATCACTAAATAACACATAATCCACATAAGGCACTAACGGAGCTCCAACGCCACCCGCTGCAATATCAGCTGTTCTAAAGTTAGAAACAACGGTTGTTTTTACTTTAGACGCAATTGCAGAACCATCACCTAGTTGTAGTGATGATTTGATGTATTCAGAATTATCTTCATTGATATGCCATATCGTTTGTCCATGTGATGCAACAAACGCTAAATCTTTACTATCAATACCATACGACTTGCAAAGTGCTAAAACAGCATCACCAAATGCATAACCAAGTTCCATATTTAAACTTGATATTAAAGCAGGTGTGCACGCATCATCTTTCATCGCATCTTTTATTTTTTTCATTAAGTTAAGTTCAATTGGATACGTTTCAAACGAAAGTACCTTGACTTTTGTTTGAAGGAAACTGCCATCAATCTCTGCTAAACAAACATCGATACCATCCAATGAGGTGCCACTCATGATTCCAACTGCCATCTTCTTCATGATACCTACCCCTTCTCAAATCTATTATAATTCATCTTTAGATGATATACCTGTTTCATACTGTGTTATGGTTGTTTTTTTCAATTTCGCTAAATTATGCCCTTATGAGTGAAAAAAAGATAAAAAAACGCGTGATTTCTCACACGTTTTACACTATCTTTTGAATTTCTTAAACGTCTTATAGGTCATCTCTAATGTTCTAACTGACCTATCAATATCGGTATATGCACAATGTGCAAACAGAGCGTCCACCACACACATTTGAGATATACGTGAGGTCATCGCACCACTTCTAAATTCACCTTCTAAAGAAGATGTGTATAAAACAATGTCGGATAAATCAGCTAAAATGGATGATCCTAACTTCGTAATAGAGATAATTTTCGCTTTATTCTCTTTAGCAAGTAAAGCTGCGCTCACGATCTCTTTGGTTTTACCTGAATTTGAAATAAAGATAATCACATCTTTTTGATTAATGAATGATGCGTCTACAAGCTGTTCATGTGACTCGCCTTGAGCGATACAGAACTTATTGATTCTTCTTAATTTCATTTCTAAATCTTTACATACAAGATAGGATGAACCTTTACCAAAGATTAAGATTTTACGTGCTGCCATAATCAGTTCGGCTGCTTGTTTCGTAACCTTCTCATCATACATCTTTAAAGTGTCTTCTAAAACACGAATATTATTTTCAATCGCAGATCTTCCACAGTGTTCATCTCTACCTAAGATGACATCGACATATTCTTTATTTTCGGGAATTTCAACTTTAGCATTGGCTAAAATAAAATCGATTTTAAAGTCTTTAAATCCCTTATAGCCCAACTTCTTGCACATGCGAACAACCGATGCAGGGGAGGTATATGCAGCTTCAGCAATTTTTTCAACACTGAAATCTTTGATTGATTCTTTATTTTCAATGAGGTAATCTAAAACAACACGTTCAGCCATGCTCAGTTCTTCTTTGTATTTAAGCATTGTCAACATGACACTCATGAAGTTCACCTCTTCATTTAATATTTAGCATTTCTATGCAATCATATTATAACATTATTGATGCCTTTTGAACTAACAAAATGAATGCGCTTTACTTTTCAAGAAAAGTAGAAAGAAAAAAAGCAAAGGCCTCTTTGCTTTTTCTCTGATGGATGTCCATCATGTGGAGGGAAAAAATGATTTTAAATCACTTTACCTGGGTTTAAGATGTTCTTCGGGTCGAAGGTAGATTTAATACCTTTCATGAGCATCAACTGTTTTTCACCCAGTTGTTTTTTCATATATTCTTTTTTTGCATAGCCAATACCATGCTCACCAGAAACCAGTCCACCAAACGAAAATGCTTTTTCATATAGTGCATTGAATCCGACTTTGAGTTTTTCTTTCCATGTCTCATCATCCATTCCATCTTTACAGAAATAGATATGAAGATTACCATCACCAACGTGTCCAAAGTAAGGAATACGCACGTTTAAGTCTTCCGAGATTTTTCTAACATAATTTAAAAATGCTCCAATGTTGGACCGAGGTAGAACCACATCGCATTCATCAATTTCTGAAGTGGATGCTTTAATCGCTTCTAGGAAGCCACCACGTACTGTCCATACGCTCTTTCTTCTTTCTTCAGTGTCTACTAAGAAAACATCAAGTGCGTTGTATTTATTCACACAAAGTGAACTTGCAATTTCGATATCTTCTTCGATTGCAGTTTCATTATTTCCATCATAACTGATGAGTAAATAAGCTTCAAAATCATTATGTGGAATCTTCTTACCTAAGAAGGTTTCACTGTATTGTAGTGATTGTTTTTCTAAGAACTCTAAAGCTGTTGGTAAAACATGTTCATTGATTAATTTAGGTGCTGCAGCTATCGCGTCTTCTCGCGATTTAAATGGAACGAGTAAACTCACACTCTTTTTCGGTTTTGGAATGAGTTTTAAGGTTGCTTCAACGATGATACCTAGCGTGCCTTCACTACCAATGATTAAATCTTTTAAGCCATATCCTGTGGAATTTTTAACGACTTTACCACCAAATTGTACGATTTCACCATCCGGTAAAACAACTTCTAAACCTCTGACCCAGTCTCTTGTAACACCATATTTGATCGCCCGCATACCACCTGCATTGGTTGAAATATTTCCGCCTATGGTTGCTGATTTTTCACCTGGATCAGGTGCGTAAAAGAGATTTTCTTTTTCAACATGTTCATAAATATCCATCAATAAGACACCTGGTTCAACACGTAGTGTTAAATTGGTTTGATCGAGTTCAATGATGTGATTCATCTTTGAAACATCAAGTAAAATACCACCATAAAGAGGGACACACGCACCGACTAAACCTGTACCACTACCACGAACAGTTACAGGAATTGTTTTTTCAAATGCGTATTTCATGATCTTAGATATCTGATATTTGTCTTTAACGAGTAAGTGAATTTCTGGGTAGTGTGAAACAGTGTCCAGTTCATCATGTGAAAAATCTTTTTCGATTTGTTCACCAACAAACGTAAACTCATGTCCTACGATTTCTTTTAAATACTTAATATCAGCTTGATTTAATGTATGATATGTCATGCATTCACCTTCCATACCTGATCAATCAGTTTATTTAATTCAGGTAGGACATCATAGATGTTACCTACAATTGAATAATGACTGATGTCAAAGAGTTTATTATGTTCATCTTGATTAACGGATATGATTAATTCAGCTTCTTTCATACCTTCAATGTATTGAACTGCACCACTAATTCCTAAATTGATAATCAGTTTAGGTTTAACTGTTCTTCCTGAAAGTCCGATTTGGTGCTTAGCATCAAACCATCCATTTTCAATGAGTGGTCTCGTACATGCAACTTCCGCATTTAATTTTTGAACGAGGGGTTGGATAAGTTCTAAATCTTTTTCTTTTTTAAATGCTCTACCGACAGCAATAATCACTTCAGCTTCGGAGATATCTTTGACTTTGGGTTTTTCAGTTGCTTGAATGAGTCTTGTTTTTCTTTCATGAGGGATTTCTTTTGTATCCTCATAAGATACTTTTCCAAAAGGAGTCACTTTTTCTGGAAGATTAAACATCTTATAACGAATCGTTGCAAGCTGTGGTCTATGGTTTGGTGTATTAATTTTTGCCATAATATTACCACCAAATGCGGGTCTAATTTGAAGAAGATCCCCATCAGGTTTAATATCTAACATGGTGCAATCTGCAGTTAATCCTGTTTTAAGTCTTGCTGCGATACGAGGTGCAAAACTTCTTCCCAGTGGTGTAGATCCAAAGAGAATCACGTTATTTTGATGTGTTTTGAAAAAATGCTCAACAACATTGGTGTAAACCTGGACATCAAAATCGGTATACGCTTCATTCTCATAGGCAAACACATGATCTGCACCATAAGATAATGCTTCATTTACCATATGTTTAACATCACTACCAATGATGATGGCAAACACAGGTTCTTTAGTGATTAATGAAAGTTCTCTTGCTTTACCTAAAAGTTCCCATGATACAGGATGTGCGATGTTGTTACGTTGTTCAACGTAAACTGCAATTCCTTTATATTTTGACTTATCGACACAAGGTTTTACGGTTTCTACAAGTTCACAGACACCATTAGGTCCTCTTTTAACACACATCTTACAGATCTTACAGGATGCATTAATCGATAAATACATATCTGTATATTCAAATGCATTGAATGGACATAAATCGATTAATGCTTTTGCTATTTCAGGTGTGACTTTATCGTTGTTTACTTTAATATATGCCATTTCTGTTCACCTACACATAGCGACTTTCTTTTAAAATATCAAACATTTTTTGAGCTAGTTCTTCTTTTGATCCAACCACTTTCTTCGTATCCATGCGTTTTTGTGGTGGAAAGATTTCATCAACTTGTGTGGGTGATCCTGATAAACCATAATGATCTGGGTTTTGGTCTTCTAGATGCTTTAAGGATACCATGCTGATCTGATAACCCTTCATCATTTGCTTACGACGATAGGAAGGAAGTCTGGGAGTATTCATGTCTTTTTCAATGGTAATTAAACATGGCATCTCAATTTCTACAATCTCTTCATGATCATCAAAAGCGCTTCTTAAAATCAAGGATTTTTCTTTGATTTCAACGATTTCTTTGACGTAAGGGATGTGAGGAATGCCTAAAAATTCAGCTATTTCTGGTCCAACTTGGGCTGTATCTCCATCTGTTGTTTGTTTGCCACATACGATGACATCAAAGTTACCGATATGTTTAATCAACTGTGATAACGTATACGATGTAGCAAGCACATCTGCACCTGCAAATCTTCTGTCGCTAATTAAGGTTGCATCATCTGCTCCCATATAAAGTGCTTCATTTAAAACAGCGGTTGCCGATGGAGGCCCCATCGTAATCGCGTGTACTTTCGATGTTTGATCTTTTTCTTTAAGTTTAAAGGATGCTTCAAGTCCGAAAAGATCAAATGGATTCATTTTAACGTTATTTCCGTCACGAATGAGTACCCCAGTTTTTGGATCCACTTGGACGTTGGATGATGCGGGTACTTGTTTAATGCAAGTGATAATATTCATAGACTACCTCTAAGTTCATAGTGTTCATTTATACGTTATCATAGATAAACTCAGAAAAAAACGAATTGTTAAAAATCACTCGCTTTTTTCATCTTTAGGAAAATATGTTCGTTTGAATGATGAAAAAAGCACCTTTTGAGAGGTGCTTTCAATCATCGTTATGTATTACTCAGTCATTTCTCTTTTTAAGAATTCTTTGAGTAAATTGATAAACCGGTTCACATCATCTGGATGAATGATGAGAATAAAATCTTCGGAAAAATCACTATGCTTATAGTTAATTTGATCAGCTAGTGCTCTAACTCTAATCACGTATTCGCCAGCTTGTAAATCAAGATCAAATGAGTCATCATCGGATGCGTAAAGTGTTCCATTGATACTAACCATATACGATAGACTATTATTGACTGGATCAAATCTCAAGTCACCATTGCTATCGACAAAGAAATTAGCAGGTTTATCTAATCTGATGCGCATATCAGGAAAGCCTACAGGTGCAGGTCTTGGAATATGTTCACCTTTGACGATGAACACACCATTTGATACTGAGCGAACGGTATTATCAGAAGGTGTATTTAAAATATCATAAGATCCTTCTTCATTCTTTAGTGACATGGTTGATGAACCACCACCATCCATGTTATAAGCTCTGACTGCTTCAAAGTAGACCATGATTTGTGCGAGTTCATAGAGATTGACGCCATCCATCCCGAGTGGTTTATTTCTACCATCAACGACGACAAAGAAAATGGTTCCATCCGCTTTTTGACCAATGGCTGTTCTTGGATGTTTAAATGATGGATCTAAACCTCTTTCAAGATACGTTACAGGAACACCATCTTTAACGATTTCATCATAAACACCAACTGCAAAACGTACATCTTCAAAACCACATCCAATCTTACGTTGAACAACTACGTAGTCTAGGGATGTGATCAAATCATCATCATTAAAACCTGTTCCAACAATCACGAACTGGTGATCTTGAACGGTCATTTCAATCGTATTTTCTGAAAGTAATACACCACTTCCAAAATAACGAACGCCATCCATCTTTGTTTCTTTAGCATCAACAACAACTTTATTGTGAGTTGACGAAATAGGCATATCATAATTATCAAAATAAACAGTCACTTTATCATTTGCAGTAGGTAGATCATTAATACGTTCAACCGCAACTTCCTTCTTTAATGCACCATCTTCATCATAAACAAGGAGTTGATAGCCTGAATAACAAGGAACACCAAACACTGCTGTACCATCATCTTTAAAGCCTGCAAGAGGTCTTGTCGAAACAACACCTGTTGCAATATTTTCGAAGTTTCTTATATATCCACCTTGAGGTTGACCATTTAAATTAGTGATCGATGTGTTATAGAAGTCACCATTAACACCACCGATGACATCGTAATTTGGATATCTTTCTTCAATGTCATCTGCATGAGCAATAATCGTACCTCTACCCCAAGAATCATGAGGTTTATAAGAGTCACCAACTACAACATTTAAATCAGCAAACTGAGAAACGTTCGCACCCAAATAGTTAATCACTTGATTGGATGTGACACCATCATACTCTAATTGACCAACAATTTCTGTATGTCTTACACCTTCAACAAATTCTGTTTCCTTCGTTGTGATGAAAAGACGCATTTCTGCATTAACAGAGGGTCCAACAAACATGAAGATTGTGATTAGTAAAATCAATAACGACCATAGTTTTTTCATGTTCTTCCTCCTATACCGTTGGTAATGTCACTGTCGTTGTACCTACAGCTGAAAGTGTCATCGTAAAACGATACATGACACTATCCACAGTGACATCAAAGATAATTTGTTCGAAATAGGTATCACCTACAATAAGTTCTAAATTAGATACTGTACTTCCAGGAAATTCACCTTGGAAGAAATCAGCAACTTCATCGTTGTAATCTGTCTTTAAGAAATATTTGCCACTCACAGTTTGAAACCATGAAGCTTCTAGATCTTTGAAGAAATGAAATGAATCATTCTCTGTTTGGGTTATGGATTCTTTTCGATATCCTTCTCCCACTGGATAATAACGATCAATCATACTTCCTTGTTTTTCAAAGAATTCTGTTTGATCATCCATTTCAAATGATGATTTACTGCCATCCACCATCATTGTCATCTCATATAAATCAGCAGATTGTTGAATGCTGATTGTTAATGTGTAATTTGTCATTAAGTCTGTCGCATCAAACGTTTTTTCAAAGTCTGATTTTTCTTTAATACAAACATCATCCACTAAAATTTCACCATCACCACAGTTAATCACCGTAGGAACTTCTTCTTGTTGACACGATCCTAAAACAAATAGTGCGATGAAAAGCATATAAAATGCTATTTTTTTCAATTTGATCACTCCTCACTTTGTGTGCGTATTGTACCTTATAACGTTATTTTATAGAAAAGTCTGTGAAAATACCGTTCAATTAGTGTAAATAAAAGGGTAATCAGCGAAACAAAAGGCCATCAACCGAAAAGATGATGACCTAATCACTTCAATTTTTACACATTCATGTTATTCTTTTTCTTCGATCTCATGAACAACGATTTGTGGAAAAGGAATATTAATCTTCTCTTGATCACACATCAGTTTTAACTCTCTATTCATCGCTCTTCTGACTTTATGTCGGTTAATCTCTTCACACTTTGCAGTCACTCTAATAACAACCGATGAATCTGCGAGTTGATCAACGCCCACATAAAAGGGACCATCTTTGATTTCTGAAATATTCTTTTTCATTTCGGGAAGGTATTTTTTAATGATTTTTTCAATCTCGATTAAGTCCGCTTGATACTCTACCGATAAATCTGAGATGGCAGTTGATAATTCAACACTCGTATTGACAATACCTCTGATATCAGAGTTATTGATGATAAGTACGTCGCCATTTAAGTCTTCAATTTTCGTTGTCCGAATACCAATTTCTTTGACAATACCTCTTCTTGCATTGACTTCAACGATATCACCCACAACAAATTGTTTTTCAAAGATGATGAATAAACCTGCAATAATATCTTCAATCAAACTTTGTGCACCAAACGATAATGCTAAACCTATGATTCCAGCACCTGCTAAAAGCGTTGGTGTTTGTACGCCCCAAGCACTTAAGATTAAGAATGCGGCGATGATAAAACTGGTATAACGAATAACAGAAGACATCAGTTTACCAACTGTTTCACCGCGATGTCCTTTACGTGTAAGTAAATGAACGAAAAACAAAAAGAGTTGGTTAAGTATCCAAACAAATATTAAAATCGTTAAACTTTCTAATACCGTTACATAGTGATTGGTGAAGAACTCTACGATATTAAAAAATTTTCCTATAGAATTACTGATGATTTGCGAAAATGTCGTGTTAGGAAAGATGACATCTGCTAAACTCCCTATTAGGATTAAAACTAAAATTACAGAACCCATGATAATCAATCTTAATTTTTCTTGTTTCGATTTTTCTTTAAAGTTCATTTCATTCACTCCTTATTGATAATCTCATCATAAATGATATGACGGATTTGAATATTGATTTCATTCTTAATACCGATAACTACTAAAACGTCTTTGTCGATGGGAATACTGATGGTCAATGTTGCTGATTTGCTATTACCATCTGGTGTAAATGAAAATGAATGAGAAGACATCCACATCTGTTCACCTGATGTTACATCATATAAATCGACATAAGGTGTTTGAAAATAGTGATTAGGGTCTGTTACGGTGAGCGTGACATAGAGATTACGTGCAAAGTAATCAATTTGGACATCAACATCATAATCTCCCAAAGTCGTTACAACAATTTCTTCTATTGGAATTGATTCTTCTTGAAGTGTATCTGGATTCGTGTAGATGACATGACCTCTTAATGTATATTCAGATAATGGATCAAGATTCATAAATACGACTTCTTCACCGTAATGACTAAATTCATTTGAATTGATTTTCATTGTTTCAACTAAGATAGTTCCTTTAAACAATTCAAGGTTATAAACAGCTTCAACATTTTGATTAGATCCATGATAAATCATAAAACCAATGTCGTGCTGATTATAATAATCTAAATAAACAGATGCATACATCTCAAAAGGTGGTGTGATCCACATCTCATCAAGGATGATAAGACCATTGACTGTCATTGCTTCTAAATAGAGATGTGTCCTTGAAAATAGATTCATGAGCGTTACAGTCATTTCCGTTTGTGTAATGTCGACAAACTCATAAAAGGTTTGTTCATCGTAAGTTGTGCCATAGTATAGTTTAATCGATTGATAAATAGAACCTGGATCTATCACTTTTACATCAATATCAAATGATGGCTCAAAGATATCAGAAGATTTCGTATACCCCATAATAAAACCACCCGAAACTTCTTTCGTTTGAACAACAACTTGATCAAGTACTTCATTCCCAAATCCTTTACTTCCAACAACTTTTAAGATATATGTTGTATTAGCTTTAAGCATATCAAAAACACCACTGGTTTCCCCTAAGCCAATGGGTATTTCATAGTTTTCTAGTTGACTTGTAAGTATCACTTTGAGTGAACCTTCATCAAGTGCGTGTTCTTCATCGGTGACTTGAACTTGAAATGATATTTCGTTTAATAAAGCCGTATACTTTAAGATCGTCGCTGTAGGACTTTTAGGAAATAGGACAGTGACAGTAACCACTGCAACCACGGTCATCATCAAAGAAGAAAACCAAGTTTTCATGATTTCATAACGTGATTTTTTGTTATTTAGCTGATATTTGCGTTCCCTCATAAACACCTCAAGATTTCTTAAGGTTTACCATGTATGTATGCAACGTTGTTCTTTAATTTTATTATACGACTTACCTATCAAATCATGTATAAAAAAATGAATGGCTTGTCCCATTCATTTAAGATATGATTTCTTTACTTCTGTTTCTTCAAATTCGAATGTGCATCTTTGGTTTGTCTTAATCCAAAGAGTAAACTAATAAGTGACTTATGATAGGGGATAAAGACTTCTTGATCCATCATCTTGAGTATCTCATCTTCTGTCGCCCATTTAACCCCTTGTACTTCCTCATATTGAAGTTTCAAAGCGTCAATATCAATATCATCTTCAACAATATAGATATCATCGTAGCCTACTCTAAATGGGACTGTAATTGCAGGTCTTACTTGTGATAAATCAATCTTTAATCCGAGTTCTTCATAGACTTCTCTTTCGGCTGCTCTTCTTGATGTATCACCTGCTTGTGCGCTACCTCCAACAGATAAATCCCACATGTTAGACCAACCTTTTTTAAAGGGCTGTCTTTGCTGGATCAGCATCTGATTTTTAGTATTAAAGATACACACATGAACAACCAAATGGTAAAAACCTTCAGGTATTTGATCTCCCCGAATAATCGTTTTTCCTGTTAGTTCACGATTTTTATCATACAAATCCCAAAATTCCATGATACCCTCTACCGATATTTTTTTACAATGTCTTCCATAAACGGAAGTTTATCTTCTAATTTTTTAACCAATGTTAATTGATTCACTGCACGTTCTAAATTATGTTTAGGTCTATGAATCTTAAAGTAATGATCACCAAGTAAATAATCCATTAAAAATCGCATCCCTAATTCTAGCGTAATTAAAATAGAACTCCATGCTAAATAGTCAAATTCAGCTTCTGTCATTGCTTCTTTTAAAGGACGCATAAATCCTTTGGTGAACGCTTCAAAATAAGATAGATCAACATCAATCAAATCCAAATTGGTTTCATCTTCCTTAGCTGTACTACAGCCAAAGCGAATCGCATCCCCAAAGTCGTATAACAAACTTCCTGGCATCACAGTATCTAGATCTACTAAACACTTTACTTTAGGTTCACATTTATCAAATAAAATATTATTAATCTTTGTATCATTATGCGTTACACGAAGTGGAATCTGATTGGCGGTAATACCTTGAACAACTTTTTCCATCACATGAGCTCTTTCATGGATAAAATCAATCCATTCTTTCGCTTCCAGTTTACGCTCTATAATCGCATCACTCAACGATTCTACAAAGCGTTGGTACCGTTTCGGTGTATGATGAAAATCTTCAATTGTTTCAAATAAAAGACTTGCATCAAATGAGTTTAATCTCTTTTGAAACTCACCAAATGCTTCACCCGCTAATTCTAAATAAATCGCGTCTGGTACTTGTTCATACGATGTTGAATTTTCTACAAAGTGATAAAGACGATAATAATCTTCACCCACTTTATAAAAAGATTCACCTGTATGTGTTGGAACGTATGATAGTACGCGGTCCTTATAAACAATACCTTCTTCTTGGTATTGTTTTTTTATGTGCTCAGTCACAAGTTCAATATTTCTCATCAGTTCTGGGATTCGTTTGAATACAGCTGGGTTAATCCATTGTAAGACATATTGTCTAAATGGATTTTCACACGTGACCAAATAAGTTTCATTAATGTGTCCATAACCGTATTTTTCATGCGTAACATAGGTTCCCTCATAAAGGAACTGATCAATAATATCTTTCATCTAGATGACCTCTTTTAGCATATTTCACTTCTTCTATTGTAACACCACTTTATTATTCTAATTCTATTTTTCTTAAAAACGTGTAAGCTAACTGTAAGAATTAACGATGAAAAGGGGTCAACCGAAAAGGTTAACCCCATGAAACATCTTTATATCTATTCACTTACAACATATGTATCAACGTATAAAATCCAATCGAAAGCTTGATAAATATACTCATAACCGATCAAATAACCATAAACCGTAATCGTTTGTCCAAGGAGTCCATACATCGTTTGATTAAATGGATCATAGGTATCCCCCCAAAGTTGAAGATCATACGTATTATCTGTATAACCATCTTCTCTTAAATCAAAGGATGGATACCATTGGTTTCCACTAAATACAACAACACCTGTAAAACTGATGTAGTGGTTAAATACACCTGGGTCTAAGTAATCTAAAGCTAGAATATCTTCAACTGTCATATGTGAAGCTGTTGTATCTACTGTGTGATTCTTAGATAAAACTTTCACATCAACCGTTTGACTCATCACAGGCACATAATCTTCATACTCATAATTAGTTCTCATGCCTAAAACTTCAACTTCGTCGCCCACTTCAATTGCTGGATAACCTGCGGATGCTCCCGGAAGTTCAACATAAATAGATCCTGTTTCATCTTTAATGATCATAAAGTATTCTGGATAAATAAATTGCACAATACCTTTTGTATGATAATAAGTTCCTAGTCTTCCGTAAAGGACATCATAGATGGTTGCTAGTCCAACAGGTCTTACTTCTACACTAAAGATGATTGAGCCAGAAATATAATCGCTAATAGCTGGATCATACACTTTAATGGTTGCTCTTATTTCAATCATACGTTTTTCAGATACGATGCCTACTTGCCATTGATCAAAATTAATTGCATTTTCTAATGGATCCACACATTCAAAATCAATCATCGATTCATGTATTTGATCATAGAACCACCAATCAATATCTTCACCAGAATCATAGATTTGACCCTGTCCATAGGTATAAACTTTATCTTTAATGAGTTCTAAAACTTCTAAAGGTGTTAATTCAGGTAAAGAGATATCATCATATGAACCGATGAAATCAACAAGTAAATAATCCATTAAGACAACATCATTTGGGAATAAGACATTGATATAAATATTTTCACCAATGAGCTGCATCATATCATACATCGACATACCATAAGATCCCATAATGGTCGCATCCAAACTGTAAGCTTCTTGGTCTGTTAAATGGTGTCTTATATAAATACGGTAACCATCATCATCTAAATAGAAATAATCAAGATATTCATCATAACCAAGTTTACCGTAAACCTTTAAATAATCTCTTCTTAAGTCGTCAACCTCTAAATCGGTCGTATACAAAGTTTCAAGACTCATATCTCTTGGTATAAAACTGATATAGCCATAATCATCCATATTTTGGATAAATACGTTATAAGAGTAATTCATAATGCCATCAATCATTGATTTCTTACCATGAATGGTGACGACTGTTCCTGGTTCTTCGTACATTCCAAGATATCCCTTATAGTAATAAATATCACCATCAATCATGAAATATGCATGATCAAAGGATGAATCAATAACAACTGCACTTAAATCAATTTCATCAAATAGAACTGTCTGATCAAATAAATCATCCAGTGTATTATACGTAAATCCTTTAATGAACACATTGAAGATTTTCGTTGCTAAACCTGTTCCATAAGAGACTGACATCTCAATCGCAATTTCAACATCTTCATTTGTATCAAGAACATTGTAGTAATAGCCAGCATCCAGTAAAACTTCGCTGTTATTTAAGATTTGATAATCGATCACTGTGGATGAAAAGAGATTAACGTAGAACGTCAGAGGAATGGATTCACCCGGATAATAAGGATGATCATAACGATTTTGAATAAGTACATCAGCAATATGTTCTGCAATCACTTGATCGTCTGTTTCATTTAAAACAATGTTTCCAAGTCCATCATAATTGCGATAACCCATAATGAGTGTAATTTGATCGCTATCTTCATATGTCGATGCACCCAAAATAAAACCTTTTAATGTGACATTGTAACCAATGTAGTTATATAAGTTGGATTCTTGATAATAAACACTTTGAATACGAATACGTTCATGACCAACAATAAGTTCATAATGACCCCAATTGTAACGTTCGAGTCTACCTGTCACAGAAACGAATTCACCTAAATGTTGATCAAATGAGTGATCTTCAGTAGATAATGTTTCAAGATCAATTGGTGTTGCTGCTAAAGTAGGGAGTGTATGATACATCATTTCCCATTCAATCGTTTCAAAGATGTATCTACCATCTTCAAACCGCATGATACCTGTAAATGAACCTTGTTGACCAATTTCGTATTCACCATAAAAATAATTATAAGGTGTTGCTTTAACGATTAAATAATCCTGACCATCATGAATGAGTAACCCATAGCGACTGTAATCGAAAGCAAATGTTGCATAGATCTGTCCATCGACTTCAACCACTTCACCAATATGTGATTTCGCTTCATCAATGGTCATTGAACCAATCGATGCCATCGGTATGATATTAACCTGAATTACGTGTTCAATGGTTGTGTTATCAATCGTTATCCAGACGGACAACGGAATGGTTAATGGCTCTGTGGTTGGATAAACATAACCAAAATTAAGATCAATCTGAGATTGGTTTGCAGCTAAAATTGTATAACTAATTGTTGCATTAAACGGTGTGTAACTTGAAGGCATAAAGTAATCATCATCTGCTAAAAGTGGTACACCCCAAATGGATTCAACCCAATCAATTAAAATCTCTTGTTTTTCTGCTAGTGTGTAATCAATAGGTGCAAGACCACCATCGATACCTAAATATGTAGTTCTCCATCTCACATTATATTCATCGATCCATAATGCAATAGAAACATGCTTGTTAACTTCTGCTCTCAGTTGATACATGGTGTATTCATCAACTGCATCAAATAAGAGTTCATAGCCACCAGATGATAAAATGAATGACCATCCATCGTCTTCAAGATATCCTGAGACAATCACATACTGATTATATGACGATTGGAGTTCAGGATCCATGTTGATCAAATCTCTAAGTGACATCACATTCGATTGAATTGGTGTTTCTAACCCTCTTTCAATAATATGAACAACTAACGGTACATTAAGTTCATCTCTACGGTCGTGTGCTAAATAAATGTTTTCTTCATAATCATAATCATGACGCGCAAACCCATACAGAATAACATGATCGCCTTTAAACATATCAGCGTCATAACAGTCGACTAAAAGCATACCAGTTGCATCTTGAATGATCGCCATTGAAGGGTTGCGATAAACCACATAGCCTTCAACATAACTTGGTTCATACATGCCTAATTGTTTAAATGCTTCAATCGTTAAGACTTCAGGACCGACTAAAAGTGTTTGATAAAGATAGGTTCTACTTGCAGTACCTTGACTGATGGTTAACTCAATTTTAATGGTTGTTGGCTGACTGACATAACCAAAATACTGTTCGCGTATGTCATATAAGTCTTCACCTTCAATAAACGTCCACGTGATCTGTCCACCTAAAACGGGGTGATAAGGAAGCATTTCAAATGTTTCATATGATGTAAATGTGTGATCAGCATATTGATTAGAGAACAGTGTTAATATCATTTCTACACGTTCAAGATCTGTATATTCAGGAATTTGAATGTCTAATCGTTGTCCCGTAAATAAGAGTGCTGGATTTCCACTTCCATCAAGATAGAAATAACCTCTAATTAAGACTTCTAAACCTGCAAAACCAAAGATTTGTTCATAACCTTGATACGTAAGTGGTGTAATCGTGAGTTGATATAAATCATTCATCACTTTGAAGGCACCATGATACTCAAGGTCTCCCTCTAGTTTGATAAATCCTCTCACTTCAATATAATCTCCAAAGTGTGTTTCATCTGTTAAGTCAAACGCAAATATTTCAGAAAGTGTCGTTGGAATAGCTGGACTATTTAAAACGTTATTTTCTGAAATCACTTCCATATAATCATCTTCTGCTACTTCACCTAAAAGCATGCCATCCATCCGGTACGTCGTAAATGATAAAGCAACTTCATCACCATAGTTGATATCTAAATCACCTGTAATAAACATTTCACCCGTTGTATCTTTAATGATATAGATATTTTCATAAGGTTGTGCCATCACGATAATACCCTTAAGGTTATATGTTACGCCTTCTTCACCACTTAAAACATCGCTTACCGTGTGATAAACACGTGGGTTAACTTGAATTATCTTTTGATATGGATAAACCACATGATTAACTGTAATATCGATGTTTAATTGGAGTTGTTCTGCCTGTGTGATTGCAACAAACATTTGGTGGTTGCTATCATAGAATGCTTCATCACCTGTAGCAAACCCCATGATGATACTACTAAATCCCCATGGGTCGTCATTGATAAACTTTAATGAATCCATACCTTCATAACTTGTATCAATTTGTGTATCGATATACGATTTAATCAAGTCTACTTTCTCAAGATCTGTTAATCCAATAAGTGTGACGTCATAAACACCTAAAATCCAACCTTGTTGATAACGATGTAATAAACCTTTTAGAATCACCGTTTGATTAAGGTATGCATTTACATCACCTAATAAAAACTGTGAACTTATTTTAATGGTCTTACCATCAACAGTTGATGCTAAAACATAACCTTCTTGATCGAGTAAAATGCCTTCAACTTCAATGCTGATGGCTTGTTCATCTGACGATAACATGCTCAAAGCATCAACAGAATAAACGTATTCATCCATCATGAGATATGTGTCTGCAACTAATTCAAGTAAAGTTACAGACACCAATTTAGGAATGCCTTGTTCATAGATTAAGATCGCATCAAATGAATAAGATAAACCTTCAGTGACTAAAGATTGATCATAACTCACATAGATATTTGCTGTACCATCGGTTAGATAAAAACCGACATAAGGAGATACAGATACCATCACCACCATACCTTTGACTTGAACTGCAGTGTAATGATCAAGTGTCATGATATAAGTTAAGTTCAGTCCTTCTTCTTCAGAAATCCATTTTGCATATAATGTAATACCATTTAAAGGCATCACATCAAATGTGTATGCGTGTTGAAATTCGATATCTGTATACCATCCCATAAAGAGATAGTCCGTCTTTGTTGGAAGTGTTGGTGCAAAGACTTCAGTTAAGTAACCTTGCGTGATATCATTAACAATACTTCCCCCATTTTCTTCAAACGAAATTGTATAAAGGTTAGGTGTCCATTTCGCATAAAGAGTAATGCCACCAGAAGGCATGATCCAACTTGTAAATGGCTCTGTTAAAGCCATATTTAAAAACCATCCAGCAAAAGAATAACCTAATTTTGTTGGGTTCGTCGGTGCTGTAATCGGATCACCAAGAGGTGCAGTCATCACCTGAACCTCGCTTCCACCATTGGCATTAAAATATAAGTTTGTAGGTTGACCTTGCCACTTCGCATAAAGAGTAATGCCACCAAACGGCATGTTCGTAAATGTGTAAGGATTTAAAAGAGCTTGATCACTGTACCAACCCATAAATGTATATCCACTACGTATCGGATCTTGAGGTTTAGAAACCGGTGTTTCAAATAATTCTTCAATGGATTGAATCGAAAGATTAGCATTTGATTCAAACTGAATCATATACGTATTTCTTGAATAATACAGTTTTAATATAAGCGATCCATCACCAAGAACCGTACCAGAGGGTATACGAAGTACATGTGCTTGATCTTCAGTAAATCCATTAATGGTTGGTGCTTGTGCCGTATAAACACTTTCAGTCAACGCCTTGACAATGACACTTTGATTAAGCTCATACGTTCCATCTAATTTTTCAGTATAGTATTCAACTGTCACATTGACTTCAATAGGTTCAAACTTAGCAGTAAGTTCAATAGCTTGTGTGATTGGGGTACTAAAAACAAATGGTGTAGTTGCTTGATCTAAAAACCAACCTGTAAATGCATATCCAACCTTTTCTGGATCTGTTGGTTCTGAAGCAACGTATCCCTGATAAATACTTTGATCATTAACGACTGTTCCACCATTCTCATCAAATGATACCGTGTATTGTGGCAGTTCAATCCAAGACGCAGTAACCGTAACGTTTTCTGCAGGCATTGTTGCAGGAAATGAACTCCATGCATCAAAGTTATGACCAAAACGAGTGAGTGTTGGAAGTACAATGGTTTCACCATATCTTAATGTCACATCATCAACGACTTCTCCGCCCGCTTCATCAATGATCACTTGATAACTATTTCTGTCATAATAAAGTTTTAAAAGTGCTTCACCACTTGCAGGAAGTGTTAATGTAGGTATCGATTCATTTCTTTCGAGATTGACTGTAAATCCTTCATATGTCTTTGGAATTGCAGTCACTTCTTGATCGGTTACTCCAGTTAAATCATCGGTATCCGTTAAAGTATACGTACCATCTAGCTCTTCTAAATAGTGTTCGACTTGATAGTCTTTATCATTTGCTTCCCATTTGGCATAGAGTGTAAACTTCCAAGAATCTCGATCATCTAGTAGATCAAAGGGTTCCGTATATTCTTGGTCTAAATACCAACCTATGAACGTATACCCTTCTTTGGTTGTTACTGGAATCCCTTCTAATAGATCATCAAGTGATGTGATCGCTTCAATGGTTGTTCCCCCAACCGTTTTAAACATAACTTCTACTTCTTCAGTCTTCTGACATCCAACCAAAGCAAAAAAGACCATCATAAAGATGATTAAAAAAACTTTTTTCACAAGACACGCCTTCTTTCTTTACTTGTGCCCCATCCAGTTGTTCATCGCATATATATCTACATTATAATCGATATAAATTTAAATGAGAAGAACAAAAAGAAAAGAAAGTATCATCGAGACACTTTCTTCATTGATCGATAGTTTCATTCACTTCGAGATATCTTTTGATTGATGTTCTTGCATAATCCTCATCGATTGGAACATCAACAAATCCATACGTCCACTTTCTTAAATGTAGACATTTCAGATAATCAATATGTTTACCATAGGACTGCATATATCCAAGCCTGTACAAATTTAACTGAAGTTTAAGATGATCCATATGTAGTTGATATGTTCTCTTAATATCACCAATACCTAAATCTTTTTTACCACCGATTTGAATAATCATATCAAGTCTTCCGGCACATATAACTTTACCGTTATATTCTAAAACAATTAACTTCTCGTTATCAACAGCATCAAAGACATATTGTTTTTTTAAGTAAAGATAATGATTGAATTCAATTGAAGAACCCATTACACCATCTTTTTCAAATTGCTCGATTTCTTCATGAAGAGCAATACCTCTGTCCGCTGCTTGTTTTAAAACATCGGGTTCAATGTTTTTATAAGGTGACGGTAATACGGTTGATACAATTTGAGTGACACTTGGAACAACCACACCATCAACAATATACGTATGCGTATCATCAATGTATTCGACCTTTTTACCATTGATCCATTCAATTTGATTCATTCTCGTTCCTGATTGCATATAATCCCCCTGCCTCTTTATCTCTATTATAAAAGATTTTCTAATGATTAAGGCGGTTTATGCAAGGAAAAAGGTGCGCTTAATCATAAGCACACCCATATGTTTTAAGGTTTAATCGATACTTCTCCTGAAAGAGATGAACTACTTAACGATGTGATATTCGTTTTTTCTTTGTTGCGAATGATTAAATCGCCAGATACAGATTTAAATGTGACGGTTTTAGGGTAAAATTCAGTCCCTTTAACATCACCACTCACTGCACGAAATTCTGCATTTTGTGCAACCGTATCTTCAAATTTTAAATCACCACTGACTGTATTAGAATAAAATTTACCTTTGATCATGGATTGGTTAATTGAAACATCACCACTCACCATCGATAAATCAACATCATCTACATGCATTTTTGAACATTGAATATCTCCACTGACTGTATTGAGTTTCATGTTTTTAGCAGATCCACACATGATGTCTATGTCACCCGAAGTTGTACTTAGTTTTACGTTTTGTGCTTCTAAAAAATTGAATTGAACATCGGAACTTACACTTTGATGTTTCCATTCATTGATCTTTATATCTTTAGGTAGTTCTAAAATAAAATCGAGATCGTCCTTTGTGCTTCTCATAAAGATGAGTCCTTTAGATTTTGGAGCTTCTAGTTTAAGTTCATCACCGGAGATTTGAAACACATAATTTTCAATATCAGCTTTTCCTTTATAGAAAAGATGTGCTTGGTCATCTTCTGAACTTTGAATGATTAAATCTTCGCTTACTAAATTAATAAAGATATTAATCTCTTTACCTGTTACGCTTAAGCTTTTCCATAATTGAAAGTCTTCATGCATAACTCTTTCTTCTTCTTTAGGGCATTCTGCAGCTAATTCTTTAGCAAGTGTCTTTGGATCACCAAATCTTGTTGCGATATCTTCTTCAGATAAACCCTCTCTCAAAGCTTCTTGAATCATTTCTTCGTGATCTTTGATAATATCATCTATGTCATTTTGATTCATTTTTCTTTTCAGTAATTCGTTCTTTAAATCTTCGATAAATCTCATCATTCTTTTTACCTCCCTGGTTAATGATTTGATAAACACCGCCGATAAATGTATCCCATTCTTCTCTGAGTGATAAATAATAGATAAATCCCTTTTCAGTCATTTGATAATATTTGCGTGGCGCACCTTCAGTTGATTCAACCAAGTATGTTTGAAAATAACCATCACTTGTTAGTCTTCTTAAAATGGGATAAATCGTGTTTTCACTGACATCGATGAAATGAGATAATTTGCTAATGATTTCATAGCCGTAATTATCTTTTTCAACAAGGACCGATAAAACACATAATTCGATGATTCCACGTTTAAATTGTGCATTCATGATATCCCTCCTATGTACCCATTATAACACAGTACTATTTGTCACACAATACTAAAATATCATTTTCCTATATTTACAAAATAAGCACTCATAGAGTGCTTATTTCTTCGTTTTCTTTGGTTTAGAGAACTTAAATGACATAAAGTGATGAAAAGTCTCACCTTTTCTTAAGATACCATCACTCATATCAGGGTAGTGAATACCACCTGGTTCATACTCACATTCAAGTGTTAAACTTGATCTAGTACCATCTCCGAATGCTTCTGGAAGTGGATCTGGTGATGGGATGTTATGTGCAAAAATGACGAGAGCTGGGTAATCTGTTTCAAGATCTAATGTGAGTTCTCCCTTGGAATCTGTTAGTGTTGCACGTCCCATTTTTTCATCAAATACCCATGCATGATCGTATCCACCAATAGGTGTATCTTCTAACGATTTTAATCTTCCTTCAATCGATCCATGTTTTCTTAGATCAAATGGTGTTTTTTCAACGGTTGCTTTTTTTTGTGGAACAAGATGTTCATCAAGTGCGATATAATGTGATGCATCAATAGAAAGACTATGTTGATTAATGGTACCTTTACCATCTAGATTAACGTAGATATGGTTCGTTATACTGCATAAAGTATCTTTTGTTGATTCAGCATGATAGTCAATTCTTAATGCGTTATCAGATGACAATGTATAGGATACAAATAAAGTGAGTTCACCTGGATAATCTTCTTCTCCATCGGGATCCGCAATTTTAAAAATGACAGTTGAAGATTGCTCATCTTCATCAGTTGAAACAAGTTCAAAATGACGATAACTATATCCTCTTTCTCCACCATGTAATTTAGTTGTTTTTCCACGAAATGGTCTAACCGGATAAGATATGCCATCTATGTCATATGATGGAGCAATCAATCTACCTGCTGTTCTTCCAACCGTTTTCCCATAATAAAACTGTGCATTCAAAAATGCATCTATATCATCTGGTCTAACCGTGAGTTCAACACCTTCATATTTTAAAGAATAGATGGATGCCCCATAACTAAATAAGGTGAGTTCCATCTTATTTTTTGATATTGACACTTTTGTGACATCACCCACACTTGTTTTAATGTTTTTTTCAATATTGATCATTTTTATTCTCCTTTATCGTTGTTGTCTTAAAATTATCTTTTAATCCAATATCGTTCGACGACATTGCCATCTTCTTCAATATAATCATTTTCTTTAACACCATGAGCATGCAAAATCGTTCTTCTTGATGCTTCATTGTCTTGGTTACATGTAATCAAGATGGGATTAATACCTCTTAAATCACATTCGATCAAACCTAATCTAAGTTGTTCATGTGCATAGCGATGTCCTCTTTCAGATACACGAATTGAATACCCGATATGCCCGCCATGAAGAAGTAAGGGTTCATTGAGCTCATGTCTTAAATGTAGAATACCTACCATTTTTTGATCTTTCTTTCGAATACTGATGAATGAAGTTGATACGACACGTCCAGCAGGAAGTGTGTCTTTAGATAAGAATAAATCGATATAATCGAGCCATGCTTTAATATCTTCGTATTCACTTAATCCACAACCGCCATGAAGTGATTCATTTAAATCAATAAATTCTTGTCTGAAAGCTTTAATTTCTTGAAGATCACTTATTGTCGGTTTTCTTAAGATAATCTCATTGTGAATGTAATCCTTCTTATTTAAGATGATCTTCACCTTATCATGACGTTCCATTAATTGATAATATCTAAGCCATTCATCAACCGTTGATAAATAAATGATTTGTCCATCAAGATATGTATAATCAAACCGATCGGTTTTCTTCATCGGAAAATAATGTTCTTGCTGACCACTCATGATTGCATAACCAGCCATCATATCAAGAGAAACACCTTCAATGACAAACGAACTAAAATGGCGTGTTTGATATCGTGGGTTTAGGTCTTTGTTTACTTTTTGACCAATCACTTCAAGTAACTGTTCTACTTTGAAATAATCTTCTTCACAGACTAAAAAATCAAGGTCATTGAAGTCATCAACGAAACCTCTTAAATAAAGCATGGCTGATGAACCTAATTGCCATGTAATGTGATTAATTTCAAATAAATGTGCACATTTAACAAGAATATTTAACTTTGTCTTTTTATCCATATGAACCTCAACATAAAACCAATGATTTATAATAGATACTACAATTATAGCATAGCAAAATAGGAATAATTTTTCAAAAATGAAAAGGCGATGCCAACTTATGACATCACCTATTTAAATCACTAATTAAGAATGAAATAACCTCTAAAACCTCTTGATCCATAGTATGAATCTGCACCATTATGATAGATAAATGTGCGTTCATATCGTTTATCACCAAAGAGTGCACCACCTAAATCACGCAGTGTTTTTGGTGTCTTAATCCAGCTTGATGTCTTTAAATCAAAGTCATCAAAAGCTTGGATGACGCGGTATAATGTTTCATCAATAAGTTCAATATCCATCTTTTTTGCTAGCATTTCAGCAGATGTTTCAGGTGGAAACTTCTTTCTTTCTAATCTCGCTTCTTCGTCGTAGCAACAACTGACTCTTCCTTTGGGAGACTCTTTTGATGCATCAATGACATAGATTTTTCCATCAATATCGAAAATATCAGGTTCTCCCCCTGATTCTTCCATCATAAGAATACGTGTGAACGCTTTTGGATCTTGGTTTATTTTTTCAACAACTAAATCCCAAGACAGTTTTTCATGTCGATGCTTATTCTTCTCAAATCTTTTTTTCAACACACCTAATAAAAGTTCTTTTTGATTTGTATCCATCATTAAACCTCCGTTTACTTGGATTCGGCTTTATTATATCAAATGGTTATAACAATCTAAAGAAATACGACAAGTAATTAAAAATAAAAAGTTCCATTGAGTTAATTCGTTAAAAATGATAGCTATTAAAATAGAGTAGATAGAGTTTGTTTTCGATGATCTATCGGAGCTATCTCATACATTTTTTTCTGCAATCTTTCTTCATTGTCATGCTTTATATATTAATCTACAAGGTTTATCTTCTCACCTTCATATAATTGATCATTCAGATAGATGCTTTAATTTTTAAGCACACTTAACCTAGACTCGATCGGTGTGTTATCTACATAAACACTTCTGTAAGATGCATTTTGAGGTACATGATGTTCTTCAAGTTAGTTTGTTTGTATAATATCATAAATTGGCTCCATTGATCAAAATTGATAGTGAGATACTTGCTATATTGAGAAGGAAATAAGTCATATTCTACATCTAAAAAAGACCACATGATTCAGTAAGATAATTAAACCTAATGAATTTGAGTATAAGCCCATTAAATCGAAAAAAAGACCATCAGTTTTGATGGTTCTTCTCATTATCAGGGTAAAAAATGTCGAAAAAGACTTTTTTATTTACCCTGTACAATCCAATTTATGCTGATAAAAATTCAAGGATTGTCCTTATAGGAATAGCAAAGATATACCCATATATCGGGGTTCCTTCATTATCTAATATTCTAAGCGTTAAAATACCTATGAGGTGTCCATATGTATCAATTAAAGCACCACCACTTACACCGTTTGCCGATGCAGCATCGACTTGGATATATGTATTTTCAATCGTATTGTTTTGAATATTGATGTTACCTCTACTAACAATTCCAGAAGTAATGCTAATACCTAAATTATTGGCGTTACCCATGAGGTATACTGTTTGACCCTCAACAATATCACAATTTTTAAAACTTATGCTTTTACCTTTTTTATCTTCCATTGACAATAATGCTAGATCTAGAATTTCATCATATTTAACTAGACTGACTGTTATATAATCACTTTGATCAGCAAATCTAATTTCAAGTTGACTATGTATATGAGATGTACCTTGATTTGTATATGATATCACATGAAAGTTGGTGATGAGTTCTGTATCAGAAATAATCACAGCTGTTCCAAATGATTCTATCTCATCGGTCATTGCTTTCAATTCGACAACACTTGATATGGAACTCTCAAAGATCTTAACTGCTGTTTTTGGGGATTTTAATAGAGTAATGCCTAATGTGATTAAAGAGAAAATCAAAGAAAAGATTGCTATTGTAAGTGTTGTTTTACGCATCAACACTTTCTCCAAAAATTAAACTAATGCCATTTGGGTAACCTTCATAAATTGAAAATGGATACAAAACAATGTTCAACCCATCAAAATCATACGTTCCTGATAATATTACTGTATCTATGCTACTCTTCATAATGAATTCTCCATCATCAAATGACATCATAATACTCTCGCGATTAAACTCTCCGTGAACTCTATGATAATAATAGTCATTTAAATCATCATTATTCAAATAAATACCACATTCTTCAGATCGCCATGTATTATATAAATAATTAAGTGGCTTAATATCTTCATCATAAACTCTTGTAAGCGTTTCATCAAATTCAGATAATAGTTCATTATCAAAATCATTGGCAGCTTCTAAAACATCTGAAACGAACATTTTATCATAATTTAATTTAAAATAGCCAATTTGTTCAAATGAAACCTTAAGAATATATTCTGCATTTTCTGTACCGGGTTGTTCTACATATACAACTAGTCTTTCTTGAGGATAAAAATAGTTCACCATAAAAGATGTTTCTATGTTGCCATGTAAAACAAAAAGTCTACCTATGCCACCACTAATTGTGAAAGGAATTTCAAGTCTAATACTTCCATCTTCATTAATAAAAATTAGCTCATCTTCATCAATTAATGGATTTAATGTTGCAGTACATCCAGATAACATAAATATCAATAACGCTGTTATGAGTAACATGATTTTTTTCATTATATCATCCTTTTATCGCTATGCCGGATATGAACTGTTCATTTCTTGATGAGTAACTACTAGTAAATAAACTTATCAAAACCGCAATAATAAAAATGAACATTTTCTTCACATATTTCCCCTCCAAGTGAATTTGTTTGCAACAATTATATCAAGAAAAGGATTTTAGAACAATATTTCAAACCCGTTTTCCTCTAGATGATTTAGCACAGGAGAGTAGACCCCACCATTTCATATGATAGCTCAAGTCTATATTATTCTTATAAAGGTCTAACTGAAATCGCTGAATGACACCTTTTCAGAAATAAAAATATATACAATCTTCTTAATTCAGTTTTTTAATATCACCTTTTAACATATCATCAAAACTCTATTGAAAATCAGAAAATTTGATAAAAAATCGTTAATAGATCAAACATAATATAATCTTTAAAAAGTGTGATAATGATGTGAATGTTTAAGGAATCGTTAAAAGAATAGATCGTAACAACACTTCTGACTTGCAATATACAGATTTATTTTCAAAAAATCGTCACGTAATTTGGAGATAGTTGAAAATCTCACTTTCTGCATAAAAAAAACTCCTTCGTTTAAGATCAGGTATCATTATTATACCTTTTCTCCAACTTTTGGAGTCAGTTCATTGTCTAATGGTGCCATATGAGAACAAATAAACGCGCACAATTAATACGAAAATACTTAAAAGCGTCCCATTGTCCTTTAATATACCTTTTAAAGGACATGGTGGGAAAGTATAGCCCGAATTGTCAAACTTTTTAAAACTAAATATTTTTTAAGATTTAGTTTTTATGCTCATTCGAATTTCATCCAGATTATAATTGTCCATAACAGCCACAGATTTTGTCTTACCGTCTTTTGTAAATCCATAATTCTCGTACCATGCTATTGATGGTATATTATTATGCAACACCCATACACTAACATATTCATATGTTGCCAATCTTTTAATGCATTCATTCATTAATGCTTTTCCGATACCAAGCTTTTGATAATCCTTCAAGACATATAAAGCATACACTTCTCCTCGATTATTAACAGAATCACTGGACTTATTATATGCTGCAAATCCCACGATTTCCTTATTGTATTCAGCAACTAATGTGTTTTCAGGATATTTTTTAGCGATATTTATACAACGTTCGAGCGAATGCTTCTCTAAATATCTCGAATCCATGAGTCCTTTATATGTTTCAATCCAGCTTTTAAAATGAATATACCCCTTTTGCTCATAATCCTTTTCAACCATGTCTCTTATTAGGATCATATACGCCTCTCTTACAGTGCAACTTATATTTTTTTTGCACTGTATTTCTTTCAAGGTTTTATATATTTTGCGTTCTTAAAGTTACCAATCTTTCGAATAATACCTTCGTTTTGAAGTTCAATGAGTACTTTTTTAATGGTATCAACAGCAATGTCTGGCCATAGTTCCATTAATTCTTTGCGACTCAAGGGTACCAAACTCTTTTCGATGGTTATTTTTATACGTTCTTTCTTATTTGTAACCTTTGATGAAAGAATACTTACTCGTTTATCTAGTTCATTATAACAGCGAATTAATGTGATAAGAAAATGATTGATAAAGGGATAATAATCATTCGTACTATTACCCCAGTTATCTGAAGATAGTTTTAGAGACTGATAATATTCTTTTTTATATAAGTTAATTTGATTTTCGAATGAGATGTATTTTCCAATGCTAAAACCATTTTTATAGAGCAATAATAAGCTGAGTAGTCTACTCATACGACCATTTCCATCTGAAAAAGGATGGATTGATAAAAAATCTAAAATGACACATGGAATGAGAAGTAATTGGTTGACACTAGAATCGTCTCTAGCATCCATGTAAGCTAAAATCATTTGTTCCATTGCGACTTGTGTTTCTTTGGCTGGTGTTGGTCTAAAACGAACACTTCTAGTTTCATTTTTGGAAATCTCAAGAATGACGTTATCAGAGGTTTTATACTTTCCAGCATAAGAAGGGCGTTCATAAGATAATAACAATTGATGAAAAGCAAGAATTTGTTCTTCTGTAAAAGAATATTCATCGTAATTATGATGAATGAGGTCAATAACATCTTTATAGCCTAGAATTTCATTTTCATTATGGTTTATCGGAGATATAGATCCACTTAGTAGACCCTTAATTCTCTCATCAGTTGTTACAATACCTTCTATAGCATTTGATGAGATAATGGATTGAACAATAGCTATCTTTGTTAATTCTTTAAACAGTTTAGGATATGTATCAACCAAGGTTCTTCTATCAATAGTAAGTTTTTCTACTGTAGTTAACAGATTAACAGTATGTGCTGGTATAGGTTTATTCTTTAGAAATGAATAATCAAAGATTCTCATGAGTCACCCTCCTTTTACAGTGCATATTATACCATTTTATGCACTGTATTTCAATACCTAAAACAAAAAAACTCCAATCGGAGTTTTTAAAGGTATCCATGGTGCGGTCGAAGGGATTCGAACCCTCACTCCGAAGAACTGCCGCCTGAAGACAGCGCGTCTGCCAGTTTCGCCACGACCGCATGCAATTCTTATTATACACGAATGTTTCTTTAACTGTCATATGTAACCATCAAAAAAGTCCCATGATTTCCATGAGACTTTGTTTGTTTATTTTGTTTTATCTTTCTTCGTTAATATAGATTTTTTCTTAGGTTTTTCTTGTGGTTCAATATTTTTTTTAGGTTCTTCCTTGATTTCAACTTGTTCTTCTCTTACATCACTTAGTTCACCAAAGTATTCAAGAGATGCCTTGATTGTACCTGTTAAAGGTACCGCAAGTAAAACACCAGCAAACCCAAATACACCACCAAAGAAGAGTAATGCTGATAAGACTGCAAGTGGATGAATATGAACTTGTTTACCTAAAACATTAGGTTGAATGATGCTTCCTTCTAATGCTTGTTCAATGAGTTGAAGCGCAAGAACTATAAGCATGGCAATCAAGAAAATATCGCCACCACCATTGAGTTGTAATTCTAAGTGTTTGGTTAATAAGAAGACAATCGGTGCCATCACACCAAGCCACGCACCTAAATAAGGAATGATGTTAAATAATCCCATAAGGGTTGCAAAAATAATCGCGTAATACACAGGAAAACTTGGTACGAAAAGTGATAATACACCTAATGTGATCGAAAAATACAAGAAGATAATCAGCATCATCAAACCTTGACCTTTAAAATAGTTTCTAATCACAACATCACTACGTTTGCCAAGTTCTATGACATGCTTTCTCACCTTTTTTGGTGCAACTTTCGCGATGTTCATAAAGATATATGCTTTTTCTTTAATCAAATAAAACATAAAGACTGGTGTTAAGACGAAAACCATAATCACACTAATCAGTGATGAAGCAAATCCTGATAAGGATAACAAAATAGATCCCGCTAAACCTAAAATACGTTCAATGGATGCTCCATTCTGAGACATTTCTGTGATTAAATCAGAGATGTCACTATTCGCAAAATACGTTGTTATCACTGTAATGATATCATTGATAATATCTTGAATACTTGCATTATCGATGAAGGACAATAGACTATTCAAAATAGCAGATAACTGTGTGACTATAAAATAGATGGCAATACCTAAAATCGTTAAGATAAATAGAATACCAATTAATATGGCTAGAATAATAGCTAAACTTCTCTTTATTTTGAGTTTTTCATGAATCACATTTGAAAGTGGTCCAAGAATGAAACTGAAGAAAAAAGCAATCACAAACGGAATCAAAACGGAGTTAATTGCGTTAAATATTTTTACGAGTGAATCCCTTGTTAAAAGTTGTAAAAAATAAAGACCCGCTAATGAAACGGTAATCACGGATACTACGAGTAAATAATGAATTAATTTTTCTTTGGTTAACCAAGGTTTATTCATGAAATCCCCTCCTTGTCGTTATATTCATTATACACGATGTTTTTTTGTTTAAGGCTTGTTATAATTGAATTACCACTTACATAAGGAGATCCTATGTCAAAACTTGTTTGCTTTTCCCCACGTTTACTCACTGAAGAAGGTGTTGAAAAACAATTTGTCAACACACGCTATATAAACCGTCTTGTAGAAAGAGGGGTTAATACACTTCAACTCACATTAGGTAACCCCTATCCTGAAGATATCTTAAACCTTTGTGATGGTTTTGTCATCACAGGCGGAACAGACTTAGACCCTAAAACTTATGGTGAAGAAAATCAAGGATTATCCAAACAGATCGATCAAAGACTTGATGAGATCGATCGTCTAATGATTGAACATGCTGTTAAATATCAAAAACCATTACTCGGTATATGTAGAGGTCATCAATCACTCAATGTCTTTTTAGGAGGATCTCTTCACCAAGATTTAGGTGATCTTAATCCTCAACATAACCGTATCAAAGACGATCATATCATCCAAATGTTACCTCATCCTTCATTTGCATGGGGAAACCAAATATCAGTGAATAGTTATCATCATCAAGCGATTAACAAACTTGCAAAATCATTAAAAGCTGTAGGAACACATGAAGACGGAACGATTGAAATGATTGTTCATGAATCTCTACCAATCTTTGCCGTTCAATGGCATCCAGAAATCACACCTGATTCACCCATTTCAAAATTAATCTTTGATCATTTTGTATCAACTGTCAATAAAGAAAAATAAGAGCAAATTTCTTTGCTCTTTTGTTTAAATCATTGCTTTCGTACTTCCTCTAACAATGAGTTTCGCTTTAACCATCTTCGACTCTGTTGTTCTCGTATTTGCTAAAATATCTTTCATAATAAGGTTAGCTGCAAGCTCACCTTTTTTTGAGATGTATTGTCTAATCGTTGTTAACCCTGGAGATGTGAAAGACGCTGCTTGGATATCATCAAATCCGACAATGGATAGCTCATCGGGGATCTTCTTTCCTGCGTCTTGGCAAGTTTTCATCATACCGAGAGCAACAATATCAGCATCAACAACAAGCGCTGTTAAATCGACTTTTTCTTTCATTAAACGCTGCGCTAATGTCACACCACCTTCAAAAGTTGTGAGTGTTTCAAATACCCAATCGTTATTGATTTTAAGGTTCGCTTCAATCATGGCTTTCCCATAACCTAAGTAACGGTTATTATGAATCGGGGATTCTTTAATCGAGCCCCCAACAAACCCTATTTTCTTATGTCCTAAGCTAATTAAATGTTTTGTTGCTAAATAAGATCCTTCAGCATCATCTGTATTAACTGAATGAAAATCATTAGCATAGGATTCATAAACGTCCGTTAAGACGGTTGGAATATTAAGTGTTTTAACTTCCTCATAGATATCTGGTGGATAAGAACCTAATAAAATGATGCCATCTAAACCTCTACTTTGAATCCAGTTTTTATACTTTCCTTTAACCTGAATGCCTGATAATAAAATATCATAACCATATGATGCAATCACTTTGTGGATTTCTCCTAAATATTCAGCAAAGAACGGATTTGTTTCAAGAAGTGTCCCCGTTGTATCAGAAGGTGCAATCAAAGGTAGAGTAACACCGATTAACTTGGTTTGTCCGTTAGATAAAGAGCGGGCATTAATACTCGGTATATAATCGAGTTCTGCCATGATTTGTCTAACTCTTTCTCTTGTTTTTTCAGAAACTTTATCAACATCATTAATGACGTAAGATACAGTTGCTGTTGAAACACCGGCTAAACGGGCAATTTCAGCAATATTGGTTTTCTTTGTCATAAGTCCTCTATCCTAAGTTCGTTTATTCTTATTATAACTTAAAAAAGTGCTAACATCTTTCTGAGTTGTTCAAATCGATAATCTGCAAGATGAGATTTACGTGCATCTGAGACTGCAATGGCAGTCATTTTCGCTTGTTTAGCAGCTAAAATGCCTGCTTCTGCATCTTCAACAACTGCACAGTTTTCAGGATCTATTCCTAATTTTTTAGCTGCTTTTAAGAAAACATCGGGTTCTGGTTTAGATCGTGTGACATCATTACCATCTGCAATTTCATCGAATGTTTGATCTAAGCCAATTTGTTTTAAAATCTTCTTTGTGTTTTTAGAAGAAGATCCAATCGCAATCTTAATCCCTTTTTGTTTTAACGTATCAATCACTAGATTAACATCTTCTAAAATATCTTTAGGTGTTAGTGATGCAAGCAGTGTGACGTAATAATCATTTTTGATGGTTGCTAATTTTAATTTTTCTTCTTCTGTGTAGGGTTTAGATGCTTTTTCTAAAATGATGTTAAGAGAATCCATGCGTGAAACACCTCTCAAACGATGGTTAATCACGTGATCAAAATAGATACCTTCTTGGTCTGCAATATACTTCCATGCTTTATAATGAAGTTCATCGGTGCTAACGATTACACCATCTAAATCAAAAATTACAGCTTGTATCATTTTGTTAACTCCTTTATATCAAAAGTATCTTTTTTAACACATATCTCATACGTTTTACCTAAGTGATGTGCTTTAAATCGTATGGATGTGATTGATTTGGGTAAATGGGGGATACATGAAACTTGATCACTAAATGTGCAACCAGCAAACCCGTGAACTACCGTCATATAGGCACCACCTGATGCTGCTGGGTGTGTCCCACCAATATAAACATCACCTGCATAATGTTTTGATTCGCCTGTTAAATCAACGGTTGCTGATTTCATAAATAATGGATATGCATAGTCTGGATTATCTGTTAAACATGCTGTGAGTGCATACATGGATGCAGAAAGCGATGAACCGTGTTCAGTTCTCGGTTCATAATAATCCCAGTTTGCTTTCATGATTTGTTTTGAATATTTCTCTTTAAAAAGATAGAGCATCGCGATTACATCAGCTTGTTTAATAATCTTGGTATCACCCGCTAATCCTTGTCCTCCAAGATACTCATTGGGATGTAATTTCTTTTCAAATAAATCTTTTTTCGTGATGTCTTTCAATTTGAAATAACCATCAAACTGTTCAATGATTAAGTCATCATTGACTTCTTTGATGTAAACTTTTGAAATGATTTCTTTAATCGTCTTTAGTTCATCTTCAAAATCCATTTTTCTAACGAGTTCTTCAAAGATAGGTGACTTTTGATGAATAAAATAATTCTCAACATTTAATACGGTTTCAAATACCATCTTCACTAATTGATTCGTGAATGCATTGTTATGTACACGTTCATGATATTCATCAGGACCCATCACATCCCATACTTCAAATCGGTCTTTTGAAATGGCATAATGACCATAATCTAAATAAAATCTAGCAACTTCTAAAATGACATTGAGTCCTCCTTGATGAAGAATTTCATAATCACCCGTGCGTTTCATATACATCATCATCGCATAGACAACATCACCAGAGATGTGTACTTGTTTATCTTTAAAATATGTTCTGATTAATCGCTTCGTGAAGACATCTGTCACGTTATAGTCTGTGCATGCGTCATGCCCATCATCTTGGGATTCCCATGCATAAAATGCGCCTTTAAAACCATAAGATTTCGCTTTTTCAAGTGCGCCTTTTAAACCTTGAATGCGGTATTCAATAATCTTTTTTGCACTTTCTAAATCATGGTTTAAATAAAATGGGAGCATAAAAATTTCTGTATCCCAAAAGATAGCACCTTTATAGGTTTGTCCGGATATACCTCTAGCTGGAATAGATGCATGATCATATCTTGATGGTGCAAGTATCAATAAGTGATAGATTGAATAACGAAGTGATAGATCAGCTTTTTCATCGCCTTCAATCTTAACATCTGCGATATCCCATTTCTTTAGCCAAGACTGTTGATGTCTTTTTAAATGTTGATCGAATCCTTTATATGCTAAATGGTGTAATCTATCTTTTAAGACATCATCTTTTTCATCAACACCTATATGTATATATTGATCAACTGTATATGTTTGATGCGCGCTCGCATCAATTTCAATCAGTTTATAGATACCTTTGTCTTCTTTATTGATTGTTTCTTGAACAGGTTTAAAATCACAATCGATTGATTTTAAAACAGTGATTTGATTCTTTTTTTCGTGTGAAACACCGGATGCAACTAAAACATCATCTGCTTCACTGAATAAAACTTTTTCGATGTGTGGTCCGTGAATATCCCAAATATCACCATCGATCCCTGTTTTAATTTCTATCTTACAGGGTTGACTTGCAGTCACAGAATATTTAACTAAAATCGCTCTTTCTTCAAGATCAGATACAAATCGTTTTGACTCAATAACGATATCGTTTCCATCAATATGAAATGCTGATTTTCTTGACATCACAGCGTCTTTCAAACTTAAGTTTTGTTCATGTTCATATGGGTTTTGGTGCATCACACCCACTTCGACTCCATTAACAAAGACTTGTGTAAAAAGAGGATTAAATGCATTGACAGGTTCTCTCCAACCATCACCTACCTGATCATAAACAAGCGGTAAATGAACAGCAACCAATGCTTCTTTTCTCATTTCATCAAGTGTTCCACGAACACCTAACTTTAAATGACCAATTAAAAATTGGTTACCGCGATGAATGATTTTATGTTGATCAAAACCAACTTCTTTAATGTTCCATGACATGAATTTTCGTTATTCCTTTTTCTAAATGATAGACTTTATCATAAATTAAGATGGCTTCTTTTACCTTTTGATCGACATTTAAGGTTAATTCATCTTTTGTTACGTGGACTCTGATATTGGAATCCATATAATGAATGGTAAACTCATATGATGACCAGTTATTTGGACACATTGGACTGAGTTTTAACATTTCGCCATCACTTCTAAGACCACCGAAACCATAAACAATATTAACCCAAGCTGCAGCAATCGATGTTAGATGGAGACCTTCTTTTGTGTTTCTGTTATAGTCATCGATATCCATACGTGTCGCAAATCCAAAGAAGTCAAGTGCTTGTTTGGTATAACCTAATTCAGCAGCAAATATCGAATGGATGGATGGTGATAATGATGATTCATGAATTGTCTTTGGTTCATAGTAATCATAATTGACTTTCTTCGTTTCTAAGTCAAAATGAGAATTATATAAGAACATAAACATTAAGACATCAGGTTGTTTAATCATATCATTACGATAAATCCGATCATAACTCCAATGTGAATAAAGTGGGAAATCAGTCACTGGAATCGAATGAATATCGATATGCGGTAGATCATGAAAACCTTCATGTTGTTCATAAATCTTTGTATGCTCATCATAAGGGATATACATCTTTTCACATTGATCCTTCATGACTTCAATTTCTTCTATGTGTAGACCTAACTTTTCTATAACATGTTTTACACGACGATCTTCTTGATACTTATTAAAAACTTCAATCATATAAGACATGGACTCTTTACCAAGTAAGTTTGTGTAGGCGTTATGGTTAACCATCATCTGGAATTCATCTGGTCCCATCACACCATAGTAACCGAACTTGGTTTGATCTTGATTGTATTGACCTCTTGATGAAAAGAATCTCGCAATTTCAACAAGCATTTCAAACCCAAAATCAAGTAAGAAATCAACATCTTTTGTATTCTTGATATAATGCCAAATGGCATATGCAACTGCACTAGTGGGTTGAAATTGAAGTGATGCATGTTGCCATAAGTCACACGCTTCATCACCATTTAACGTAGCAATCGGATAACATGCACCCTTACAATCAAGTTCTTTTGCTCTTTTACGTGCTTGTTCAAGTGTGTTATATCTAAACATAAGTAGGTTTTTTGCGGCTTTAGGATTAGAGAAAAGATAGACTGGTAAACAGTATGTTTCAGAATCCCAAAAAGCGTGCCCTGAGTAAGCTTCACCGGTTAATCCTTTAGCACCAATATTATTTTTTTCAGAAACACCTTGGTAGGTATTCACTAATTGGAATAGACAATAGCGAATGCCTTGTTGATTTGCTAAATCGCCTTCAATCTTTATATCGTTATGATCAAAATAAGTTTGATAGAAAAGTTGATTTTGGTTTAATGTCTCTTTATATGAAGCTGATTTTAACAGTTCTTGAGCTTGATTTAAATAGGAATCAAACGATGTTTCTCCAGCTTTATCGATGAATGAGACAATATCTTTATGAATGATAACTTCTTGATTTAAATCAAAAATCATGATTTCAGTTTGACATTTTTGGTCATATGTATGCTTACTCACTACAGGTACATTAACATGTATTTGAAACATTTCGAACACGGATTGATGTGTTGTTGTGTGTCCTAAAATAGCGTAATCCTTATGATCACTTACTTCCCAAAACCCCGGATTACCCCAATGTTTAGTATTAAAATCAAGACCGATTTGAAGTGTAACAGGTCCATGATAATCAAGAGGTTTAATCGTGATGACTTGGTGTGCTAATGCATAATTTGTCATATTTAAAAGACGTTTAAATGAAATGCTAAATAGATTTTCATATTGATAAGAACGAACGGATTCACCTGTTTTAAAATCAAGTGTTCTCTCGTAGTGTGAAATCTTTTTAGGGTCAAACACATAAAGTTCGTTTCCTAAATATAGTCTTGTATAGAAGATATTAGCTGCATTAACCATGTAATGTAGTTTATCAGAAATGCCTTTATAATGGCTTCTTCTTATATCTTTAGGTATCTCATAAATGCCATTAAAGTAAGTACCGATTAATGTTTCTTTGGGATATCCTTCATCAAAAAAGCCTCTGACACCCATGTATTCATTGGACAGTGAAAAAAGCGATTCTGAAACAACGGCTTGTTTTTCGTGAAATCCAACTTCTCTTAACTTCCAAGGATCAATTTCAATATATCGTTGTGCAACTTTTGCCATAGTATTCTCCTCTTTCAAAGACACTTATTTGATGTAAACAAAGTCATCGAGTATGTCTTTTACGTGACTGATTTTTTTCTTATGATGTGCGTTTATGATGTAATGTTTTGATTTTGCATCATAACTGATGTCTGGATTTTTTTCGTCTTCAATCACTTCATAACCATAGTTATTAAGTTCTTGAATGATTCTTGATGCTTTCATCTCATCTGAAATGTGATCAAAACTAATCTTTGTCTTTACATGGTTTCTAATGCGTTTCTTATGTTCATCAAAAACAAGAGTTTGCTCGCTAAATCCAAGATAGACTTGATGATTTATATCAAAGTCTTTATCAACGGATACCTTAATGTTTTGTCCAAGCAAGTCAACATAAAGGATTTGATGTGAACCAAAATGTTCATGATATGAGATGCTACCTTCAACCGAATGTATATCTTTTTGATCAGATATCATTAAAGATTGTGGGCGGATTGCAAGATATCCCTTTTGAAGTTCATTCTGCTTGATTAAATCTAAGACATCTTGATGTATATTTATATTTTCACCATTGATTAACAGAGCTTCTTTATCATAAACAAATTCAAACACATTGATTTCCGGAGAGCCCATAAAGGTTGCAACCTCTAGATGAGAAGGATCTTCATACATCTGTTTTGGTGTTCCAACTTGAATGACTTTCCCATCCATCATTAAAACAATACGCGTTGCCATCGCCATGGCTTCGATTTGATCATGTGTCACATAGATCGAAGTCGTTTGAAATTGACGTTTTAGACGAATGAGTTCACTGCGCATTTCAGCTCTTAAAACAGCATCTAAATTAGAAAGTGGCTCATCAAATAAAATGAGTTTTTCATTATCAATCAACGCTCTAGCAAGAGCAACTCTTTGACGCTGCCCACCCGATAATTGGTGCGGATAACTTCCTAGTTTTTCTAAAAACGAAAGCTTTGATGCCAACGTTTCAATGGCTTTCTTCTTTTCAAGTTTTGTTAATGTGTGATTAAGAAGTCCAAATCCAATATTGTCTTCAACCGTTAAGTGCGGTAAGAGAGCATAATTTTGAAACACAAAGCTCAGTTTTCTTTTTGAAGGGTCTTGATCATTTTGAACTACGTCATCAATCATGAGTTGTCCTGAATTAATTTCTTCAAGTCCAGCAATCATACGAAGTGTCGTTGTCTTACCTGAACCTGATGGACCGACAAACACCAAAAACTCATCATCAAAAATCTCTAAAGAGAGATCTTTGATCACATCGATGTTTTTCTGGTATGACTTATAAACATGTTCTAATGAAATATGACTCATATAAACTCCTATTTAATGCCTGTGGTTGCAACATTTGATGTAATACGTTTTTGGAAAATAAAGAAGATAATCATCGGTGGAATCATGGTGAATAAGAGTAAGCTTAAGAATTGATCTAATGTCATATTATAAGCATACATTTCAACATTGACTTTAAATAATTTAATCATAACAGTCCAATACTCTTGGTTATTAATCATGATATAGGGGAGTAAGAAATCATTCCATGCTCCTGTTACACTAAAGATTGCTACAACCATCATCACGGGTGTTGATAGTGGCACAATGATTTTAAAGAATGTTTGAAGATGCGTTGCGCCTTCAAGTTCTGCAACTTCAAATAAATCTTTAGGTAGATGATCAAAATGTGTTTTAAATAATAAGAAATTAAAGGGGGATGCCCCTGCAATCAACCAAAATGGAATCAGTGTAATAAAGGTTGATTGAACTTGTCTTAATGACATACCTGTGAGGTTAGAGACAATCTCATAAATCTTCGTAATATTGGTATAAAGTGGTACAAGTGCTACCGTTGGAGGAATAAGCATCGATCCTAAAATTAAATAGAAAATGATTTTATGTCCTTTAGGTTTTAATACCGAAATCACATAAGCTAATAAACCATTAAATAAGACCGCACAGATGGCTGCACCTAATGAAATGAAGAGTGAATTATACACATTCTTCATGATTTGTGTTTTTTCAATAACAACTAAAAACTTATTAAAATCAAATGTTTCTGGGAAAAAAGTATAGTTAGATGGTAATTGAAGTAATTCATTACTATCTTTAAATGATGTTACAAAAAGCCACACAAACGGCATCATCACAACAAGCATTCCCAGAATAAGCAGTGTATACATCACATAATAACCGATACGTCTTATAGGTTTTTTATAATCTGAATACGTTAATATACCTTCTGTTTTTGATTTAAACAGTTTTAATCCAAAACGCTTAGTGAAATCAAATAAATGATTCGTCATCTTAATGATCCATGACCATAAACGATCTAGTTTAATACGTTGAATCAGTCTCATCATGAATTGGTTACACATTTTCACCATTTTTTTGACGGATAGATAAAACTGATAGAGCTTCTTACTTTCTCTTCGTTCAATCTTCTCTTTTAACATTTCATAACTGACATAAGGTTTATTCAAGCCTAATTTTGTATTGGTTTTACGATCAAAATAGAAATAGACGTACGTAAATCCTAACAAAATAATCATTGTGATCACACCTAATGCAGCGGCTTGACCTGTATCTTGTGTGGTATAAATGAGTTTATAGATCAATAAACCTAATGTATTTGCGTTATCATTCGTCTGACCCATAAAAATCATCGGTTCATAAAAGATTTGGAACACAGAAATGATTTGAATGATTAAAAGTAGTTTAATATTTGAAAGTAATGCAGGCAATGTAATATATCTTAATCTCTTTCCAACAGATAAACCTTTAATACGTGCTGCTTCATAAAGCGAATGGTCAATCGATTGAATCGTTGCTAAATAGATTAACATCGTTGATCCAGCTGATTTCCAAGTAAGTGTCATGATGATCAAAGGAATCGATAACTGATCATTAGAAATCCACTCTGAAGTTGGTAATCCTAATTTGGATAATAAGATATTAAAGAAACCGTAATCGTTGGCATCCATCATGATCTTCCAAGTTAAAATCACAGCAATCGCTGGGACAATATTAGGGATATAGAAACCTACTTTAAATAAACTCTTTGTCTTAACAACTTCACTGATGAATAACGCTAAAACGATCGGAATAAAAAAACCAATAATTAGTGAATATAAAACGTAGAGTAACGTATTTTGTAAAGCTTGTCCAAATCTTGGATCTTGAAAGACTTTAATATAATTTTCGAATCCATGAAAACCTACAATATCAAAGTTCGTTGTTTTCGCAAACGAGAAAACAATATTTTGAACTAAGGGTCCCCATATAAAAAACAAAAGCAAAAGAAGTGACGGTAATGCAACCGCCCAAGCTAGGATGTTTTTCTTCATGATGGCTTTACTTCTTTTGTTATCTGTTTTTTGAATGGATGTCATATTAATCAAGTTGCTCTCTTAAGTAGTTTTCAAATAGTTCTTGTTTTGAATTCAGTGATGATCTCACATCAAAGCCTGGATTTTTTAAATTCACCACGACTTGATCTAAAAGTTCATACATATATTGTGTAAAGTAAGGTTCTTCCCTACGTCTTGTTTCGGGTAACATGTCATAAAAATCTTGGAAATTGTGAAATGATGATACATTGACGTATTGTGCATTCAGTGAATTAATCAATGTCACATAATCTTCATTGACCCAGGGTCTTACCTCTGGAAGGATTAACATATTTTTACGGGTTGCGGTTTGTAATCCTTCTCTCATCGCTGATTGTGCAACTTCAGAAACTTCTGGAGATCTTCCCATATATTCTAAAAACTTAATGGCACCTTCTACGGCTTCATCAGTATCATAGGCACTAAACATATATGGTGTTCCACCGAAAAGTGTATATTGACCTGCTGGTCCCGCTGGAATAGGGATAAATGCGATATCATTTCGGTCCATACCGCCTTGTGTAATGACATTCGAAATGACATCATTACCTGCAATTGCCATACCAATTTGACCATTACCTAAACGGGTTGCCCATTCGGAGTAATTCATGTTTCCTACAGGTACGATTTCAGCATCATAAAAACTCTTTAAAAATTCCATGGCTTGCACTGCTTCATCTGAATTTAAATTAGAATGAACTTTGTTGTCTTCTCCAACCACTTGAAGTTCAGCACCAAATGCCCAAGCATAATTCGAATACTGCCAACCACCATTTTTATCAACGTTTAAGATAATCAAACCATCGACACCAGCATTATCTTTAATAGCTTGTGCAGTAACAAATAATTCAGTCATGGTCTGTGGGTAAAATTTTTCTTCTGGATTATCTGGGTTGACGATGTCATAAATGCCATCACCATCTAAATCATCCACTAAACCTGCATCAAAGAATACATTTAAATTAACGATGATCCCTAAACCATAGCCATCTCTTGGAATGCCATAAAGCTTATCATCAAAGGTTAAATAATCTCTGAGTTCAGGATCCATCTTGTCATACCAACCCATATCTGTAACAATATCAGTGATATCTTTCGCATGGCCACCCGAAACAATCATTTGAGGTTCAGTAAACCATGTTTGAAAAACGGTAGGAAGTGTTTTCGAATTTGCTCTTGCATAAAATGCTTCAACAGAATACGTAAACGACTCTCCAATGATTTCATATTCAGGATAATCCGCTTCAAAACGCTCTTTCCATGTGTTAAACATGGTGATATCATCAGTGTTTGCAGACTCTGGCCACATACCGATGACAACTTCAATTTTACTATTAGTTTGACAAGCGAACATGCTGATCGTTACGAATAACATAACGCTTAATACGACTATTTTTTTCATATGATATACTCTCCTAATGTTTTTATTGTACACCGCTTTATGCAATAAAAACATTAGATTTCTCCCCTTCACTTGGAAGAGGAGAAATCCATCTATTTTTATGTTTTAAAAATTAAACAACTTCTGAATCGTAAAACATACTCATTTGGTATCCATAAACATCAAGGCTAACTTTCATGTTGTCAATCACAACACCGCCATTATTAATATGGAAACCTAAAACTTGTAAACCAGATACATTAGATACATAATCTCTTAAAGAGATAGTAACTGTCATATAATCAGTTCCAATTGCAGTTACTGCGCCATCAGCAACTAATGTCGACCAGTTGATCACATTACCATCGCCAAATTCAATTCTAAAGGTATCTGCATTATTGCCTGCTGCTAATTTGACATCAAATGTCAGATAGCTTGTACCTGCAATACGAGGTGAACCAAATCTAACAGTTGCATAATCAGCAGTTACTAATTGGATTGCTCCATCACTAACAAGTGCCCATTCGCCCCACCAGTATTTAACGCCATCATTGGTTGGAGCAGTTGCAAAGTCTTCTTCTAATACGTGATATAAACCAGCCATTGGATCATCCCATTGGAATGATAGGTTATCAACATAATAAACTGCACCATCATTTGCTTGAATACCAAATTCATCAGCTACTGGGAATCCAGATTGTAATACATCAATCACGATATGTTTAGTTTCGCCTACCGCTGGTAAAACAATGGGGTTACCATCTATGCCAATTAAATCAGTGTTCCACTTATGTGTACCACCAACATTAAAACCAAGACTACCTGCAGCTTCAACTTTTAAATCAAATGCGATATAGTGTGGTTTAGCCATAACGCCTGTATGATATTGAACATATCCTGCAGATGCATCAAGCTTAAGCATGATATTACCTTCAACATCAACAAATGATGATGGTGTACCATAGTTGTTCGCCCAATATTGACCACTACCAATTTGACCATTGGCATCACCTACTGTTAAACCATCCCATGAACCCCATAGAAGTTCTGCATCGTAATATGGATTTTCAGTAAACCATGCTAAATTATCAAGTAAATAAATTTCGCCATCACTTGCGTGGAAACCAACAGTGTCTGTTAAAGCAAATCCGCTTGCTACCCAGTCAATGACGTAATGATGCCATTGTCCGTCAGGGTTAACAACCATTGGTGTGCCATTTGCTAAAATAAGTTGTCCATCTTTAGCCCATCCAGGTGTGCCTGTTGGACCAACTCTAAAGGATACAATGGTACCTGGTGTTGCAATCTTTAAATCGAATGCTAAATAACGTCCAGATCCTTTTGTTCCTGTATGATATTGTGCATATCCTGTACCATCTAATTGGAGTGCTTGGTTTGAATCGCCATCAGCAACAATCGTTGTTGGTGATCCATAAACATTTGCCCACCACTGTTGATCACTTGGTTTAGCGTCTGCAGTTCCTAATTCAAGACCTTCAAATGTCGCCCATAATAATTCAGAATCGGGATTTAAATCTGTCACAGGATTTGCAAAGAAAATCGCATCAAATGAAATAGATGAACCTGTGTAATAAATTTCAAAACCAGCAAAATCAGTTGAGTAACCTTCCGTTAAAGAAAGGTCAACGATTAAGTATGTCCAATCACCATCCACGTAAGGATAGGTTGCCATATCTTCAGGAATAGAAGGTAGACCTAAACCTGCTTGCCATTGATTTGCATAAACAACATCACTTTGTTGATCATTAAAATCAAGTTGTCTCATTCTAAGATCATTTAATGTACCTGTACCATTGAGTTTATACTTAAACACGAGGTAACGATATTCATTGATGTTCGCTTTTGTTGTTGAATGCACCTTATAGCTGACAAAATCACCGCCTGTTGAATCAAAGATGATTGCACCATCAGCAATCGATGATGCTTGTAAGCCTGAATATGAAATAAGGTATGTGAAACCATTTGCTAAAGCAACTTCATTATCTGCTGTCCAGTTAGCTGTTGTACCAATGGTTGCTCTATTGAAGTTATCGTAGATAAATGCATTTTCTAAGTCAAGAACTGGATAATTAGCCGCTTGATAGTCGCCTAAATATGTTAAGAATGATTGTGAAATGGCTACTGCTACAGTTCCGTTATTGATTAATTTATAACCTGCAATCACATTAGTTCCTGTATAGAATTCTGCAAATGGAATAGTGACATTAAGCCATCCACTGCCTAACGATGTAGGAAGTCCTTCGATATCTGCAAATGATACTGGATCACCGATTTCTCCATTTGCAAACACAGGAGCAATCGCTAATGTAGAAAGATCTAGGATACCGGGAGCACCTTGTCTTAATCTTAAAACAAGATGTGAATTGAGTGGATTTAAATCCGCTTCAGTGTATTCACCATAGAATCCTGAAGGTTGAACAGTAACATAAGATCCGACTTGTACACCAACTGTTCCACTCCAATAATCTTTGTTTTGTGAATAATCACTACCTTCGTAAGGATAAATGGGGTTTGGAGTCTTAGCATAGTAAGCATCTTTAATCTCTAAAATACCACTACCGTCGACTGATGTATTCATTAAATGGAAACCAACCATTTGTCCAGTTGCTGGAACGTTTGTATAACCCGTTTTACCTATATATTCTTTTCCATCTAAAGTATCTGTAATACTAATGACATAGTTATGCCATTCACCATCAAGTTCTCTTACGTTTTGTTCAAGATCTGGATCAAAAGTTTCAGTAAATGGTACCACTAAAACTTCATGATTATCATCAAATCTAAAGCCAATCGCTAAATCTTCAATGGATGCACCTGCAAAACCTCTTAATCTTAAGACTAAGTATTGGAATGTAGGACTTGGATTGTTTTGGCTACCTGCTTGTTTCCAAAGTGCACCATCTGTGTTATTACCAATCGCACCAGAGTAACCTACTGTGATATAGGGTTGATCTGCATCAATCGATGCGTTTGATACGATTTCTGAAGTAATCGTTGTTTGCGTGAAATCATTAATCATTTGATCAAAATCAGCATTATAGATACGTCCATCATAAGTAGGTGAATCAGGAATACCCATAAATGTGTATTTCGCATCTAAAACGATATCTGATGTCACTGGTGTTGTAAAATCGTATGCATCACCATCTAATAACCAACCATCAAACTCGAAGAAATCTTTTGATGGATCAGTTGGTTCGGTTGCAACTTCACCTGAAGTTACTGTTTGCGTTGTAACTGCTGTGCCACCTACTGAATTAAATGTGACATCAAATGTAGCAACTACAACTTCAGTGTAATGCGCAACCAAGGTGATATCTGCTGTCACCGGTGTCGTAAAATCATATGCTGTTGTACCTAAAAACCACGCATCGAATGTAAAACCTTCTTTTGCAGGATCTGTAGGCTCAGCCACGGTTAATCCCTCTTCTACTTCAACCACAATTGGTGTTGTCCCGTTATCTGCATCAAAGGTAACATCAAATGTGATGGTAGGTTCAGGTGTTGGTTCTCCTTCTTTACAACTTGCAAGAAAAAGAATAGCAAGTGTTAAGATGAGAACGCGTAGTGTGTGAAAACCAATTATTCTCATATTTTCTCCCATCGCACATATAAGATAGTTTACATGTGATTTTCTATATCTTGAGTGACTATCCACTTTTTGAAAACGAAATTAAAAACTACTGATAAACACTAATTTCTGAGAACTGTGCACCATAGCCACCAGGAGCCGAGTTCGCAGTAACAATCAAGATAATCGATCTCATATCAACACCTTCTGGTAAGACAATAGAAACCATATTTCCTTGACTTGCATCAAATACATAATCTCTTGGTCCATTAAATAGCGATATCCAATTAGCGGAATTCAAGGTTGTTTCTGCACTCAATGAATATTTAATTTCAATGGTTTGTGTTCTTGTTGGCCAACTTGATAAAGGTGGTAAATGTAGATTAATAATTCTTACATTATATGTTTCACCCATATCAACAATAATCCATCCTGGCCAAACATTTTTCTTCGATTCGAAATATGTTGATACATCACCATCTGTTAACTTTTCTGGATTATAAACGTCTTCATATGCATTCGCGTATGGAGTTTTACCAAAAGTAAGTGATGCAGGATAGAATTCCATGTATCTTAAGAATGGGTTTTCAGCATACGTTACCCCTTCATAGAAATAGAATCTCAGTTGAACTGCAATATAATCACCTGGAGCAAGTCTTATATCCACATAATTATTCTTTGATGGTGAGAACTCATAGTTTTCACCATTTAATTTTTTAGAAAATACTGGAAGTCCTGTAGTTGAACTCATCGATGTAGCTGCATAAACAGAAATATTTTGCATCTGGAAATACATCGATTCTGAATCTCCAAACAAACGAATTGATCCCACTTTATGTGCTTGATCAAACATTACAGATACTGCAATGTATGAAGCTCTAGTTGCTCCTTCTTGCCATTCATCAGCAATCCACATGGAATCATCATCAACTAAAACATTTTCAATATCAAAACCTTCAACATCAACATTGGTTTCTGATAAACCGCCCCAATCTTGTGTTGTCACACCATATGTTGCACGAACAGTGAAATCTCCCTCTATCTTTGCACCTGCATAAGGTGGTTCAACATGCGAAATTGAAAATTCAGGAATTTCAATAGCTTGTTGATCTCTAGCTTCAATAACTTCTTTATCAACCACATAATAATCACCTAGGTTTAATTCATAATAATGATATACGGGTGCGCCTGTGGGTGTATTAGACGATGTTATTTGAATGTTTGATGTAAATCCGTTCGCATTAATCTCAGAAACATTTTCAATCGGTTTACCTCTAAAATCAACATCTTTAAAATAAACACCATCAATATTTTTAGTCGCATCAAATCCGTTCATACGAATGACTAAATCCGATGTTTCACTTCCTATTTTTTTATCATTTAAAACTTTAATATTTTCAAAGTAAACATTACGAATCGTTCCACGTTCATACTGTGATTTTGACCAATCCGCATTATACGCAATCGTTAAATCGATTAAGAAATTATCATACGTTTCAGTCCAAATATCACCAACTTGATACGCATCTTCTACCGTGATGTTTCTAAAATAAATACCATCAACATTTGCTTGGTCAGCATTATGAACGCTCATCACTGCTTTATGATAATTGTGTAAAACCGTTATATTTTCAAATGTAACATTTTCAATCGATGCACCATATGTTTCATAACCAACTTCCATGGATTGTGCTAAATCAGTCCACAAAATATTATTCGAAAACAAAATGTTTGATGTGGATACATTGTTCACGTTTTTAACAACGAGTGAATCATCCCATGTTCTAACAAATGAATTTCTGACAATTACATCTTGGCTTGATTGAATCGATACACCATCACCATTAGGTCTTGCGGTGATGATTTTAATGTTATCAATGGTTAAATTCTTCGTTTCCTGCGCATGAATCGTCCAACCCGCGGGATCTAAAAATGAGATCCCTTCAATATAGATATTTTCACTCTTTTGAAGTTCAATAGGGATTGCACGTTGAGATGCTTCTTCTCTTGGATAAATAGAACCAGAAATAATACCACGACCACGAATGGTTATGTCATGGAGTGCATATGCATTAAATTGTCCATAAACTAAAGCTCCACCTGCTAAATAAACTGTTTTGCCTGATTCTAGTGGAATCGTGTCCGTTTTCCAAACGCCTGGGCCAATATAGATGATACTGTCATCTAGTAAAGCCTCTTCTTCTGTAATCGGATCTTCTTCAATCGGATTTGCAAATAAATGAATAGCTTCTTGAATCACCGATCCATTAGGTGTAGTTTGAGGAACTGGATCATTTAATTGAATGGTATAGTTGGCTGGGTATTCTAAGTCGAATTCGATGACATTATTTGTAACAGTGACATCAATTTCATAAGAAAGTGGATGTACGGATGCTTTTGTGACAACGTAGTCATCGAGCACACGAATTTTCACATGCACTTTACCTAAAAAATCAAAACTTGCAACCGATGTATATGAAGTTGAGTTAATCCATGTAAAGCTTCTTGCATGGTTAACTAATGTTTCATAAACAAAGAGTGGAGATTCTTCGACTAAGATCTCATATCTGTCTGATGATTTTAAAATATCTGGCATATCATAAATCTTTAATTGTGTTGACGTTTGTTCACCAAATAAAATATCCACACCAAATGATGCTGATACATCGAGATAAGTGACAGTCACCGTAATTTGTCCAACGACAGTAGAGTTAAATCCTGAAACTTCATAATCAGTGACAATCTCTTCACTACCATCTTTCTTATAGGTGACGATTAAACCTGTATCGTCAAATGCTTGATTTAAAAAGTAAGTCGTTTTATAGTCACCGGAAAGAATTAATTCTGCATCAGATGTTTTCTTACATCCAAGTAGAAGAAATGATCCCAATAGTATGATGAGGAGTGTCCATAATTTTTTTGTGTTTTTCATCTTTTCACCTTTCGTATCTCTAATTTCGTCACTATTATACCCTAAGACTTTTGATATTGAAAGCGTTTTATGAAAAAAAGTTAATCGGTTAACTAAATTCATATAAACTTGTTATAATTCATGAAATTCTTAAGCATTATAAAAGCCCCTCGTATCGAAGAGCTTTCTCTAGACTCTATTATTAATCATTCAACACAATGGTTGTTGTTTCTATAGTTCCGATTTCTGAAGTCTCTATGATGTAGAATATATCATCTTCGATATAATAGGTCGTATTCCATTCTTCACTTTGATCACCAGATCCAATATAAACAGATGTCAAGATATTTTCTTTGAGATAAAACGAATCTTCCCCTGAAAAAATATAGTGCCACTGACTCACGTAAACTGTATATCCTTCATTTTGATATGTTTTAAATGGGGTTCCAGAAATCAAAGCCAACAACGATACATAACCTGTAATAAAAATAAAGCCAAATACAAGGGAAACCCTAAAGGCGATATGTTCCCACTTGATAAAGCATACGTACACATCACACCAAACAAAATCACCCCTATAATAGCGGTTGATTCAATCGGTGTCCACGTTTCAAAAAACAAAATACGGTGACTTCTCATGACGAAGATGTTAACAACAAAAAGAGTAAAAACAACGATCATTAGTTTAAAAATCATTTGAAGTCTTTTTCTTTTTACAAAAGCAATCACACTAAATCCCCCTCTATTTACCTTTATTATACTTGAAATATAAGCCTATTTAAACCAATTGATGTAAATGTAAGGGTTAACTTCGTTACAAAGCATGGCCAACACTTGAAACGCACCCTTGATTGTGCTATGATGATGATGTCGCAAAAAACAGAAAGAACTGATAATATGTATATTTTAGCAGCCGAAGCAGGCACACAAACGTTATATCAAATGATTTTACTCTTAAGTATCGCAATGGTCATTGGACTATTTGCAGGTCGTTTTTTTGAACGACTTCGCGTTCCAAACCTTACCGCATACATCATCATCGGACTTATTTTCGGTGGTATACTCTTTTTTACCGGTAATGGGGGTATTGTTGAAGCGTTTGATATCATCATCAACATTGGTATTGGATTTATCTCATTTAGTATCGGTCTAGAACTCAATTTCAAGAAGATTAAAAAACGGACCAAAGAAGTGGTGATTATCACCGTCTTCCAAGCTTTATTCTCCTTTGGACTTGTCTTTATCGCACTTTATATCTTTGTTTTACCTCTCCATATTGCTTTACTGATCGGTGCACTCGCGATTGCGACTGAACCAGGACCTATTTTACTTATTACAAAGAAAATGAAATCTAGTGGACCACTTACTGATACACTTGTTCCACTTCATGGTGTAGAAGACTCGATTACCATCATGATCTTTGGGATTGCATTATCTTATGCTACTTCCATTGAAAGCGGAACACAGATGGGAATCATTGAAATCTTAACTGGACCTATCCTTGAAATTGTATTCTCATTACTGATTGGTTTAGTTGTCGGTTATGTCTTAGTTAGAATTATTCGTTACTTGAAGTATGAAGATGTTGAAAAAGATGTTGTCATCTTAATTTCTACGATTGTTGCAGTCTTAGTATCCATAGCAATTGCACATATCGGATTCGAAATTTTCCACTTCCATGTTCATTTATCTCCCATTTTATTACCCATGGCAACCGGGATTTTCTTCTCAAATATGTCATCAAATCTTGCTAAACATGAAACAGAACGTATCATGGATCTTTTCTCAGCTCCGATACTAATCATTTTCTTTACAGCTTTAGGTGCTGAAATTGTCTTACTTCTCGCAGAATCAATTGATACACTCGATTTAGTACTCATTTTAACAACATCTGCAATCTATGTTGGTATGCGCTTTATCGGTAAAATCACAGGTTCGATGTTAGGTGGTAGAATCGCTAAATCAAATGTCACAGTTAGACGCTACTTAGGATTTTGTCTACTCCCCCAAGCACAAGCAGCTATCGGTCTTGCATTCTATGCGAAGAGTGGTTTACATGATTCAACGTATGGTACACTTATTTTAATTGTGATTATGGCTTCTACCATCATCAATGGACTTGTTGGTCCACTTGGTGTACGACATGCACTTCTTAAATGTCATGGTATTGATGGCAATGCATGTAACATCCTATATCTATCCAACAAAGATCCAAAAGCGCACGAAATGCATTAAAACAAAAACTCCAGTTCACATGTTGAATTGGAGTTTTCTTTCTTATTGAAATGATGCTTATTACGGTTTAATATACTCATTAATGCCGATTTTATTTCCCGATGGATCTATAATGAGTGCATATGAACCATCGTCTGGTGAAATTAATGTTTTTGGTCTTAATACGGTTGTTTTAGAAAAATGATCTTGAATCAATTTCATCGTTTCATCGATCGATGCAACATAGATGTATAAATTAATGTTATCAATGGATGGCGTTAAGTTTGAATCAAACCCTCCAAAAAGCTTTTTACCTGGTGTTTGAAAAACAAAATAACGTTGCTTGGAAATGAAACTTTCTTGGATTTTCCAATCAAAAAGTGTTTGATAAAAACGAAATGTTTCATCAAGCTTCTCTAAACGAATCGGTAGTTCAACATAAACTAAATCACCGTACATAAGATTCTCCTTTTTTATTTCATTTTACACCATTTGAAATCTCTGGCAACTCTTATGCACCGTCATTTTTCTTTTCATTTTCTTGATGAAGGAGTTCATTTAAATCCGCGACTTCCTTTTTGTATTTCTTTGAAACGACATAAACAGCAATGCCATAAATCATTCCTACACCCGCAATAACGATGTAAATGAGCCAACTTACTCTAAATAAATACTGACCAAATACATTTCTTAAAACGAATATCGCTGGAATGATAATAAGATACCCTAAAATAATATTGATTAAACTATGACCTTTTTCACGTTTAAAGAACCAAAAGGCTAAAGATACAATCAAGGAAATAACTAGTGTCCCTATCGCGAGTCTAATATAGTTATAGGTATAACTTGCAACACGTAAAACAATCAGCGATAAGAAAATAGCGATGATATTGATCACGAGATAAACTTTTAAATAAATGCGTCCATAATCTTTCATCGATATTCTCCTTTTAAAGCTTCTTTTAGTTTACTTACATACATCCTTGATATTACAATTTTATCTTTATTTTTAAGTTCTGCCTCCATACGACCATTCAGTGATGATTTAAAAGAATCGATTTTTTTGATATTAACAAGTGTGTTTTTATTCACTCTTAAAAGAAGTGATGAAAACATCTCTTCTAATTGATAAAGTTTATAAGATGTCTCATAAACATCATCTTTCGTATAAATAAAAACATCATGATCAACAGCATCCACATAGTACACCTCACGTGGCGATATAGTGAAATTCCTCTGATCTTTTTTGACCTGAAACGAAACATCATAGAGCGAAATAAATCGCTCTATGTTTTTCACTTCTGATGATATTTCTTTTGCTTGAATGATCACTTCGATATCATCCAACTCTTCTAAGACATTAATCTTAATCTTCATGGATACCTTCTAAATGAGATAATTTTGATAAACAAGAATACTTTGATTCATGATAGAAATGGCTTGATCAACAAGAACTTCTCTTTCGTTTAATACAGTTAAAACTTCTTGATACGTCTGAATAATCAAATCTATGTTTTCTTTCGTGTATAAACCTTTAAGATCAACAAGTCTTTGATATGCTAGTCCATTAGTTTCTTCATGGGCATCTTTTAAATCAAGAAGATCGTTGTATTGAGTCCAAAGTATGACACCATCTTCACGCGTAAGTCTAACATTAAGAGCTCTAAAAGCTTGTCTTTCAGATGTTAAACTTTCTCTTGTTGTCTTTAACATACTGTACTTTTCTTTTAATTCTTGATGTTTTAAAATCAATTCATTGTGTAAACTTAAGAAAACTTCAAGTGAGTCTGTCTCTTCAAACGTTTCTACGAGTTCACTATTAGTATAACTCAAAAGTTCTATCTCACTCATCTCTGATGTTGTAAATTCAACATCACCGACTTCTTTTGGTTCATATGAACCTAAGACAAATCCTAATCCAACCAGTGCGATTGCACCAACAATCATCATTATTTTTTTCATTTTACTTCACTCCTTTGTTTTTGATTACACCCTCAGCTTAACAAAGCAATCATCATCTACAAAGGGAATTTGCGTAAGTTGCACAATCTGTTGCGTAAGTTGTTAAACAAAGAAAAACACACCTTATGATCGCATAATAAGATGTGTTTTTAATGTTATAAACTCAACTGTTTTCTAAAATAAGGTAGTGATACAGTTAGATTAATGAAGATAATGATAAAGAATGCGAGTAACCCTCCCACTGTAATGGCTAAGAAAAGGGAATAAACAATGGGGATAACAAGTAACATATTCCAAAGGATATTTTGAGATAATGCAATATGTAAAATAAATTTATGCTTAATAAAGGTTATCACAATCAAACTGATAACTCCGAATAATGCGGGTACAAAAAATAAGAAGGATGCTCCACTTAACGTATAACCCGTTAAAATTGCTAACAGTAAATTTAAGAAAATGCCTGCAATCATCACTGCGCGTTGGTCTTCTTCCTTTTTAACAAAACGTTTATAGAGGACGTAGACACCCACGATAAGTCCTAAACAAAGCAAGAGTGTTGGTAATTCAGTTCCTTCCATACGCACGTAAATGATCGAAAAAGGAACTCTACCGATAAACGCAACCAGTTTAGCTAGATATAAACCAATCACTGCAAACACACCGAGTGATACAAACATCAAGCCAATGTATTTTAAAATAGATAAGATTGCGACATTATTTTTGAGTATTAAGTATACAGTAATCGCTAAAAATAAAACGAATGTGAGCCACTGAAAGATATGCATCGTAGATTCTCTATAAGCGATAAAAACATCGGGTAAGATGGTGAAGAAAACTTGGTTTTGTTCACCAACAAAATAATTGACATCACTATAGATTGCATCTTTGGTAAATGTTTCCACTAAAGGTACGATTTGTTCACCGTAATGTTGAATAGATGATACTTCAATATGGTCATACTTATCCATTGGTGTATGATAATAATAAAGACCTTCTAAAACTGCAAAGTTAATCCCTTGTTTACCGACATTTAAAAACTCAGTAAAATCGGTACTATTGGGCATTACCGTATAAACAGCAGTTGCTAGACTATAAGATACTTTTAAATCTGTATGTTGATAAAAATCAATAACTTTATCATTATTAACACTTGTTTCAAACATATAAGCAGGACCGCTCACACCTCTTGCTTCGATATTAATCACGAAACCAATCTTATCCATAAAGGGCTCCTGTGCTGCCATATAGGCACCATATAAACCCGTTTCTTCAGCGTCTGTAAAGAGTAAATAGATACTATTTTCTAAATCTTGATTTGCATAAAGACGTGCTATCTCTAACATCGTCCCCAGTGCATAACCATCATCTGCTGCGCCATATGATCTTCCAAGTTCTCCGTCTCTACCAACATGTCCTCTTGAATCATAATGACCAACGAGTAAGATTCCTGTATCTGATTTGCCTTGAATCACTGCAAGCAAATTCTTAATATCATAATCCGTTCCCATACCAAGCTCTTCTTTGGTGTAGTTCATCTCAGTGACATTAGCTAAACCAAGCATACCTTCCAAGGTTTCTTTTAAATAAAGTCTTACTTCTTCGTGTGCTTCTGGATCAAAGACTGAATGTGGTTCTCTTGAGATCACTTCAATGTGTTTTGCTGCTTCTGCTGCAGAAAACTGTGTTTCAGTTACTCTTTTAGGAACTGGAGTCATTAATACAAACATACTTAAAAGTCCAGATAATAAAAGAACAATCCATGCTATTTTTAACGATTTCATTGTGACACTCTCCTGATGGTTTGAAATTCAAACGTTACTGTTTCTATGATAGCAAACATCCGATTAAAAGACAATGACCTCTCAGTGAATATGAAAAAAGATCTAACGATGAACGTTAAATCTTTATCTATTTTATTTATTTTCTTTGTAGAGTTGAGCCGTTCTTTGTTTAATATCTTTATTGCTGATATATTCATCAAACGTTCCTTCATAGGAATAAGAACCTAAATCAGCAACTTCAATCACTTTATTACAAACGGATTGTAATAGGCTATGGTCATGAGATGCAACGACAAGTGCGCCTTTATAATCTTCTAAACCTCTATTCACAGCTTGAATTGCTTCTAAGTCTAAATGGATGGTTGGTGAATCAATTAAAAGTGTATTTGCTTGAGATAACATCAACTTCGAGTACATACATCTCATCTTTTCGCCACCCGATAAGAATCTCACTTCTTTTAAGGGTTGATCGCCACTAAAGAGCATTCTACCTAGAAATCCTCTTAAATAGGATTCTGCAGGTTCTTTAGAATAAGGTCTTAACCATTCGATTAAGTTCATTTGTTTCCCTAAGAAATAATCATCGTTATCTGCAGGAAAATAAGATTTCGTAACGGTTTGTCCCCATTTGATTGTCCCTGTTTCTGGTGTAAGTTCACCTGCAAGGATCTTGAGTAAAGCGGTTTTAGCTAAATCGTTATCTCCAAGTAGTGCTACTTTATCACCACGGTTCATGACAAATGAAACATTCTGAAATAACTTTTTCCCATCTAATGAAACACTTAAATTCTCGACTTCTAACACATCTTTACCTAATTGTTTTTCAATTTCAAAACCAATGAATGGGTATTTACGTGTCGATGGAATGATTTCATCTAATTCAATTTTTTCAAGTGCCTTTTTTCTTGAAGTTGCTTGAGAGGATTTAGAAAGGTTTGCACTGAAACGCGCAATAAATGCTTTTAATTCTTGGATGCGTTCTTCTTTTTTCTTGTTTTTATCAGCCATAAGTCTTTGAACAAGTTGTGAAGATTCCATCCAGAAATCATAGTTTCCCACATACATTCTTGCTTGATTATAATCGATATCAACCATGTGCGTGCATACGTTATTAAGGAAGTGACGGTCATGGGATACGGTAATGACAGTATTTTGATAGTCGACTAAAAAGTTTTCTAACCATCCAATCGCTTCGAAATCTAAGTTATTCGTAGGTTCATCTAAAAGTAGAATATCAGGATTTCCAAACAGTGCTTGAGCTAAAAGAACTTTAACTTTATGTTTGGGTAAAATGTCACTCATCATTTTATAAAACTCAGATTCCGGAACGTTAAGTCCATTTAATAAACGTTCAGCATCAGATTCTGCGTCCCAACCATTAAGTTCAGCAAATTCCGCTTCTAAATGAGAAAGTTCATAACCTTCTTCATCTGTAATCGTTTCTTTGTTATAAATGATTTCTTTAGCTTTCATGATATCAAACAGTTCTTTATGTCCCATAATGACTGTTTCTAGAACTGTAAAATCATCAAAAGCATTTTGATTTTGACTTAATACAGCAAGTCTTTTGTTCTTTTCGATAATGATATCACCAGAACTTGGTTCTTTCTCACCGGAAAGTAGCTTTAAAAATGTGGATTTACCTGCACCATTGGCACCAATCACACCATAACAATTTCCTGGTAGAAATTTTAAATTGACATCCTCAAATAATTTCTTATCCGAGAAAATTAAACTCACATTTGATACTGTAATCATAAACTATTAACCCCTTTACAAACAAAAATGGCCGAGTATGAATCTTATAGGCCATATCACCTCTACCACTTTACCTTAAGTGATATCATTTGTCAATCACAATGTGCACTATATGCACAAAACTTAAGAAAAAATATCCATCTTTATAAGATGGACTATGTTTTAAAGATTTGCTTGATTTTAAATAACAATAAGTTGATTCCTGTGATGATGAGGTGATAAGAAAGTGTGTAAAGTATAAAGTACTCATTTTTCTTAATGATGTAAGTTGAAGCATTTGTAAAAGAGCTGTAATGGTAGGATAAACTTAATGTTTTATCATAAAGTATAACAACGAATAACCATATCAAGATAACACCAATAGAAGTAATATAATAAAATCTAGTGTGATGTTTTTTGATAAGTAGATATAGCGTATAAAAGATCATGAGTATCAGTATTCCCAAAAATGAAAAAGAAAATAGTTGTTCAAACACTAACAAGAACTGACTATCGATGAGTTCTCCATATCGTGATGGATTAAGGATTAGTATCGAATCTTGAATGAACATAGAAATTGATATGAAGAAAAGTATGACAAACCATTTTGAAAACATGATGGAAAGACAGACGATGCTTGAAAATAAAACAACATGCATGAAAAAATATGTGGTGAGTGGTGGTAATATCACAAGCATTAAAAAAGAGATGAGTGAAACCATCATTACCACCGTTATAAATACATGTTTTTTAACATACGATAGAACAAGATGCATTATCTGTTTAGACCGATATTTAACTTTAGAAAACCATGAGACCTCTCCAACCATGAGATCGTTCATAGGGATATGATACATCTTTGATATTCTTTCTAACATATAGATATCTGGAACAGTACGATCATTTTCCCATGAGCTAATTGTTTTATCAGAAACAAATAAAAGATCTGCTAAATCTTTTTGAGTTAACCCGTGTTCTTTACGTATTTTTTTGATCACATCACCAATCATAAGTTCCCACCCATTTTCTTATCCTATTGTCCTTATTATAACAAATAAGTAAGTGATTGATTTGATTTGATTTATCTACATTATGTAGATAGCTAAGAAATGAAAAAAAGAACATTCGCATGCCCTTTTATCATTCATATGTTTAGAGTCTAAACCTTATTCTTTTTCTATTTGTAAAACACAAAGTGTATCATCTAACTGTTTAAAATAAAGATTTTTCTCTTCTTCTAATTGCTTATAAACGGCTTCGATAAGAACTTTATCAAAAGACACATGGCACGTAACCTCATGGTATACAGATTGCTTTAAATCATAAGCAATAAACAATGTGTGTGATTCTTGTATTGATTTAACCTTAGATGTATCTTTTTGAACAAGTGTATAGAAAAAATCATCTTTTTCAACGACACTTAAGAATCCTTCTTTGTCATCAAATTTAAATTTAAATACTTTTTTCATAGGTATACCTCTATCTTTTTTTATACTTCTATTTTACCATAATGCAATCAAGGAAGAACATTTGGGTTCGATTAGGCGGGTGAAACGAAAGTGCTAAAAAGAAGTCCTATCAAAATCAAGGGTATCGTCAGTACATCAAACACAGGAAAGATCCATTTTGAATAACGTTTATTAAGCATGGCATCTAAGGTATATGCAATTAAGTACCAGAAAACGAGAATTCCGTATGCTATAGGAAGTATCTCATGTCGTGGGAAACTGTAATAATAATCAATTTCGCCATTGACTAAATGCATACCTACACTGACATTAAATGATGTATAAAGTATAACTACAGTTATTGGAAAAAAGGGTATGATTGTTTTGTGTTTGGGAAATAAGAACAGTGTAGCGATAAGTGCGGTGATGGTAAAAAATAAATATAACACAGGTTGAATCAATCCGATATAATCGATGTATAAGTTCGTCATAAAGAGTAAAACTGTTTCTATTAAAATGATGATACAATAAATGATACTTTTAAGTTTCATGACATCCCCCTCTTTGTGCCTGATATATATTTTCGTCATTTGCTTATCTCATTATAGCATGATTAATCTATAAAAAAACCACCTTTATAACATCTCAAAAAGTGGTTTTAATGATTCATTACTGATAAAGTTTTGATACTCTTTCTTGGACTTCTTCTTTTGATAACTGATGCTTTTCAACATAACGGTTTCTTTCATGTAAACTACATTCAATTGTGCATCCACCTAAATGTTTATGCTCATTTTCCTCTGAAGTTAAGATCTGTTTATTGCAATCTGGATTTGCACAATTAATCTGTCTTTCACATGGACTACCATCAAAATGATCTTTTCCCACAATGACATGTTCAACGCGGTTAATGGGGACTTTTAACCTTTTATCAAAGACGTAACATTGTCCATCCCAAAGTTGCCCTTGAGCAACTTCGTCTTTGCCATATGTGACAATACCACCTTTGAGTTGCCCAACATTCTCATAGCCTTCAGCCTTTAGGAATCCAGACATCTTCTCGCAGCGTATGCCGCCCGTACAATACGTCAAGATATTCTTACCTTGCAAGATTTCTTTATTATCTTTGATCCACTGTGGGAGTTCTCTAAAGTTTCTGATATTAGGTTTAATCGCTCCTCTAAAATGTCCTATCATATGTTCATAATCATTTCTCGCGTCGATGACAATGGTATTCTCATCTTGCATTCGTTTATAAAAATCTTTAGGTTCTACGTATTCACCTGTGAGTTTTTTAGGGTTAATATCTTCTTCTAAACTTAAATTGACAAGTTCTTTCTTAACTTTCACATGCATTTTGTCAAACGCATTTTCATCTGCTTCATCAATTTTAAAAACAATCCCTTCAAATCTTGGATCTTCTTTTAAATAATTCATGTAGGCTTCAACGTCTTCTTTTAATCCAGATACCGTTCCGTTGATCCCCTCATGCGCAATGTATACTCTTCCTAAAAGGTTATGCTCGACACTAAATTGATGATGTTCATCGCGATAGTTTTCTAAATCTTCGATGGTTGTGTAATGATAATATAAAATGACATAAAATGATTGCATGGTAAAACTCCTTTTCTTTACTACTACCATCTTAACGGAAAAGCGTGTTTCAATCAAAAGTTATGCTGTTATTAAAAAAGAAATCCCTTCTCAAAAGAGAAAGGTTTCTGTTTGATTAAATATCATTGATTAGATGTTCTTGAACGATGTTTTTCAGAAGTTCTGCAAGTCCGTCTTCGTGTTGGTCATAATACTTTTTAAAGCGTTCATCACTAACATACATATCGACTAAATTGTAGTGTGCTTCTTTGTTATAAGTTCCACCCCAAGACATGGTTAACCATGTTTGATGGAGATTGAAAACTTCGTTTTTAAGTGTTTGATTCTTGGGATCTTTTTTGACTTGAATGAGTGTTTTGATAAGATCACTTGCGAGTTGATTCAGATAATCAAATTGTTCTTTGGTGAAGTTTTTGAATGCTTTTCTTGAAGATTCATACGCATCTTTACCCCATCTTTCAATGACTTCATCTTTATATAAAGCATCATTATCTGAAACCATTTTATTTTTTAACCCTTCAAACTTATCTTGATTTTTCATCTTTATTTCTCCTTTCATTTCTTTCATGGTGGTACTTACATTATGAATGAGGGCATCAATCTGTTTTTTCTTCGTTTCTAAAGATGATAAATGATCTTCTAACATGTGCATGCGTTTGGTAGAATCTATGTTTTTAATCATCTTTTTGATATGTTCAAGCTCAAATCCCATTTCTTTTAGAATTAAAATATGCTGAAGTTGATTAACCGATGTTTCATCATAGATTCGGTAGTTTGAGTCTTTGATTCTGATGGGTACCAATAATCCGATATCATCATAATGTCTTAATGTACGTGTACTAATGCCTGCTAGCTTGGCTAATTCGCTGATTTTATAATTCATATTCTCACCACCATCATTAGTATAAACCTTGACGTTACGGTAATGTCAATACTTATTGAATATATCATAATAAAAAACTCTTCTATCACTGAGAAGAGTTTAGTTTTCAATCCAATAATAAAATCATTCTGTAACACTTTCAACACTTTGTTTGATAACAATACCTTCTTTGATCAACTTTCTATTAAAGAGTGGCACAATCGCAATCAATACCATTAAGATACCGCTGATAAAGATAATCGTCGAAATATCAACAAAGTCTGATAACGGACCAAAGACAAGCATACCCATGGGTAAACTAATCGTATGAATCAATCCGAATACGGAAAATACGCGACCTATATATTTGGGATCAACTTTTTCTTGGATAAGCCCCACTAAGAGCGGATTGCTAATGGCAATAAATAAACCTACCCATGCCCAAAACCCAATATACACCCAAAAATTCAAAGGAACCCCTAATCCCATGGTACCTACACCAATGAGAATATATGCGATAAAGAAAGTCTTAAGTCTATTTTTAAAACCACCTGATAAAGAGATGATCAATGATCCTAATAACATACCTGTACCAAATACAGCTTCTAAAATGGATAATCTCCAAGGTTCAGCACCAAAGACTCTCGCTACTTGTAGATATGATAAAAATGAGGGAGCTGCAACAACAATCATAAAGATAAAACCAAATAAAATCATATTAAAAATAAGTGGGTGTTTAAATGTGTAATTTAATCCTTCTTTTATGTCTTTAAAGTAATCAATCACATCTTGATTCATCTCAGCTGCATGCTTCGGTAATTTCACTAAGAACACAAGAATGAGAACTGCAGCAACTGCTGTAATGATATCGATAAATAAAATGTACTCTAAAGGAAATAATGCCATAAGAAGTCCTGCAAGTAGTGGCATTAAGACCATAGATGTTGATTGTATCCCTTGAGCGATTCCTTGTACTTTAACCAAATATTCTTTGGGAACAATCTGTTGATAAACTGCTGATACAGCAGGTTGATGAACAGATTGACCAAACGCACGAATGATGGAAATAATAAAGATAATCCAAATATCTCTAATATCAAAAAAGAAGAGAATCGCAATCACAAGTGTAACAAAAGCTATCGATAAATCAGCAACAATCATCAACATCTTACGATTTAACCTATCAGCCCAAACACCTGCAAAAGGTGCGATAATCAATGAAGGTATAAATGTACATAACACCATAATAGTCATCATCACGCCTGATTGAGTGCTTAACGTAACATGCCAAAAAATGGCATACATGACAAGCATTGAACCGAGTAAGGATACGGTTTGGCTAATCATAAACTTGAGTACTGTCTTCTTCCACATTTCCATTTTCTAATCTCCTTGAAATCTCATAGCATCCATTATATGCGAATTAAAAAATGTTGTAAATAGATACGAATTATTCCTTCAATAATAAAACAATGTATACGAATGGAAAGAAAAAACACATGATCTAAAATAGAAATCATGTGTTTTAAATGTTTGTCTTATGTGGTCCTTACCAAATACTAACCATTTTTTCTTTGGGTAAATACATCTTGTCTTCAGAACTTACTTGATAAAACTCTTGGAATTCAGGTAAGTTACTTAACTGCATGTTTGCTCTTAAAATAGATGGACCGTGTACATCAACTCTTAAGAGTAATTGACTGTATTGTAGCGAAGATTTATTACGCCATACACGTGCCCAATTCTGAAAGAACTCATCAAGGCTATGATGGTTACCCTTTCTACTTGCTTCAAGTGCACATCTGAGTCCACCGCTATCAGCGATGTTTTCAGACACGGTTAATGTTCCGTTACATGGACCAAATCCGGTTTCAACACCATCAAATAAGGTGATCATATCTTTTGCTTTTTGATTAAATGCTTCTAGATCTGATTCAGTCCACCAGTTATTGAGTGATCCTGTTTCATCAAATTTTGCACCATTGTTATCAAACGCATGTGAAATTTCATGAGCCATGACTGCACCAATACCACCATAGTTTTCTGATGGTGTTTGATCTAAGCTATAATATGGTCTTTGAAGAATGGCTGCTGGGAAGACGATTTGGTTATTCGTTGGACTGTAATAAGCATTCACCATGCTTGCTGGCATACCCCAAATATTTTTATTTGGAGCCTTATTATATTTATTAAAATCATATTCAGTCAGAATTCTTGTTACTGCAAGTTTTTCTTGAATGAGATCTGAACCTTGTTCGTAACCTTTGATTTCAAACTGATTATAATAAGGAGGAAGTTCATCAGGATAACCAACATGAACAGTTAATGTTGATAACTTCTTAATTGCTTTTTCCTTTGTCTTTTCATTAAGCCATGTGTTATTGGTAATACGTTCTTTATAGACATCAATCATTTCAAAAACCATGGTTTTTACATCTTGTTTTGCAACTGGTCCAAAATAGTTTTCACCATAGTATAAACCAACGATTTGGCTAAAACGATTGTATGCTTGATAGAATGCGAACTTTTCTTTGCTTTGTGCTTCTTTTGTACCAGAGAGTGCGCGTCTAAATGCACCACCAGCAACTCTGATTTCATCGGTTAAATCAGATGAGAATCTGAAGACATTTGAAATGATCATCCATGATTTAATCAATTCAAAATTATTATCATTGATGATGTTATCAAATGCATTGATAAAATCGAGATTAGTAATAATCAGTTGATCAATAGGCTGCTTAACTAATGTTTCAGCATGTTTGATTAGATTAAAGTTTGTCGTGAGTTTTAACACTTCTTCTTTAGTAAGTGGGTTATACATCTTCACATAATCTGCTTTTTCAACACTTGATTTTGTAACTGGTACGAGCAGTTCATCAAATGCTAACGCATCTGATAATAACTTTGTTGATTCTTCTTCAGAAAAACCGAACAATGTTAACAGTTGTTTCGTTGATTGACTAAATAAACCAATCATTTGTGCTTTTGTCTTTTCATCTTTGTAGTAACTTGTATCGGGTAAGAAAAGATTGGATGCACCAAAATAGAGAACTTGATTATTACTGTTCATGAAATCTTGCATCACAGCAAACCCAAAGGGCGTTTCTATGGATTCAAGTGTTAAATCAACGAAAGCTTGATCTAATTCTTTAAGACTTGTAAGCTTGTTGATTTTGTTTAAGATCACTTCAAATGGTTTTGTCCCAAGTTCATTACGTTTATCAAAATCTTTTGTCATTTGATAAAGTATAATGAATTTTTTTAGGTTGTCATTGAGATTTGATGGATCTTTTTCCCACGTTGATGTTAAATCCATTAACGTTTTTTCGATACCTAAATGTAGTTCTAAAAATGCTGATATGGAAGGTTGATCTCCTGGAATAACTGCTTGATCGAGCCACTCCCCATTTACTGCTTCAAAAAAGTTTGTTTTAATGAGTTCTTTTTTCATACGTTCACCTCTTTTATTATTGTAACATCTTTTATTTAATCTTCAAACTATGTGGTTTTACCCATAATTTATAATGATTTAATTTCTATTTCAATTGTTGAAAGAGTTCACGAAACTCGCTTTTCTCTTTATAAAATGCGATTGGCATACCGAGAGGTGTATTCACTTCATGTGTTCCCCCATCAAAATGTGTGTTCGTCACACATTGTCGCCATGATCCCTCAGGTAGTCTCACAATCATTTTCGTTGTATCCTTATTTAAAACGGGATAACAAATAAGATCTTTTCCATACATATACGCATAAGATTCTTCAAATGCCCATGCTTCATCTATATGATAAAAAAGTGGACGAATCAAAGGATAACCAAAATCATGATATTCCTTAAGGATGCTTTGATGATAAGGAGTAAGCATCATAAACATTTGACTCAATCTCTTCATATGCATCAGTGTATCTTCATCATGACTAAACTGAACATTTTTTGTTGGCTGATTACCTTCATGAAAACGAAAGATAGGTGAGAATACATTCATTTCAGCCCAACGTATCAAGAGCTCTTTTGAACGTTTCATATGAAGAATGGTTGTATAACCGCCAATGTCTGAATGTGTAACACCAATTCCTGATGTCGCTAAAGAAAGTGCAGATACGATTGCTGAGGGTAAGCCATCTTCTTTTGAAAAGTCGACGTGTTGATCTCCTGCCCAAAGGGATGGCGCATACTTAGCAGTATCTTTAAATCCTGCTCTGACAAAAAAGAAAAGTTCATTTTCTTTGTCTGATTCAACAATAGCTTCATGATTAAGCTTCGCCCATAAGACTGGCCAAAGATTGTGAACCTGTTCAGGATGTCCTTCATGAATTACTGAATCTGTTGGTAAATATTCACCAAAATCAGCCATCCACCCGTTCATTCCAAGATCAATCATTTCTCTTTTAATGACTTCTTTATACCATTGATAAGCTTTAGGATAAGTTAAGTCTACAATACCTGCTTGAAATGTCGTGGACTGTATATGATAAATGCCACCTTGTTTTGTTTTAACAAGATAGTCTAACGCTTTCGCTTCACGATAAAGTCTTGTATCCTCTTTTAAAAATGTATTGATGTACCCTAAAAATGCAATGTTTTGATCATTTAAATCTTTGATTGTTTCTTTAAGATTTGGATATAGTTCTTCATCGGTCTGCCAGTTCCAATAAACCTGATAACCAAAAGATGTGATGATATTTCCAGACCAATCTTGAGACCAGACACCAGCCAGTGGTATCTGATTTTCTTTTGCAATCTTAACGTTATTTAAAAGAGCATCCTTGCCCCCTTGAGAAGCGATAATCGCTCCATTTGTGATCCAATCTGGTAATTTAGGTTGAATGCCAATCCACTTAGAAAACAGTCCGGAAAGTTCTAAAAATGACTCATGGTGGAAAAAATGAATGTCTTTGGGAATACTTCTAAATCGATGAACGGTTTGATTTTCTTTAAAGTGGTAGGTTTGATACGAATCACACACGGCATGAAAAAGATAACCTTGACTTGACATATACGTGGGTTGCGCATAATACGTTTGTTGATCTTTCCATGGGCTTTGATGATTCGGATGAATACCAAAAAACTTTTCTCTTAAAAATTTTTTGACTAACTTCTTAACAGAATGATGTTCACTTACCCAAATAGTGACTTTCTTTTTCTTTAAATCAAAAGATGCGAACTGTTCACCACATCCATAGATATGTTCATCTGAGGTCGTTGTCGTGATAAATTCAAAGCGGGTAAAGTCAGATTGATTCATCAAATGAAGAATTGTATGATGGTCTTTTTCCTCAGGTTTAACACCAATCATTTGATGATCATATGAATACCAATAAATCCCTTCATCTTCGTGATGAAAGGATAGATTTTCCCATGCTTTAATGTGATCTTTTGTTTTAAACGTTCCACGTGACATGGCATAACTTGCATGCCCATAAGAAGCACGCATCTTAAGCGATGTGTAATCGCCTATGAGCTTATCCATGTTCATGGTTTTTGTCCCCATAACTGATCATAGCTATAACCGGTAACAACTTCACAAACACGCTTCTCTTCTTCTGTTGTCAAACTGTCGTCTAAACCTTTTCTTCTCTGTATTTCTTTTTTAATGATATCAAATTCCTTTTTATTTAAAGGATAACGATATGTCACATATAGAGCACCAATCATGAAAAGTGTTGGTAACAAAATAAACGCATACTTAATGCCTTCAATCGTTAAGTTACTTTGAACACCACTGATATCCTCTATACCTTTATCATAACCGATGAGTGTTAACAAAACACCCACAATACCAAATGCGATCCCATTGGCTATTTTTCTCGTGAACGTTGCCATACCTGAATAAATACCAGGTCTTCGTTGACCAGAAATAAGTTCATCAACATCGGTTAAATCAGGAAGAATAGCAAACGCAGTCACTGAAGATGCTGCAGTTCCAAACCCTGAAATAAAGGATGCAATGAAGATTGGAAGAATCGGAGCTCCTTGATATGCAAAGAATAACATGGATAATGTCGCGATAATACGAATGGGAAATCCATATAGAATAGGAACTCCGATTCTTCTCTTTGATAAGATAAACTGAAATAAAAACATCGCTAAGATTTGTGAACCTAAAACACCTGACATAATAAACGTGTATTGATTGCTTTGACCTAAAACATCACGCAAAAAATAAATAAAGAGAATCATCACGAAATCTGCAGATCCTTGACCTAAAAGAAATATACCTAAAAAGTATTGAAAAGACTTATTTTTATAAACTGTTCCAGATTCTTTAACAAACTGACCAAACGAAAAGGTTGGTATCACTTTATCATTTGGTTTTTCCCATGTCTTAAAGAATGTAAAAAGAATGGATAATAAGAAAATAAAGCCAAAGATGATGCCCATCACTAAGTATCCTTGTGAAGTATTACTTTCACCAACGCGTGAAATGATCATATTCGGTAACAATCCAGCAATAATCGCCGATGCTGCAGAGAAGATCATCCGGATACCGGTGTATTGTCCTCTTAAGTGATAATCATCGATCATTTCTGGAAGTAATGCATTATATGGAATCATAACGATGGTGAAGCCTGTTGAAAAGAGTAAGAATGTCACTAAATAAAAGATATATGTCCAAAAGAGTGGTCCTGTGAGTGAAACCCAGAGGAGAGCAAATGTCATTGAGCCAATAAAGCTTCCAATCAAGAGGTAAAACCGTTTAGACCCAAACTTATGTTTGGTACGATCAACAATGGTTCCCATAATTGGATCTGAGATCGCATCCCATATTTTACCGATTAAAGGAATGGTACCAGCAAGGATTGCTGGAATACCCAGACTTGTTAAAAACTCTAAATAAAAAATGGAGACAATAAGAAAAGTACCTCCACCAAACATATCAGCTGCACCATAGGCAATTTTTGAGGTAAGTCGTTTTTCTAAAGGTTTCATACAGTCTCCTTACTTACTTCGATTTTATTGGAATAATGGATTGAAAATAGTAACTGCTTGTTGAGTGACTTTGTCCATAATCAATCAACCTTTGATGTTGATCATAAACATGATTGGTTGATGAAATAGACGGTGAACCTTCGGGCTCATTTAAATATTTAGCGATATCCTTAGGCAAATTGACGGCTTTAGTCACACGATGAGAATCTTTCGCATATAAACCATAATGCTCATAAATGAAGGCATTTAAAGGTTCAACACCCGTTAGAAGTTGATCTATCTTAGGAAATATGCTCATTGGTATGTAGTTTTCTAGAATAATTAAAGGTCTTTGATTACCTTTATAAATACGGTTGATATATAAAAATGATCGCTCAGTATCAAATCCATAACTTCTAGCTATTTCATCACTTAAAACGATAACCTTCTTACTTACACATTCAATGGAAGGTGTTAGACCTAATGCGATAATCGCATCATAAATAGCCACATTTCGATCGAAAAAGTAATTGGTTAATTCGAGATATGCAATCTCATAACCATTTTCTGTCTTTTTAATAAAGCTGTCTTTAACAAGATGTTTATATGCCTGAAGTGTTAATTCTTTATCAATACTAAGCGAAACTGCTAAATCAAGTGGATCTGGTAAGATATCTTGATAGTAAAATGTTTGATCGAGAATTAAAGCTTTAATACGATCTCTAATCTGTAAATCATACGGTCTTTTTTCTCTTCGATCAATCGAAATCAATTCATATCCTTTATGGTTTTGCATGAACAGTCACCTCGAATGAAGAAAATTCCCCAGGAAAATAATTGACAACATACCCAATTACACATTGTTTATCATCATAAATCTGACTTCTGATAAGATAAACTGCTTCACCTGGCAAGATGTGAAGAAGTTGAGCTTCTGCTGTCGATGCTAATGTTGGCGAAAACGTGTTTTGAATGTGATCAATCTTATGGTGATAGACACCTTGAATCAGTGAAAAAATTCCAACGTTAACTGGAAGATTTTTCTTTAGTTTTGGATAATGTTTTTCTGGTAAGTAAATATGTTGATATACTAATGGAATTTGATTTTGCTTAATGATTCGGTGAATCACACAAAAGGACTCTTCACGGCTTATTTTAAGCATGCGCTGAATCATATATTCATCATCAATACAATCAAACATAATATCTTGAATTTGATATTTAGTTAAAAAATCAGGATCCATTTCAAATGAAAAGACGTTAGCTACTTCTTGATGGTAAACATGTCTATTGGTTACAAAGGTTCCTTTACCTTTAATGCGTTTGATCTTGTTTTGATCGATTAATTGTTGGTAAGCCATCTTCACTGCAGTTTGGCTAACATCAAAAACCTCACAAATTTCCTTCTCTGTGGGAAGTTTATCATTATAGGTAAGTCTGCCACTATCGATGGCATCTAAAATGGATAGGGCAATCTGTTTATATATGGATGTTTTGATGGTTTTATCAATGAAGATATAATCCATGGAAGCAGCCCCTCCTTGTCATTGATTTTGGTTTCATCATAACATAGTTATGTCTAAAAAGCGACTTATTTTTTTATGACACCGAGTTCTTCTAGCAGTTTTCCTACTTTTCTTGGTCGATCTGCAACTTTAGCTCCAGCTTTTTCTAAAACTTCAATCTTATGTTGCACGGATCCTTTACCACCCGTAATAATTGCACCAGCGTGACCCATCTTTTGACCTTTAGGTGCAGTTCTACCACCTAAAAATGCAACCAGTGGTTTCGTGAATGTGCCATTCATCATCGCTTCTGCAACTTCTTCTTCCATGGTTCCACCAAGTTCACCTATAATAACTACGGCGTTCGTTTCTGGATCAGCTTCAAAAAGTGGTAAAAATTCAGCAAATCTCGCACCAGGAACGGGATCTCCACCAACACCAATGAGTGATGAGACACCGTATCCAGCTTCAACTATCATCGCTGTAACTTCGTTCGTTAAAGAACCACTGCGTGTCATGACACCAACGGATCCTTTTTTATATACACGTTCAATCCAGTGAGGGAAACTTCCCATCATTGCTTCTTTTGGAGAGATCACTCCTGAGGTATTTCCTCCAACAACAAAAGCTTTCTCTTCTAAAGCACGCACACGAATGTCCATCATTTCATGAAGAGGAATACCATCTGCAATCGTGACTATTTTTTTAATCCCTGCATCAAGTGCTTCAAAAACAGCATCTTTTGTCATTTTAGGTGGAACAAAAAGCATAGTTGCATCAATCTTGTGGTGTTTCATCGCATTCTTAACTGAATGATAAACCGGTACACCTTCAACCAATTGACCTTCTTTACCGGGTGTAGCACCACACACAACATGCGTGCCTAAATCCATCATGTGTTTTGTCCAGAAACTTCCTTCACTTCCTGTAATTCCTTGGACGCAAACGTTTGTTTTTTGATCAATAAAAATACTCATAGCGTTTCCCCCTTTGCAAGACGAACTGCAGTTCTCACAGCTTCTTCAGTATCAAAAAGAGGTGTTAGTCCAGCCTTTCTTAGAAGTTCAACCGCATGCGCTTCATTAGTCCCACGTATACATGTCACAATTGGGCGATCAGGTTTAAGTTTAGAAATAGCTTCAACAATACCTTCAGCCATCACATCTGCTCTTGCAATGGTTCCAAATGTGACAATCAAGATTACCTTTGATGGAACTTTTAAACAGATTTCCATCGCTTTAACAGCTTTTTTATAATTAGGACCACCAAATTCAAGGTAGTTTGCTACAGTTCCACCTTCATAATGAATAAGGTCATACACAGTTGTCGTTAAACCTGCACCTGCACACATCAACCCGATGTCACCATCAAATTGAATAAATGGAATACCCTCTACGGATGCTTCATAGGCAGCTTCAGATGAATAATCTGCTTCTTGTTGAGCAAATCTTGGTTGACGAAACATCGAATTATCATCAATCATGATTTTTCCATCTCCAGCAACAAGTGTATCTTCTTTGGTTGCAAAAAGTGGATTAATTTCCACGAGTTCTGCATCATATTTAATAAAGACTTGATAGAGATTCATTAAGATTTGAATCATAGCCTTTGTTTGATTGGTTGATAAATTCATTTGATAAGCAATATGTCTTGCTTGATGTGGCATTAATCCATAACTTAAATCAATTTCTTCTTTTAAGATTAGTTCTGGATGTTCAACAGCGAGGTTTTCAATCTCAACACCACCAGATTCACTTGCGATCAAAACAGCTTTACCACTTGGCGCATCCACCGTGATGGATACATAAATCTCTTTATCAATGTGAATCGCTTCTTCAATCAGTAAGTGTTTCATCGATGGCTCAATCTCAAAAAGACGTTTGATTTGGAGATTAGCGTCTTTTTCATTATGTACAACTTGGATTAAACCACGTTTACCACGACCACCACTTAAAACTTGTGCTTTAACAACACACGGATACCCCACCTCTTCAAAATGAATTGAGGTATCTTCTCTTTCAATTAAGATACGTTTGGGTGTTGGAATTTGATGTTCACTAAAAACTGTTTTTGCCTGGTACTCATAGAGTTTCATGCTTTCACCTCAGCTAAATAAGCACCAAAAATCTCATCATCTGTTGGACGTTTAGGTGTAAAGTATTCAGAAACCCAAGTGACATTGATAAAATGTTTAAAAGTAATATTTTCAGATGTGATATTTCCACCCCAAGATCCACAACCCAATGAAACTGTTGATGGCATACCGTTAAAAAATGCACCACCATTACCGGCTGCTTGTGGTTGATTAACCATCACACGACTTGTCTTCATACGCGAACCTAAAGTTTCAATATAGGATTGATTAAACGTATGAATTCCACAAGAATGACCTGTACCGTAATGATTGGTTAGTCTTTCTAAGATTTTATAACCTTCTTCAAATTGTGTATATTTGAAAACTGTTAAAACGGGTGATAATTTTTCTTGTGAGAAAAAATCATGTTCAATATCGGATGCCCCTTCAACAAGAAGCACTTTAACATGATCATCTACATGAATTCCTGCTTTATCAGCAATTTTCTTTGCAGATTGTGCAATGATCTCTGGATTAATCGAACGATACCCTTTAGCATTTGTAATCCACATGTATTCTTCTAAGGTTGATCTTTCTGTTTTCACGAAGTAACTACCTAAACGAATCAGTTCATTGACAAAGGCATCATAGATAGATTCATGGACAATGACTGAATTCTCACTTGAACATGAAGTGGCATTATCAAAGGATTTACTGCTAAATACTTTTCTAGCAGCATCTAATACATCGCAGTCTTCAGCTATGATTTGAACGGAGTTTCCAGGTCCAACACCGTAAGCGGGTGTACCTGATGAATAAGCCGCTTTAACCATGGGACCGCCACCTGTAGCAAGCACGACATTCACTTGTTTCATCAGTTCTGCAGTGAGTTCTAAAGAAGGTTCTTCAATGACTTGAATTAAGTCTAGTGGAGCTCCTACTTTTCTTAGACCATCACGCATAAAATCGACTGCCATTTTAGAAGATAGTTTCGCTTTTGGATGTGGTGCAAAGATGACTGCATTCTTCCCTTTTAAAATAGAGATTGCATTACTTGCTGGTGTAGCCGTTGGATTAGTAACGGGTGTTAAAGCTCCAACAACACCAACTGGTTTTGCATATTTTTTAATTTTCTTTTCTAGATCTTCTTCAATCAATCCAACTGATTTAGCGCCTTTAACATCTTTTAAAACACCGAGAACTTTATTCTTGTGTTTTAAAACTTTATCAGATATATTTCCCATCCCAGTTTCCTCAACGGCACAGGTTGCAAGTTTTAAAATATTATCATCTTGATAAACTTCATAACCAATCGCAACACATAGTCTATCGATTTGTTCTTGTGTATAGTGATCGATCGATTTTTGAGCTTCTTTTGCTCGTTTTACATATGCTTGTATTATTTCTTTATGATCCATGATTTCACTCCTTTATACGAGAATGCCTACAAGACCTAAAATCCATAAGAAAATTGCGATAAACGCTAAGGATACGAAGGCATAAGCAAATAGTTCATTAAATAACTTCTTACGATCAATCGTTTCTGGTGCACTTGCTATCGCAAGAGCTCCCATTGTTGAAAAGGGACTAATCGTAACAAAGTGTGATCCAATAGCAATGACGATCGTAATCACAGCTGGGGTAACCACGTGATTAAGTTTAGTTGCAAGTTCAACGGCAGTTGGAATCAAGGTTGGCATAACAACACCAATTGCTGATGAGAACATGGACATCACACCTGATAAAAGTGCCATAATTGGAATTGCAGTGTTTTTGTTCATTAAATTAGCTAGTAATGTAGTTAGTAGTTCAACACCACCGAGTTCACTGATGACACTAATTAAGACAGCAGTTCCACAGATCAATGTAATTGCAGTCCACGTGACACTTTGAATCGCTTTATGTGGGTCAGCTGATTTAATAATCAGTAGGAAGGTTGCAAATACGATACTTGCGAAACCTACATTAATACCAAATGCCATCACCCAAACAATGAGTAAAATAATACAGATCAATGTTATGATTTGTTGTTTGTTAAGTTTTTCAGGCTTTTCGATATCGATACGATTACCTTTTAGTTTTGCTCCCCCAAGTAAAAAGAAGAGGAAAAATGAAAGTACCGTCATACTCATCACATGCGTCAAATAAATTCTAAAACCTAAATCACCAACACCGTGTTCCATCGCTAATTGCAGTGCGACGATACCATTAGGGGCAATCGGGGAAAGACCACCAGCAATTGCACCATTGATAATGATGACACTCATAAGTGTTATAGGTATTTTAGCTTGATATGCTAGCGTTAACCCAATGGGTAATAACAACGCTCCTGTTGAGATGTTACCTGGTCCAATTGATGCTAAAATTAAGGATAAAAAATAAAATACAATGATAATTAAAATCGTTTTCCCATGTGATTGATAAATCATCATGTTCGACACTTTTTCAAGTGTTCCATTGAGTTTGGTAATCCCAAAAAGTAAGGTGACACCAAAGGTTGTAAAAAATAATTTGAGTGGCCAGTAAGATATAATCGTGTCAATAGGAATTCCACCTAGAAAGTAGCCAACGAGTAGCGAAAAGACGAGTGCAATAAGCCCAACGTTGACATTTTTCCAAAACCCTATTGCAATCGCTAAAACGAGCGATAACAGAGAAATGATTGCGATTGTCATAAACCCCTAAGACCGACTTTTATGAAAACTAGCTTGTTCGATTTCTCTTACAGCAACTCTTGCTTTTTCTAAGTTACGTGCACGCCAATCTTCTAGATTTTGTGTAAATGATGTATTGATAAATGCTTTTGTCATTTCAACACCCATGATAGGTGCAATGATCCATCCACCCATACATAGGATGTTTGCATCATTGATTGCACGACATTTTTCTGCAGCATAGACGGACTCACATGCTGCAGCATAAACACCTTCATGTTTATTTGCAACAACAGACATTCCCATGCCTGTACCACAAATCAAAATACCTCTTTCAAATGCTTTTTGTTGGATGAGTTTAGCACCTTTTTGAGCAACTTCAAAAAATGGAAAAGGATTATTTTCGTCAACTGTACCAATATCTTCAACTGTAAAACCTTGTTCAACTAAATAAGCTTTAACAGCCTCTTTAAGCGTATATCCAGATTTATCTGAACCAACAAATATGTTCTTCATGATAGATTCTCCTTCTTTTATTTTGTCTGTTTTCTTGCTAGAACGCGGTGCACCGCATCGACGATGTTTTTCGCTTTTAATCCGAATTTTTCCATGAGGAAATCTTTTTTACCGACTTCACCAAAATGGTCTTTGACACCTACACGTTCCATTGCAACTGGATAATGTTCACCTAATACTTCTGCAACAGCACTACCTAATCCGTTGATGATATTATGATTTTCAGCAGTGACAACAGCGTTTGTCTTCATCGCTTCAGAAATGATCATTTCTTGATCGATAGGTTTAATGGTGTGGATGTTTACAACACTTGCAGAAATACCTTCTTCTTTTAAGATCTTTGCTGCATCAATCGCTTCTTTGACCATAATGCCTGTCGCAAAAATAGATATATCTTTTCCATCCATAATCTTTGTAGCCTTACCTAATGTAAATGATTGATTGTCTTCAAAAATAGCATCAAATTCTTGACGTAGTAAACGAATATAAACAGGTCCTTGATGTTCGATGATTTGTGGGAAAAGTGCAGCAAGTTGAACACCATCAACAGGTTCAACAATCATCATATTGGGTAAATTTCTCATTAAACCAACGTCTTCTAATGACATATGTGTGCCACCGTTAAGTTGTGCCATAATGCCTGGATCTGATCCACACATCTTGACGTTTAGTCCTGAATACGCTACTGATAATGTGACTTGGTCAAAAACACGACGTGTCGCAAACGGTGTAAAGGTATGCGTAAAGGGGAGTTTTCCCATATTTGCTAATCCGGCTGCTACACCGATCATATTAGCTTCTTGAACGCCAACATTCACTGTTCTTTCAGGATATTTTTCTGCAAAAAGTGTCGTTTTCAAAGCTTTCATTAAATCAGCTTCAACAATCACTAACTGAGGATATTTTTCAGCATACGCCATCAGTAAATCAACATAGATATCTCTTAATTGTCTATTTCTTAGTTCCATAGTTATTCCAACCCTTCAATCGCTTCTTTTGCCATATCTTTTGTAACTGGCATATTATGAGACCCAACTTTACCTTCGCAGAAAGATGCACCTTTACCTTTGATCGTATTTAAGATAATCATTGAAGGTTTACCCTTTTGTGCTTTCGCATTCAAGATAGCATCTTGGATTTGAATGACATCATGACCATCAATCACTTGAACATACCAATTAAATGCTTCCCATTTTTTATCCAGTGGATGAACGTCATTAATCTGATTGACATCACCATCGATTTGCATTTTATTATAATCAGTAAACGCAATTAAATGATCAAGTTTTCTGTTACCTGCAAATAGTGCTGCTTCCCAAATTTGACCTTCTTGAGATTCACCATCACCAATCAAAGTGTAAATTTTATAAGGAGCATGATCCATTTGAGCTGCAGTCGCCATACCGACAGCTGCAGAGAAACCTTGTCCTAAAGAACCTGTTGTCATATCCACACCTACGGTTTTATTCATATCGGTGTGCGAGGGTAAATTAGTATTAGATACGTTTAATGTATCAAGTAAATTCATTGGAAAATATCCTTTTAAAGCCAGTGTTGCATAAACAGCCGGTCCACCATGTCCTTTTGATAAAACAAAACGATCTCTTTCACTCCATTTAGGATTTTTAGGATCAATCTTCATTTGATCAAAATATAAAACCGTTAATGCATCAACAATTGATAATGATCCACCGATATGCCCAACACCGAGTGTTGCAATCGTATGAAGTGTAAGTTTTCTAATTTCTTTAGCGTACTGCTCTAATGTTTTTCTGTTTTCCATAGTTATCTCCTAGTAAATGTATGAGTCCATATTAAGTAGTTTACCTAATACGATCAATTCTTCTTTGATATTGCCATATACAACCACAAAGTGTGGTTCCCAACCTTCTTGAACAAGTTCTTCAATCATTGGATGAACATCTTGTTCAACTTTAACAACAACTGAAGTTCCCAAAAATTGTTGTGGTTTATCTAAAATCTCTGCTGATGCGATAAAGAATCTAAATGTACCATCTGGACGTCTGCCAATTCTAAAGAGTGTTGCTTCTTTAGATGCTTTTAAACCAAACTCCATCGTTGGTCCAATCTTACGATTCGGATGCACGCCAGTCATTGCACCGGTATCTTGTCTCGCGAGTGAACATGCAGCGGTACCGCAATGCCAAAATGTAATCGTGTTTTCTTCTTCATTAATTGAAACAGGATCGCCTAAATACGTTGGTTTATCCGATAACTCTTGACCCACATACATCGATAAAGCACCATATGCATCGGCTTCACATGCAGCAACAATCTTTCTGTCATTAAGAAGTCCTAATACACCACATACCGGTGTCTTATATTCTGTAAAGAAGTCAGGCCAACATCTGGATGCGATCGCTTGTATTTGGTGCTGATCAATATAGTCTTGATATGCTTTAAACAATTTAACAAAATCTGTTTGATTTTTTTGATCAATCTGATTTAAACCAAGCATTTTCTTTTCAGCAAGATTCTTTTCTGCAATCACTTCATCATCTTTAAAGTTTTGAGCAATTTGCATAAATTCTCTTGCTTCTATCGTTTTAAGATTTACACCAAATGCATTCGCTATATCTAAATCAAGTGCACGACCAAATCCAAAACCTTCAGGCGTATTCCCAATGACGAGTAAATTCATTTTTGCCATTTTGTTTTTTACTTGAATCGCTGAAATTACTTGTTTTAAATACGTTTTTACATGATCTTCATCTGGAGATCCAATCAAGGTTAAAAGATGATCTTCTCTCATATGTGCAAATGCATAACCTGCACTAAATGCACCTGTCAGTGAATTCAAACGAAGTCTTCCACCATCAATCACGGGTTCACGTAATGTCCAGTGGAGTACGGGACTCTTTAAGTGCTTTAAAATGGTTGTCATATATGCTGAGTTAGCAAACGTAATATTTTGAACGATGACTAAATCAACATGTTTATCCTTAATAAAAGACTCTAATAACGAAATACTTAAAAGCATTTCATCGGGTGCAATCAAATCTTCATGAAATGATGCTAAGAGCGTCTTAGATTTTTCAAACAATGCTTGCGCAGATGGCATATGGAACGTCGGTACACCGATTGGTAAATAGATCATTTTCATAAGTTCAGTTAGGTCTCCTTTCACTTTATCCATTGGTTCATCAATCACCTAAGGTCATTGACAAAACAATGCATACCAAAACTTCAATGAAAGGGTGCTGCCCTAGGACAGCACCTCATTCAATAGATGAAGCTTTAGTCCATAATACCTTTTAAATCTGTTTCAAGTTGTGTTAATAATTCTAATGCTGACTTCGTGTTGTTTGGATTTGCAGCATTTTCAACAAGTAAGTTGATGATTGGATACATACCAGGAATCATGACTTGATTTAACCAGTCAGTGATATACACGTTATCTGTATTCGCGATTTCATCTAAGAACACATTGTATTGTTCTGCATAAGGACCATAGTTAACTTCTGCGCCAAGTCTTGGTGTTAAGTAAGGAACACCATTCGTGAATTGGTCATGGTTAACGCCTTTAGAAAGCCATTTAATAAAATCTTTAGCTTCTGTTTCAGCACCACTGTTTGCAAACGCAGCCATTGATTTACCACCAAGGATTGTCGCACGGTTTTCGCCTTTAGGCATTGGTACAACTGTCCAATTGAATTCTAAGTTTTGGTATGCACTCACATTCCAGTTACCTGACATGTGGAATCCATAAGTACCCTTACGGAATTCAGCTGCTGAGTTCTTGACGACATAAGTTTGATCACTTAAGAAACCATTGTCATACCAGTCCATCAATTTTTGAAGTGTAGCAACTGCTTCAGTTGACTTCAAATTAGATGTTGTGTATGGTGTATCCCATAAAGTAACGCCATTTTGATAGAACAAAGGCATAAAGCGGTGTGCTTGATGGTCAAAAATACCAGGAGCAGTGACATCTTCTTTGTCTCTTAATTTGTTCATTTCAGTTTCAAATTGTGCCCATGTCCAAACTTCTTCACCAAGAGCTGGATAATCCACGTTATATTTGTCAAGTAAATCTAAGTTAACAAATAAACCGTTTGCAGTAATATCCATAGGTAATCCAATCACTTCGCCGTCTTCATTAAAGAACAAGTTTTTAAATTGGTCTTCATCAAACACGTCTTTTAAACTCAAGATTTGATCTTGGAAGTTATTTAAATGACCTTCGGTTACTCTTGCCAAATGAGGTGCTTGACCTCCACTGATCATGGTTGCTAGACGTTGTTCATACTCATTGTATGGTGTAGATACTAACGTAATTTTAACGCCAGTTTCTTCTTCATAACGGTTTAGTAATGTCTGCATAACGAAACCTTCAGTTCCATCACTCCACCAAAGCATGGTTAATTCGTCTTCACCCTTTTCGTTACAGCCAATCATAAAGAATGCTGCCAATACTGTAACTAAGATTAAAGCAAATTTCTTCATAAGTTCCTCCTTATTTTTATATAATATCTGTTCGATGACAGATAATTATCCCTTCATACCAGATTCCACAGTTCCTTGAACAAATTGTTTTTGGAACACGATAAAGATAATTAACATAGGAATCATTGAGAAAACAGAAATAGCAAGTGCGGATGTATAATCCGTTCCAAACTCACCCGTTAAATTTGCAATTGCTAATTGCAATGTATACTTCTCTGGGCTAAAGATTGAAATCAAAGGCCAGATATAGTCATTCCAACGCCACATGAACGAGAAGATAGCGAGTGTTGCGATCGCAGGTTTCGCGTTTGGAATAATAATTTTCGTGAAAATCTTCCATTCAGATGCACCATCAATACGTGCAGAACAAATCAGATCATCAGGAATCGTAATCAAATACTGTCTCATTAAAAAGATACCTGTAGGTGTCGCCGCTGGCGGGATGATAATCGCCCATAATGAGTCATACATGCCAAAGAATGTAATGATTTTAAAGATTGGTGCCATAAAGATTTCTAGGGGAAGCATGATGGTTGATAAAATGATAATCATGATCACCGTTGATCCCTTAAACTTAAATTTAGCTAGTGCATAACCACTCATTGTATTAATCACAATTGCAATCACAGTAGATGTGGTTGCTACAATGAGTGAGTTTAGGATGTACTTTAAGTAATCACCATGAGATAAAACATGAATGTAGTTAGAAATTGTCCATTTCTTTGGGAAAAAAGTCGGCGTAGTCGAGAACAATTCTGCCATACCTTTAAATGACGATAAGATTGTATAAAGCACTGGAACTAAAAAGACAAAGATGAGAAGTGTAGCAATCATTTGAGATGTGATGACATGTCTTTTATTTTTCATTGATTTTCACCTCGCTTTGAAGTGAAGAATATAAGTCCAGAGAATGTCGTAACAAGAATCAACATCACAACAGACATAGCACTCGCCTGTCCAATTTGATAATGTCTAAATGCCATTTCATAGATATATTGGACCGTGAACTCTGTTGCTTTAAAGGGTCCACCACCCGTGAATGTAACAACTAATGGATAAATCTTAAAGATTTCCATCGTGACTAAGATTAAGACCATCACGCGTGCTGCTTTTAATGAAGGAATGGTGATAAACCGAAACTGTTGTAACCGACTCGCTCCATCCATCTCTGCTGCTTCATAAAGTGTTTCAGGAATAGAAAGTAGTGCTGCTAAGAAGATGATCATGTAATACCCTGAGCGTGACCAAAGAATTGCAAATACAACGGAGATCCAAGCGAATCTACCATCACTTAATGTGGGTGATGGATTAAATGCTTGTGTTGTTAAGCCAAGGGATGTCGTGAATTTGTGTATCGCTTCTAGTGTGATATTGAATAAACTGTAATTACCCGCTAAGATCCACTGCCATATAATACCAACAACAATAGCAGATATCATAACTGGCCAATAATAGATTGACCGGTAAAATCCAATCCATTTAATCGGTTGTTTTAAAAGTGTTGCTAAGAGTAATGAGACTGCAAACATCAGAGGTACAGTTACAAGCACTAAACCTACAGTATTCTTTAAAGCTTTAATAAAGAACTCATCTTTAAAAATCGTGACATAGTTTTCTAAACCTACAAAATTAGCAGGACCAAATGTAAATAGGGTACGATCGGTAAATGAGTATAAAATACCAATAATTGCCGGTAAAATAATAAAGACAGAAAAAATAAAGAGATTGGGAGCAAGAAAGACATAAGGGACTATTTTTTGCCTGAATTTATAATTTTTATACGATTGTACTTTTGTGGTCATAAAGACTCCTTAACGATATGTTTTTGTGATTGCTTCAAAAACGAAAGCAAATGAAGATTTCTTTCTGTAGAAAACAGGTGGGTACCCCACTGGACAACTGACATGAACTTCTTTTCCACCCTCATAGTGATCTCCTGTCCAAAGATGAACCCATTGATCATCGGGTAGATAAACATCCATTGATTCTTGATGTTCGTTTACCACTGGTTTAACCATGACATCTTTTCCAAATAAATATTGATACTGAAGTTGATAGGCTTTTTGATCATCTTCGTAATGGAAGAATAGAGGTCTTTGAACAGGAAATCCGAGGAGAGTTGCTTCATGGAAAAGATGTTTTATATAAGGCTTAAGAGAAAGACGTATGTTTGTCATTCTTGCCATGTGATTGAGTGTGTCATCATCTTGATAAAATTGGAAATTATCTTTAGGGCGATTGCCTTCATGACTTCGCATATACGATGTGAACACATTCATTTCACACCAACGATCAAATAACTCTTTGGTTCTGATATTTCCATGGAGTGATGTATATCCTCCAATATCACTGTGTGTGAAGGGATTTCCGATGATGCCAACGGAAAGTGCTGCAGGGATCGTTGATGCGATTCCATCATGTATTTCCCAGTTCACACTTTGGTCACCTGCCCAAAGTGATGTCGCGTACTTTTGTGATAAATAACCACCCGCACGCATGAAATAGAATACTTTACCTAAATTATTCGTTTCTTTAACAGCTTCATAGTTACATTTAGCCCATAAGACAGGCCATTCATTATGCATAAGAACTGCATCAACACCATTATGGAGTTTGCAATCAATGGGTAGATATTCACCAAAGTCTGCCATCCAACCTCGAATACCTAATGAAATCAAATTCTTTTTAATGATCTCTTTATACCAGTTAAACGCATCCGGATTGGTTAAATCCACGATGCCACAATAAAACTCACCAAAATCTTCTTTATAACTTTCATTTTTTTGATTGAGGACTAAGAAACCTTGACTTTCTGCTTCTAAGAAAAGAGATTCATTTTCAAGTAAGAATGGACAAATATAACTTAAGAAATGAACGCCTTCCTTTTCAAGTTCTTGAATCACTTTAGGTAGTTCTGGATAAAGTTTTTCATTGAGCTTCCAGTTCCAATACAGTCTTTTTCCAAATGTTGTAAATCGGTAACCTGCCCAGTCTTGACACCAAAGTCCTGAGACTTTGACATTCTTTTCTTGAGCTTGTTTTAAATAAGATAATACTTGATCAAGACCACCTTGAACACCTAAGACCATACCATCTAAAAGATATTCTGGTAATAGAGGAGGTCTTCCCGTATGATCTGTGATGTCGGTTAAAAGATCTGTGAAGTGATCTTTTTTAGAAAATATAAATCCTTTTGGAATTTCCCATGACATGAATTCATGAAATTGTGGATTTTTGAAATTGAAAACGGAATATGCATACGTCTCCAGATGAAACCAGTATTTTCTACTGCTAACAATACTTGTTTCGGGGTAGTATGTTGAGTAATAATATCCCCCTGCCTTGTCTTTTAAGTTTGCATAAAACGTTGTTAGTGATTTAGGATCTCTACCAACACCAGATTCACTTGTAAAAAGTGGGAAATCTCTACCTCTTAGATTAAAGTATGAACTTTGTTCACCACATCCGTAAACGGATTCGTTTTTTTCAGCATGAAGGCGAAACCAGAAACGGTTCATGTCTTGGTTTAATGAAAACTTTCCGATTAATCGCTGGTTTTCAATAGATAAAGTTAGTGTGAGTGCAATGTCTTGATGTGAGAATGTAATGGCGTGATGATCAACACTGACATTCTCTAATGGAATACGTGTTGTTATGTAGTCATCTATCTCAAAATTACCCCTGTAGCTATCAATAGATTCATATCCTTTACCCACATAAAAGGAGGGTTCTTCTTTGGTATGCTTAAGAATGGTTTCTTGGTTAAAGCTAACGATTAAGTTGTTGTTTTCAAAGTTGATTTTTAGCATATTATCCTTTATAAATGATTTTCAGATTTTCACCGATTAATCCTGCGTGTGCACCGAGTTCTATGACTGTTTTATTTTCGTGATGTGCGATTAACCATTTGTTTGTTTTGAATAAAAGTGGATCATTCTTTTCCATTTTCTCTTCTTTTGATGTGAATGCCATGTTAGTCCCATAGGGTAAGATGACTCCACATTTAAAACCTGCATCACTGACTTTGCAAGGCGAGAAATGAAGCGTCGTTGGATAAAACATAACTACTGAGTGCGCAGGAATGTAGAATGCTTGTATATTTTTTACTTCATATGTGAGATCCTTCACATCATCAACATGACCTAGCATTAAGACAAGTGGCGTTAATGCGATATTAATCTCAGGTGATGGATGCCATTCAAGTGCATTTAAACTAGAATTATAACCATTGACATATCCAAACTGAAGAGGGGTATTCCCAAATACATGTTTGAGAAGTTCTTCATTGTGCTCTTCCTGATGAAGTCTGACATCATCAGCAATATATTGATTATTCATTTCTGGCATATGTGTTTTTTGATCAAGGTAGTCTGCATATGATAAAAAATCGTCATAATTCAGAACTTTTGCATAACGTAAAAAAACGGGATCGTTAATATCTCTTAAGTCAAGCATCGGGTTAAGCTTTTGAAGTGTTTTTAGTTCTGTCATTTTAGTAAGCGCTTTCCTTTTCATTGAAAAAAAATAGGTAATACCTCGTACAAAAATAATGAGAGTAAAAAATGTTAAACATTATTAATTCTACTCTCGTCTCTTTTTTTGGATTAACTTGGATTTAAATATATGATTTGTAATTATATTACCATTAAAAAAATGATAAAACAACACCTTTTTGATATTTTTATGCACATATATATATTTTTTTCGCTATTTTGGTGTTGACTCCAATGAATGACTTTGTCCATTGATTATAACGGTGTTAAATTCATATAAAATAAAAAAGTAGACATTTTTCTATATCTACTTTAAATGATGATGAGGTATGACAAGATTTCTTATGCTACAAAGATTAATTAAACTCGATTTGATGTAATTCATCATAATCAGTGAGATCTACCGTTTGATTGATCTCACCTTTGAGATGTTCATCAAAAAATGAGTTCATGATGTCTTTTTGCATATGAAGAAGGTAATCAGCATCTAATGATCCTGTAATACCAAGCATGCCTGTTAATGTTGAAAACATATATGCCATTGAAAAGTCTGAATGTGTTGTCCCATCAATTTGATAGAGTATTGCTTGATTGCTATTTAAGATTAACTCTGAGAGATTGTTATTATTTGGTCCAGTTTTCCATGTTTCACTTCTTAGAAAAAGAGATGGTATATTTAGACCTTTTGCTATCTCTGTTTGAAGGATGGGTTCAACCCATGCATCAAGACCGAGTAGTGCTTTAATGCGTGTATCATTTAAGGCAACAGCAACATCAGCACCACCGCCAGTTGAATGTCCAAGTAATCCAATGCGATCTAAATCCAATCTATCATCAAATAAGGCATAAGGCATTGGCCCATCTTTTCCTTCAAGATATTCAATTGTTCTCGATATATCCCCTGCATAAGTGTAAACGAGTTGATTTGCTGCATCTAAGAATCCCGGATCTTCACGATCAGGTAATGCTTCTTTATTTTGATAAACCGTTTCATCGATAAATGTGGTTGCAACTGAACCATACGTGTGATCAATGGCAACAACAACATAACCGCGACTTGCAAGTTCTTCTGCGAGATCGGTATGAAGTGTCATAAATCCACCCCAGCCATGTGAAATAATCACAATCGGGTAAGATTCTTGATCTTGACTTAATGGAACATATCCATAATGATTAGATGGAATATCATTGATGTGATCCAAAAGAAACGCAGGTAGTCCCATGTCTTTCGCTAGACTCTCAGTTATAGCACTACTGCCAATCCATTTGCGGGGTTCACTGGAGATAGCATTTATTGTTGGATACCACACTTTAATCATAAATCTTCGTGTATCCGTTGGATCTTCTGTGTAGAGTTCTAAACGATCTTCATCTTCAATGATGTCATAAAAAGATCCTATTTTGTATTCTCCTGTTGGATCAGGGATACCTCTCATTGGAAATGCATAAAACAAACCGAGTGAAACTAATATAAGCAAAGATGAAATCGTAACATAGATAACTTTCATATAAACCTTTGGTGATTTGATATAAGCAAAGATGAAAAAAAGAACTAAAAAGAAGTAGATGGGTGAGAGTTGCCACGATCTAGGACTAATGAAATCATGGATCATGAAACTCGCGATAATGAAAAAAACAGTAATCGTTATCGCCTTTGGATTTACTCTATTTCTGTTTAAAATAACAATCATCAACGCAAACGACAGCAAAATAATGATGATGCTTAAAATGTTCATAATAATTTCCCCTTATAAAACATATGAAGAGTTTATGTTTATTATAGCATACATCATCTTGCTCATATGAAACACCACCTCCATTTGATATCCTTTTAACATTTTTAGTAAAAACACCTATTTGAATCATTTCAAAAACAAAAAAGACTTTTTAAACAGCTAGCCGCTTAAAAAGACCTTTATGTTTATCTGTTCAAGTTGAACGATCGATAAGTTTTATTTTAATGTACGTTTTCTTTCAGGTCTCAAAGATAAATCAGGATTGTTAAACTTAACAGCTTCTCTGATTTCATTGACATAATCATTTAACTCTTTTTTCTTTGCCTTGTTATAAAGATAATCATCAATGGCAACAGCAGCTCTATGACCGTCTGAAACAGCTGTGATAATGTCTGGTCCTCTGAAGATATCACCACCGACAAATAACCAATCTAGACCTTTAATTTGACCAGATTCATTTGCTTTAATCTTGCCACGTTCATATGTAACTTGATCTTTGAAAGGATCAGAGATGTATGTATAATCAGGTGCTTGACCAACAGAGAAAAAGACTTGTTCACCTTCTAAAATAGTTTCCTGATCGTGATCAAACACTGGATTAAATCTACCATTTTCATCAAAAACTCTTAAGCATTTATGAACTTTTAATCCCTTGATAATGCCATTTTCAATAACGACTTCTTGCGGTCCATAACCTAAGAAACATGAAATGCCCTCTTCGTTACCTTCGATATATTCATCATCGCTACCAGGTAAAATATCAAGTGATTCTAAAGCGGTTAATTTCACATCAGCTTTACCGTACTTTTGAATCTGAATTCTTGTCACATTACGTGCAACATCAAATGCAACGTCACCACCACCGACAACAACAACAGATGGTTTTACGTTTAAGTCATCTAGTTTGAGATTACCTCTTGCAAAGTCTCTTGTAAGTGGTAGGAAATCCATCGCACCCATTACATCCTTATGATCAGAACCTGGGATATTAAGCTTTCTTGCTGTGAAAAATCCTGTTCCTAAAAAGACAGCATCATAGTCTTGGTGTAACTTGTCTAAAGTAATATCTTTTCCAACTTCAGTACTCGTATGAATATTTACGCCAATTTTTTGAATGAAACGAATATCTTTCTCGACGGCTTCATCGGGTAAACGGTACTCTGGCGCACCATAACTCATTACACCACCAGGCCGTTCGTTTTTCTCAAAAACATCAACATGATAACCTAAACTTCTTAAATAATAAGCTGTACTCAATGATGATGGACCAGATCCTGCAATCGCAACTCTTGCATCAATAACTTCAGAGACTGGTTCATTAAAGATTTTTTCATACATCTCATCTGGAGCGCTATCAATGATGTATCTCTTTAACCAACGGATAGCAATAGCTTCGCCACGAACAGCGATTGCGCATGCTGTTTCACAGTTATGTGTACACACTCTTCCACATACGCCAGGAAGCGGATTGGTTTCATAAACAATCTTCAAACCACCTTCGATGTCATCTTCCCATATCGCTTTGATATAATCTGGAATATGCATTTGAACTGGACAAGATGATGTGCAAACACCACATTCAACACATCTAGCTGCTTCTTGCTTTGCAAACTCTTTTGAATACCCTCTAACAACTTCAATATATGACTTAATACGTTCACTTGGTTGAATGTGTTCCATGTCAACACGTTTTAAATCAAGTAAATCAGTCACTTCTGTTTTTTGATATCCCAACGCCACGTCTTCATTTTGCCATGTTTCTATTGGCATCAGTTTAAACGATTCAGGATTTGAATCACCAAACACATATTCTTTTGTCATTTGTAAGGAGCCTGTTGTACATGTGTCTACACAGAGTGCACAAAAACAACATCTACCGTAATCGATCACAGGTCTTTGTTGAAGCTTTCCTGCTTCAAGTGGTAAATCATGTCTCGGTACCATTTCGATAGCTTGTGTTGGACATATATCCTCACAGGTTGCACATCCAATACATTTTTCCCAATCGTTAACATGAAATCCTCTTAAGTTATCAGGCGCAGTTCTTGGACTCGAATCTTTTAAATGATTTTTTAATAACAAGTTATTTTGATTTAGATAGTCCGCATTTTTTTGAGTGAATATGCGATTCATCGGATGAGATACAGGTTTTTTAAACAGATATTTCAACACTCTAAGTGGCTTAAAAATGCTTGATTTTGGGTATTTATGATCTCTATTTTCCATTGTATCCTCCTATCTGTCTATCTCTGGGGAACAAATCCCCATCGTATCAATCCAAAGAGCAGCATCATCGATGCGCGTACCTGGTAGATACTTTTCAACTCCAAGTAATCCCTGAGGATAACTTGCACCTCGTACACCTACACGCCATGGACTAGTTCCACCATTGGATACCATGTAATATCCAAATTCACCTCTTGATGATTCAACAGGTGCATAAACATATCCTTTAGGTACGGTCCATCTCATTGACTGACCTCGTCCCGGTTTAACTCTGACTTCACCTTCAGGCATTTTGTCTAAACATTGTCTAATAATTCTTATTGATTGAACAACTTCTTTTATTTTAATGTCTAACCGTGCTCTTGCATCACTATAATTGGATGTTGGAACATCAAATTCAACTTGATCATAACGTGCATATGGCATAACTTTTCTTAAATCATAGGGCTTATCCGTAGCAGAACGCATACCGATACCTGTTACACCTAATTCCCAAACAACTGATTCGGGTAGCATAATTGTATCTTTAATTCTTTTAATAATGGATGCACTATCAATACCTAAATCACGATACTCTCCGATTCTAGATTCTAATCCATCAAGGAAATCTCTAATATCTTTATCAATACCTTGAGGTAAGTCCATACGAACGCCACCAATTACGATGTATTGGTGATAAACTCTTGCACCTGTAATTTTTTCAAAAATATCTAAAATTAAATTTCGATCCACGTGTGCATGATACATGAGTGTATAGTTACCTGTAGGTCCACCTAATCCACCATAAGCCATCAAATGTGCAGAAATACGTGCAAGTTCTAAAATAATCATACGAATCCAATGTGCTCTTTCAGGTATTTCCAATTTCAATAATTTCTCAGCAGCACATGCAAATGACATTTCATTAATATCGGGTTCAGGAACGCAAACTCTAGGAATTAATGCAATGTTATTAACCCATAATTTTCTTTCCATTTGTTTTTCAAATCCACGATGTAGCATACCGGGAAGTAGATAAGATCTTTTGATGATATCACCATCGACAAACAGATGCACAGAAGCATTACCATGCATACCTGGATGTTGAGGTCCTAAAAACAACTTCATCTCTTTCATGATGATTCACCTCCGGTTCTTAAGTTTTGTGCTCTTTTTCTCTTTTCAGCTTTCTTTTCTAAGATTTTATTATTCTCATCTTTAACTGAAAATGAATCTGGATAAGTTCTTGAAGGAAACTTTTTCGCACTATAAGCACTCGGATCAAAATCTTTTCTTAAAGGTGGGATATCATCCCATCTTTCTAAGATTAAAGGTTTTTCATATTCAGGATTTCCTGGGAAATGAATACCAAAAAACTCATGAGCTTCTCTTTCATAATACTTAGCTCCTGGAAAAATAGCTAAAACAGAAGGCATCACAGGTTGATTTCGATCAATTTTCGTTCTGATTTGAACATATGAAGGTTGTTCCCAATTCATCAGGATGTAGACCACTTCAAATTTCACTTCATTTGGCCAATCTACAGCGCTTAAATATGAGAGTTGTTTCCACCCCTTAAGTTTTAAAGCGGATAAGACATTAAAAACGTCTTTTTGTTCGAGTTCATAGGCAACTTGATGCTGATCAATCACATCTTTTAATAAAGGCTTAGATAGACTCAAGACCACTTGATCTATAACATCTATGTTATTGATGGAACTCATCTTCAATCGCCACCTCTCCTAAAACATCTTTTTGATTCTTTTTATACCATTCATTATGCTCATGATACTTCTTCCAACCATTAGCAGTCTTATTCTTTATACCTTCCATTAAATCAACAAATCCATTTAAAACAGATTCTGGGTTAGGCATACATCCTGCAACATATGTATCAACAGGAATGTATTGATCAAGTTGGTTAATGACGGCATGTGAGTCATGATAAATACCACCATTGATTGGACAAGAACCTAAAGCTACCACATATTTAGGTTCACTCATTTGTTCATATGTATAAACCAGTCTTCTCAATGTTTTTAATGACAAATACCCGGATACTAATAAAATATCAGCTTGTCTCGGTGTTGCCATAGGTCCCATACCTAAGCGCTCCATGTCATAAGCACTCGTCATTGATGGTGGTAATTCGATGGCACAGCACCCCGTACAATACATCAGTAACCATAACGAATTTCTTCTAAAATAGTCACCAACTTCCCACCACTTACGATCTATTTCTTCTTTTGTTAAACTTTGTTTTACCGTATATTTTGTGCTTATCATTTTATATCACCCATCCAAAGTATATTGCGATAACTGCCTGTGTTACAGCCATGAATAATGGCCATTTATAGAAAAATACAACTACTTGATCAATTTTGAAACGTCCATTGACGTTTGAAATAAGATTTGCAATCGTATAAACAATAAAATACTTAATTAAGAATTCAATAATATTACTTGCTCCACCTAAAAATAAATGAACAAATAAGCTTACTTCGATGAATACCGAAATTTCATGAAGAATAAATAACATGCCTAATTGTTTTCCACCATATTCGACCATCGGACCTGATGCGATTTCTGCTGGTGCGATATAGGTTTCAAATGGTTTTTTCCCAAGCATACCCATGAGTGCGATAAACCCAACAATACCACCAATAGGTAAAGCAATTAAGAAAATGTTGTTTCCTGATTGTTGTTGATACATCATGATTTCAGTCAATGAACTATGACCTGTTAAATTAATGATTGTTAAAACAACAATTAAAAATGGAACTTCATAAGCGAGCATCGTTGTCAATGCGCGCATGACACCTATGCTTGCCCATGGATTACCAGAACCGCTGGCACTCATAGCCATTCCTAACATACCAACTGCAAGAAGATAAACAAAGATAAAGAAGTTATCATAACCTTCAAATGCAACAATATTTGATGTAATGGGCATAAACATTGCAGTCGCAATGATGCCACCCAAAGCCATAATGACACCAAAATCAAAGATCCAACCGTGACTGACACTGCGTTTACTCAAAAGTTTGAAGATATCTAAAAACTCTTGGTACCATTTTGGACCTTGACGTTTTTGCATACGACCTACGATTTTTCGGTTAATACCACCAATCGATGTCTGCAAGACAAACCCGAAAAATGCAACTAAAATCCCAATGAGTATATTTAAGATCATAAGACTTCACCCCACAATACAAAGATGATGATTGACATGATTAAGAGTATCACTACAGATAAACTGTTGGACATAAACACATATTTTAAAAATGTCCCCAATTCTTTTACCTTTTCTGCCAACGCTTTATAAAACTTCGTCATATAATGACTTTGTTTTTCATAGAGTCTTTCAAGAGGTGCATAAAAGTCTGTTGAATAATGGAATAAATGTTCATCGTGAACGAAATTCCCTGCTGTATACGTATCCATCAATCCTACTTTTCTTGATTTCTTGAGAAGAATAAAAATAATAAATGCAATCACAATACCTACAACAAAGACAAGAGAAATCAATCCTGGATTTAAGGTACCATTATTACCGCTAATCGTAAACGTTGTATATGTTATGCCACCAAATCCTAATTCAAGAATGATCTTATTAATAACATCAAAGAAAACTTTCGGAAAAATACCTGTATAAATATTTAGACCCATGATGATTGCAGTAGGAATCAAAATCAACAGCGGTGCTTCTTTTACATCTTTGTATTCTCTAAATTCTTGTCCTAAAAATAAAGCAGCTAAAGGTCTAAACACATATAAAAATGATCCAACGCTACCAAAGAATACAGCGATACCCACAAAGATTAAACCTTGATCAATCACCGCTTGAAAGATTAACCATTTCGAGATGAAACCACCCATAGGTGGAATCCCTGCCATCGAAATAATGGCAATCAAATATGCCAAATAAGTGATTGGCATCTTATGAATCATACCACCCATCTCACTAATCTTTGTCGTGTGTGTCACTCTTGCAACAGCTGCAATTGCCATAAAGGCACCCGCACTGGCAAGTGCATGTGCTAAGATGTGATATAATCCACCAGCAAAAGCAATACTGTTAAATAAAGAGAATGCAACTAAGATATAACCACCATGACTCATTGAAGAATAAGCAAGTAATTCTTTAGCATCATCTGCTTTAATCGCCATTAATGTTCCAAATACGATGGATAATCCACCAATAAGTGCAACCACATAGTGTCCAACGGGTAGTCCTACTGTTTCGAAAACCTGTGTTGTTGGGAATATTTTAACTAAAGCTAAAATACCGATGAATGCACCTAACTTAACCAATGCACCCGATAATACAGGTGAAAATGGGTGAGGTGCATGACCATGTGCAATGGGTAACCATAGGTGAAGTGGAAATGCACCTAATTTAGCAAATGCAGCAATCAAGAATAAAACAAAAACAAAAGTTCCTGTACTTCCTGAAAGTGTACTTAAGCTTTCATTGATAATTAATGTTCCAGTTTGCTCAAATGCTAACAAGATACCTAATAATAAAGAAACGCTACCTGCTAAGCTGAAACCAAAATATGTGACTGCCGCTTCCCTGCTCTTACCTTGCGGAATTAAAAACATTGTTGTCCAAATGATTAATTCGAAGAATAAAAATAAATTGAGGAAATGATCTGTATAAAATGCACCTATAACACCTGCCAAACTGAGTAAAAAGAGCATGTTATATGTGTTTTTATATGTATATTTATCCATAAAGTGTGGGTGAAAGAAACTTACCATCAAGTAGATAAATATAATAATGATTGCAAAATAAAATCCTAAATAACTTTGAGAAAAACTAATGCCTGGTAAATAATGAACCGTTGTATCTAAACCCATATTGAAGCCAAATGCAGCAACAGATACAAATACAAACATAACTGCGAAAATAGTGAAAATAGATCCAATAACTTGTTTAAATCGCGTCAAAACATATGCAATAAGTGATGATACAACTAAACCTAAAATCAAGAGTTCAATACTAGCCATGAATGACCACCTCACTTATCTCATCGATGTTATGATCAAGTTTATTGAGCGGATTTGAATACGTACCAAAGACGAGTAAACTTAAAGCGATGACCACACAAACAACCTTAAAAGCGAGATGATATTTAACTTCAACTTTTTGATCACCTGGATACCATAACTTAATCAGTAATCTCACCAAATATATACCTTCAATAAGTGATGCAAGTAATATAACAATCATCACAATGAATTGATTTTGTTGTGCAAACATAGTTAAATAATTAAGTTTAATGATAAAACCGATAAACAAAGGTAGTCCCATAAGCGACAAAGTAGCGATTGTAAATGTCGTTCCTACTAAAAGATTATGTGAAAACAATCCTTTTAATGATTCAACTTCATCATCATTTGTTTTTTGTACGGAATGGTTAATCACGAGAAACATCACGGTTTTACTTAAAGCATTCGCGATAATTAAGTAAACAGCCCAAATGACTAGTCCATTGACAAAAAGTAAAACAATGATTGAACTTTGTGCAATTGAACTAAAGAGCAAAATCTCTCTTACTTTCGTTGAGCTAAAAGCCATCAAATCACCAACTAAAATACCTACAGTTAATAAGATGGTTACAACAAGTAACAACGATCCTTCAAATTGAAATAAGTTAGTAATCAGTCTGCCGAATACGAATGTTGTTGCTGCCATATAAACGCTTGCAATCATGGGTCCTGATAAACTATTTGAAGTTCCTAAAACTCCTTTGACCCAATGATTGAATGGTAAAAGTTTTGCTTCTACACCTAGTCCAATAAACATCATCAAGAAGGGTAAAATCAATTGACGATAATCATTTAAGGCTTCTATTTCTCTAATCATAATAACGATATTTAGTGTTCCAAACATCGCGTATAAAATGACAATTCCAAACAAAAATAAACTACTTCCTATGGAACCATATAGTAAATATTTAAAAGTACTTACTGGTTTTTTATTTGAAGTTGTAATTAAATAAGCCGCAATTCCAGAAATCTCAATAAACACAAATAAATTAAATAAATCATTTGCTAAAACTAAGCCATTGAGTCCTGCCATCGCGAGTAATAAAATCGTTCCGTATGTTTGATACGATTTAATATTTAAAAGTGCTATTACCAAGATTAAACCATTGATGACCCATAAGGCAATCACGGCATATACATCAAGAAAAAGTGTTATGCCTAATAGATTGTGGGTCAACTCATCTTCATACCCACCAACAAAAATCATGCCCTGCTTTAAAAAGAATAAGATTATCACATTAAACAGTGCAACAAAGATTAAAAGCATCATTTGATATTTCTTCACTAAGATGGAAAGGAATGCGACCAATAAAGGAATAACGATTAATAGAATAATGTTCATTGGATTGCCTCCAATTCATCTAACTCTAAGGTGTGATATGTATCAAAGATGTTTTTAGATAGTGCTAAACCTAATGCAGTTGTTCCAACACCAATAACGATTGCTGTTAAAACAAGTGCTTGTGGAATGGGGTCTACATAAATTAAACCCAGATCATCAACAGAAGATACGATCGGAGCGATCCCATCTGAAACAAAACCAATGCTAATAATGAATAAAAATAAGCCAATTTCCATCACATTTAAGGAAACAATCAGTTTGATGATGTTTTTATTGACAAACAGTCCATAAAAACCAAGTGCAAACAGAAAGATTGCTGCATATTGTATCATGACTTTTCCTCCTCTGTTAAAAACTGATCAATCACACTAGCGATTTCACTACCAACTTTAAGTCCTATAAGAACATAAATGATAGGTATAATACCTGCACTCAATAAGTTACCGATCACACCTGTGTTTAAGAAGTTTTCAAAATATGCTGTTCCAATCACAAGCCCAACTAAACCGATCACAACGATTAAGCTACCTGCTGCACTTTCAAGTATTTTGAACCCTTGAATTTTACTTCTAAACTGATCATCCGCTAAGTATAACAATAAGACTGAACTTGCAATCATTGCTCCACCAGGAAAACCTCCACCAGGACTTAAATGACCATGCAAAATCATGTAAAAACTTACAACTAAAATGATTGAAACGAGGATGTAAGAAGCAGTTTTTAACATGAAATTAGGTTTAAAAGCTAATTCCATACGCTTTTTATGTTTAAAATCAAGAATTAAAGCTACACCAAGTGAACTAACGAAAAGGACGGTAACTTCACCAAGCGTATCGAACGCTCTAAATCCTAAAACAACTGATGTTACGATATTTGCTGAACCTACAAGTTCTGCAATTGCACTTTGGAAATATGAACCAGATATTCTTTCTGCAAGATTGACATCACCATAAGCGGGAAAACCGCTCATGTTTCTCAATGCAAGTATAATCATTAAACCAAAGGCAAAAGCAACGATTAAACCAAAGAATTTTTTCATTTCGCATCCCTCCTTTTAATTGAAAGCAATACGAAGATAAATAAAGCAGTAACTAAGCCACTACCAATCACCGCTTCAGTAATGGCTACATCTGGTGCCTTCATTAAAATGAACGCAACCACCGCAAGCATGCTGAGTGCAGATAGATAGATAACAGAGTGGATGAGTTTTTTAGCGTTTATTGCTAAAAAAGCAATGACAAGTATTAAAACAGATATGATGAGAGAGAAAACATCGAAAAATGTCATTGTTTTTCACCCCTACCTTTTAAATCATCTTTTAATAACGTATCTTGTAGTGTTTTTGATTTGTAAATAGCTTTTGCTATTGTTGAAGATCCTACAGGATTGGATAATGCAATTAAAATAATCAGGATAATCAGTTTAAATATCCAATTTGGATGGGATTCAATACTTGCAAAAATAACACCTAAAATCATTGAAAATGATCCAAGCGTTGTTGCTTTTGTTCCCGCTTGAATACGATTGAATGTATCAGGCATTCTAAGAACACCAAGCCCACCTAAAAGATAGAAGAGAGCACCTATCATTAAGAATACATAACTAGCGATGGTCATTGTTTTTACCCTCCACATATCTTGCAAATACGACAATCTCTAGAAACGCTAATATGCCATAAACAATAGCGATATCTAAATAAAGAATGCTATTTTGCAGTAAAGCAATAAACACAATGATACCAATCACGATCATGTTAAACGTGTCTAATGCCACAATACGATCAGCCAATTTGGGTCCAATAACTAATCTGATAATCACAAGCAATAAACCTAAAATAAGTAAGCTAAAGACGATGTAATCTAGCCATATCATTTGAAGATACCTCCTAACAATTTTTCGAAAGGTTCTGATAAATCATCAGGATTTTCAAACTTAGTGATATCGATTGCATGAACATAGATGGTGTCATCATCTACATCAATCGATAATGTACCTGGTGTTAGTGTGATTGAGTTTGCTAAAGCTAATTTACCAACATCACTCTTTATGTTCGTTTTAACTTTTAAAATACCTGGATTAACAGGTATTTTAATACTCAATACTCTTCTTGCTACATCTAGGTTCGCTAAGATCAATTTCCAAATAAATACGGGTATGTAGATAACTACAAACTTAATCAATTTAATAGGAAAATTCCATTTGACCTTGAAATCAAGTTTTCTTGCAATGAGTGCGGTAATTATAGCACTGACAAGAGAACCTAAGATGACTTCTTCTACTGTAAATCCAGCCAAAAAAAGATACAACAGTAGAAGGGCTAAAAATGCCGTTGCATATTTCATTTTCTTCCTCCTAAATAATACTTCTCATTTTATATAAAATGTGAAACTCACACAAAAAAGTAGTTGCTCCCACTACTTTCCCTGAGCTACACACCAATAAATTAGGTTCATTGAAACCTCTTATAAAAAGTTAGTATGCCATCACTTTTTCTAGGATTAATGCGTTAATTCGCATTCATAGGTTTTAAATTAGTTTCATTATACCACTAAGTTTAGTGCGTGAGAAGTTAAGATTTGAAGAAAACTAAATTATTTAGTTTTTGCATATTTTATCTAATTAAATCGGTCATTTTAAAACACAAAATTGTACTGCATAAGATTGATGAGTTTGTATTCCCCAAAGCAACCATGTTTTCATAGCACTTTGAAAATGCTCAGCTAGATCTGCTAGTCCGAAATCTCCGAGTCCAATACCATATTGACTGAGATAAGCTTGATACGTATCATTCATCCATTTTTGATTCGAAATATGTTTTTTTACATTCAACGAAAAATCATTATCCGTCAGTAAAAAAATATCAGATGCAACAAAAATAATACCTTCTGGATTTAATAAGTTCATTATTTCTTGATTAAAATGGTGAAGTATTTTTGCCATTTGTTGTAGGATAAATGAAAGTATATCATCTTTTCTTGATGGCGATAGTCCATATGGGATCATTGTGTCTAGTTTATACTCACATGCTCTATATAAAAGTTGCGTATAGATGGGGGAGATATAAATGACATCAAACTTCGTCATCAATTTTTTTGAAAAATGATGATCAAGTATATGGTCTATTTCTTGTAATACGTCATATTCAATTTGTTCTTTTGATTTATGTATCAGGGCATTAAAAAAAGCATGGTTGAAATACACATCGTCCAACCCAAGGTAATCCATTTGAATCACCTTGATTTTAGATTGTTGTTTTTCAACTAATGCTTGATTCATGCTTTCTTGGTCGATATCTGTTAAATAAATCTCATGAAACTTTTCACAAAAATAATCTAGCGGGATATCTGAAAGATTTCCTGCACCAATGATTAAAATTGTGTTAAACATAGCTTTATGGTTTAAAGCATCTTTCATTAATGATGATGTTTTATGTATGTAATCTTCTTGATGAAGATTTCTGTGTGATTGGTTAAGTTGATGATAAAAGTGATTCATAAGGATACCTACTCTTTACGATTGACATGATAACCTTATTAAACCATGAAAAAGTAACCTTTTCAACATGAATTAAACGTCTGAGAATGATTGATACTTAGAAATGATTTTTTCAGCTGTTTTCATGCCATCAACTGCAGAACTCATAATGCCACCTGCATATCCTGCACCTTCACCCATAGGAAAAAGACCAAGGATATTGGATTCATGATTTTCGTTTCTTGTCATACGAATCGGTGATGACGATCTTGTTTCAGCGCCTGTTAAGATAGCATCATGCATCGAGAAACCTTGTATCTTTCGATTAAAATCAATCAGTGCTTCTTTGATAGTTTGTGTAACATAAGGTGGAAATAATTCTTTAAGTTCAGCAAACTTGTAACCTGGACGATATGATGGTTTTACAGTCCCTAACTTCGTCGACTTTTGATCATTTAAAAAATCGCCAACAAGTTGAATAGGTGCGTTATAATTAGAACCACCTAATACAAATGCTTTTTGTTCAATGGCTCTTTGATAGGAAACACCTGCGAGGGGATGATCAGATCCAAAGTCAGATGGATTCACATTGACTAAAAGTGCAGCATTTGAGTTTTCATAATCTCTTTGACTTTCACTCATCCCGTTTGTGACAACACCAAATTCTTCAGAAGATGCACACATGACCCATCCGCCTGGACACATACAAAATGTATACGCAGTTCGATCATTGGATGCATGATAACTGAGTTTGTAATCAGCAGCTCCGAGTTGTGGTAAAGTTGAGAAATTCCCGTATTGAGATTCATTGATCAATTGTTGTGGGTGTTCGATACGAACGCCTATAGAAAATGCTTTTTGAACGATGTCTAATTTTTGATTGTAAAGAAGCTCAAAAGTATCTCTTGCACTATGTCCAATACCAAGTAAACAAATAGAGGTATGGATGGTTTCATTGTTATTAACGATAACCCCTTGTAGGGTTTGATCTTGAACTAAGAGCTTTGTTACTTTGGCATTAAATCTAATTTGTCCACCTAAGGAAATGATTTCTTCTCTGATATTCTTCACAACATTTTTTAAAACATCGGTTCCTACATGTGGTTTATTGATGTATAAGATTTCAGGTTGTGCACCGTTTGATACAAGTGATTCTAAGACATAGCGACATCTGATATCACTAATGAGTGTTGTGAGTTTTCCATCAGAAAACGTGCCTGCGCCGCCTTCACCAAAAAGAATGGTAGACCCTTCACTGTATTCCCCTGTTTGATAGAAATGATCGACATTTTTTGACCTTTGATCAACATCATATCCTCTTTCTAAAACAATGGGTTTATAGCCTCTTCTTGCAAGTAGTAAAGCAGCAAACATACCGGATGGACCAAAACCTACAATAACGGGAGAATGAGTTAATTGGCTATCTCCTGAAGGTATCTCTTGGTATGTTAAAACAGGGGCTAGCGTTAACCCTTTAATTTTTTTATTTAAATAGATCTTTTCATTGGTTAATTCAAGATCAACACTATAGACAAAATAGATTTGTTCTTTCTTTCGAGCATCAATTGCTTTTTTATAAATTGAAAATGATTTAATCTCTTTAGCTTGAATGCGATACTGATGGTTTATATATTTAATGAGGTTTTCTTTTTCTATTGCTAATGTTGGAGCTTTACCAACTTCAAGTTTTATATCGGTTATTCTGATCATATGACACCAATCCTTTTTTATAACACATCAATCATACATGATTTGCATAAGAATTACAATGCATAATGCCATTTGTTTGTATCTAAAAATGAGTTAAAATCAACGATTAAGTCCGTCTTAATTCAAAAGGCTCTTCTCGAGACGAGAAAAGCCTAACAATCACTTATTGTAATCAGTACCGGTTGAATATCTATGAATCCATTAAATCGTTAAATGTTCTTTTTCAGTAACTGCCTTAATAAATATATCGACTAATTCTATATCGAATTGAGAACCAGCACATCGATTCAGTTCAGCAATGGCAACTTTATAATCTAAAGCTTTTCGATAGGGTCTATCAGCTGTCATGGCTTCATAAGAATCACATATACTAATGATTCTTGAAAACAGTGGAATCTCATCTTCTTTTAATCCATTAGGATAACCTTTCCCATCCCATCTTTCGTGATGCGTAAGGGCATATTCAGCTAACATCGAATATTTATCTGCAGAGCGAAGAATATGATAACCGTTAATGGTGTGAGTTTTCATAATGACCCATTCATCTTCAGTTAGTTTTCCTGGCTTATCTAAAATACGATCAGGTATTGTTATTTTCCCAATATCGTGCATTAAACCTGCAAATTCTAACTCTTTCGTTTGATCTTCACTTAACTTAAGTTCTTCACCCATCATTTTGCAGTATTCACTGACTCTACTAGAATGCAATTTTTCTTCATCATACTTCTCTTTAAGTGCTTCGAATAGTGTCATAATTGTCTCATTACGCGCACTTTGTCCATGCAAAATCTTGTTGGCGTACATTTTGTCTTCTGCGTTTTTTAAAACATCCTTGATTTCCGTAGCACTATCAGTTTTCACATCGTAGCCTACAGATATAGAAAACTTAAAATCGTTATGCATGAACGATAAACTATCGTTAGAAATAGCATTTCTTATTACTTCGAATTCTTTTGCTTGCGTGTTGGGAAAGATCATTACAAATTCGTCTCCACCTATTCTTGCAACAAAATCATCGTCACCTAGATAAGATTTCAAGACACTACTGATTTTAATAAGAACCTCATCACCTAAATCATGACCATAAGCATCATTAATCAGTTTAAGACCATCTAAATCTATCATCGCAACCGTAAGAGGAAAATACTGTTCTTGATCGAATTCTAACATCTTTTCTTCGAAATACTTTCGATTAGGAAGACCTGTAAGATAGTCATGATTACTGGTATATATGATATCTTCTTCTTTACGCTTTTGTTCTGTGACATCCATAACCATCGAAATGATAAGTGGGGAGTTTGGAACATTGACACCTTGAGCTGTAATATAGCGAACAATTTGCCCATTTTTAGTAATGGGGACATACTCCCAACGTTTAAGTTTGGGATCGTCACTTGCTAGACCTTTTAAAACTTTTTCTTTTATTTCTTCTCTAAATACTTCGTCCTCATAAACTTCATCCCAAAAGGAATTTGATTGCATTAATGCTTCTCTCGTTGTTCCATAAAAAATAGGGAAATTACTATTCATGTATTCAAAATTAACTTCTGGATTGACTGAGTTTACTGCGATACCAATCGTCAGATTATCCATCACGAGTTGTAATCGATTAATTGTAGTTTCTAGCTTGATTTCTGTTTCAACGATGTGATCGATTACTTCGGTATATAAAATAATACCAGCTACATTCTCCTTATCATCATACCAAGGTTGAGCGGACCATCTTGTATACCTAACACTACCATCGGCACGTGGAAATGTATCTCTATCACTGGAGAGCGTTTCTCCATTGAGGGCTCTTTGATGCGCATCTCGAAATTTTTTAGGTAAATCCGGGAAAATATCATAGTGATGCTTACCAATGATATTTTTACTTACATTAAAAAGTTCACAAAATTTATCACTGACATACACGTAGTTTAACTGTTTATCAAGTACGACGACTGCTTGTGCACTATGGCCAATAATATACTGAAGTAAATCCTTTCTATAACTAATCTCACGTTGGGCTTCAACGATACTCGTAATATCTCTTGCAAAGGCTGTTGCACCAATGATATCTTGATTCTCATCATATAAAGGATTGTATAATGATTCATAATATCTGATATGTTGATCGCCATACTCTTGAATCGTTTTGTGAGATTTGCCCGATAAAGCAATGTCATAGTTTGTTTTTGCATTGATTTTATCTAACTCAGTGGAGATTGCATCCATTAAGTTAGAACCTGTTTTGATATCCGCATTATATGCATATTTCATTACGTCTTTATGCACATTATTAAAATATAAGTAATTATATGCTTTATCTATCGCCAGGATGATGAAATCAGTAGGACTTTCTAGACTTGATTTTAATAGCAATTCTGATTTTTCTTTTTCGAATCTGTCAATGGTTAAATCAACAATCATTTGGGTGAGATTGAGTAAAAAATCAATGATATCTTCGATTTGCTTCTCACTTACAATGGGGACCTCTTCAAGTGCTTTCAAGTATATGTCTTCATCAAAACCATATTTTTTTGCTTGATTAACAAAAAACTCAACATCTGGTTTTTCTAAAAAACATTGTCCTGTAAAAAGATTGGCAATATGTTCTCCTTGAATAATGATTGGTACTGCAATATCAATTAAACCGTTATGACACTTGTAAATACTATATTTTTTATCTTTGCTTGCATTATTAGCTAATACTGTATCACTTATTTTGCAGTTTTTACTTGTCTCAGTGTTAACACGGTGAAAATCGGTGCATATATGTCTCCACCCTGATTTGGATATGACATTTCCTTCTAAATCCAAAATGGCAGTTACAAAACCTGTGGACTTATTAAAACCTTCCAGTAAAGTGTTGAACCTATTAAAATCAATATACTTCAATATGTCTTTTTTCATTTTGCACCTCTCCAATACGAGTCATTCTCATAAAATCAAGTCACAAATTTTCCTCTAGTGATCATTCATGTTTGCAGAGATGTGTTAGCTTGTTTTTATTATACTATAAAATGATTAATTGGTTATTAATCTTTACATAACGTTTTTTCATGAAACAAAGTGGATGTTTGATTTTGTTTTGTTACTAAGAGACGTTTGTCCGAATGAAAAAAAGAGATTCATAGCACTTTCTCGTACCTAATAAAGCAAAAAATAGACAAGAAGGATCAAATCCAACACTCACAAAATCTAAGGTTAAAGTGAACTCCATTAAGTAGACAAGAAAAAAAGAGGTTCATAGTCTTTAATGGATTTTGAAGTTAAGCATATGAAAAAAACTCTTTTCACGAATGAAAAGAGCATCTCATCTGATTAGTTTTTATACACCCATTCCTGCAAGTCCCATTCCAAAAATGATAATTTGCATCGCAAGCATAAAACTGATGACGATAAACATATGGATAATCACATCTAACACTTTGTTAGCCATCCATTCCTCTATTTTTACATAAATGAAACCGATAATAATTAAGGCAGGTACGACAATCATCATGCCCTGCATACCCCCTCTATAATCGAAAAAAGAAACCACAGAGTAGACAATAAAGTTTAATATGGATAGAAACATAAAGGTTGAATGTTGATTTCGGGTAGATGTTTTTATCCGTGATGATAATAGTTTAATCACAACGACACCGATACCCATAAAAATGGCTGATGAGTAATACCATTTTTCCCAATCTAAAAATAAGCCTAATAAAAATGTGGTCAATATAACCAAAGATAAAAGTAGATAGACTAATTTGTTGTTGTCACTTTTCATAGCATTGATTACCTCTTTTTTTTAAATGATAGATTCTATTTTCTTATCAATTTGAACAATTGATCAAGTTCTTTTTTCGTTAATTCTCTATATTTACCTGTAGGAACATCCAAATGAATGTGCATGATTCTAACACGTTTTAATGAGACGACTTGGTAACCAAAATAATCGCACATACGTCTAATTTGTCTATTTAAGCCTTCAGTTAAAATGATCTTAAATGTTTTTTCTCCAGTTTGTTTGATCACACATGGTTTTGTTACGGTATCTAAGATGGGTACACCCTTTGACATATTCGTCAGAAAATCTTGTGTGATTTTTTTATTGACAACAACAACATATTCTTTTTCATGATTGTTTTCCGTGCGAAGAATTTCATTAACGATATCACCATCATTTGTCATAAGGATGAGACCTTCACTCTCTTTATCAAGTCTTCCAATATGAAAAATACGTTTATGATAGTTGATATAGTCTACGATGTTACCTTTGATAGCCTGATCTGTAGTTGAGGTAATTCCAATGGGTTTATTGAATGCTAAATAAACAAACTCATTTTGTTTTTTAATAGGCTTATCATCAACGGTAATCTTATCTTGATCCGTAACTTTTGAACCTATTAAAGCAAGTTCTCCGTTAATTTTGATACGCTTTTGTTCGATTAATCTATCGGCTTCTCTTCTGGAACAATAGCCTGATTCACTTAAGTATTTATTGATTCTTGTTTCCATGTATGGTGACCTCGTTAAATAACTTTACTCTATATTTTAAACTCATGGTTATATCAATTACTGCATTTATACATATTAGCTTATTGGTAAAAAGAGATTACATTTAAGTAGTCTCGTTAATAACTAATGAAACCGTAGCGTATGGAGATATTCTATACTCGGTCAATGCACCATCAATTTCTAAATTAAAGCTTTGACCGCTATAACTCATGTTGTGAAGTACCACCATGATGGAATCATCTGGATTTAAAAAACCAGTAGCTATCACGTCACTACGATTTGATTCTACAAAAATTCTTTTTGCTCCAGGTATAACAAACTTTGAAAAATGAGCAATACTGTAGTATTCTACATTTTTTGTATAAGTTCCGTCATCATGTATGGTAATAACACCACGACAATTGGTACAACCACCATTGGTTGGACCATCTTGATCATTTAAAGCAAGATTCCATAACAAGACACCTTTTGAATGATAATTGATGGAGCCGATGAATACATTTTCCATGTTCCATTGCATATTACTTTGAAAATTGGTAGCCCATTTTCCCCCAGAACATTCAGTAAACCATATACCTTTGTCTGGATGTGCTTGATTCAAAACATCTTGACTTGATACATCTCCACCGTAACAATGAAAGGCTGTACCAGCGACATCATCTCGAATTGATTCATTGTTAAGTATCATGGTAGGATATGTGTATTGATCCCAATTGTGGTCATATGCAATGATCAATGTGTTATATCCTGCATTTCTAAGTGTAGGTGCTAATCTTTCGATGAATGCTGTTTGTTGTTGGACAGACATATACATCGTTGGATAGTTTGATGTTTGATGAAGTGGTTCATTTTGTGGTGTTATCGCGTAAATAGATAGTCCATGTGCGTGATAACCCTCAATGAATTTTAAGAAATAGTTTGCATAAACATCATAGTATGCAGGCAGTAAAGAACCACCATTCATGGACCTGTTATCTTTCATCCATGCAGGTGCTGACCAGGGTGAGGCAATCAATTTAATCTGTGGATTGATGGATAATGCTTCTTTTAGAATAGGTATGATGTAGGTTTCATCTCTTTCTAAAGAGAAGTTTTCTAACTCCAGATCAGTCGTACCCGTGGGCATATCGTTATATGAATACGTATTTAATGCAAAATCTGATGCTCCCATGGGAATGCGAATGAAGTCAATGCCAATACCTTCCGTTTTTGAAAACAAATCTTTAAGTAATGCTTGTCTCTTTTCATCAGGAAGTGATGAGATGAGATAAGCTGATGATTCGGTTAAAGCAGCACCAAAACCATCCATCACTTGAAAGGTTGTTATGGTATCAATGATGATCTTTTGGGATAGTATTTCTTGATCTGGTGTTGTTGTAAATGATTGTTCTTCGTTTAGAAGTAAGCTTTGATTGCCTTTTGTTACGTATGGTTTAATCTCGTAAGTTTTTATATCTTCTGATTCTTCGCTATTTTGGCATGAAAAAAGAAACATGGTTGTTAGCATGATCAGTGTGGCATGTGTGAATCTTTTTATAGATGAATGAAATGGTTTTTTATGCATGTGTTGGGTGTCCTTTTGTTAGCATCTTATTTAAATTTCTATATTATTTTATCATGTAACGTTGTTCAATTTTTATCTTTTTGACGATTTGTATTGATTTCAAACATTTATTAAAATTATGTAATATTTCGCAGGCATATGAAAAAGCCCTTCCCATGGGTGAGAAGAGAGTTTCATGCTTTATTGGTGACCCGTACTGGTTCACGATTTTTGCCGAGTAATTTTAGCTAGAATGAATTAGAACTTCATATATCACTGGTAATTTGAGTAACTCTTATAATAAAATTCATTTGATAAGAATATTTAACCCCGTATGATCACTTGTGATGAAACTAGGGTTTCCTTAAAAAAAGAAATTATGTCTACCATTTAAAACCCTTGTCTCTAAATAATATAAAACAAGCATCAATCACTTGAGCATCATATTTTACATCGCGATCTTTGTTTATCTCTTCGGAGATTTGATTGATGCTAAAAGCTGGCCTGTAGGTACGATGTGAGTTCATAGCAACAACTGCATCAGTGACAGCTAAAATCCGAGATTCTATCGTGATTTCATCACCTGAGATACCATCGGGGTAACCCGAACCATCAAGTCTTTCGTGATGATGGAGTGCCATATCCCCTATGATATCGGGAAATTCCGCATCATTAAGTAACTTGAATCCTTCAATTGTGTGCATTTTAACAATATTGAATTCAATTTGAGATAATTGTGCTGGCTTATTTAGAATATCTGTTGGAATGAAAATTTTCCCGACATCATATATTCTTGCACCTAAATCTATGAGTTCTATTTTTTCATTGGGTAATCCCAATTCAGTTGCTATCGCAGATGCCAATTTTGCCGCCTTTTGATGATGACCCGCAGTATAAGGATCTCTCAGTTCGACAATCTTAGCCATTGCGTTGATGGTTTGATTAAGCCTTAACTTCATATTATCTCTTTGTGATTTCAGTTTTTCATTTTCAATTAAATCATGCAAATTAACACGATTAATTGTAATAATAAACGCAAAGACGATGAAAATGGTCATAAATTGATTTAACAGTTGAGCAGTTGATGCCACTAGACCAGCACTAAGATAATCAGTTGTTGGTGATATAATTTCTATGACTATCCGATATATTTGTATTGAGATATATAAACAACTGACGAAACCCAAAAGTTTCGTAAATTTGCGTCTTTCAATCACTTTTCGACTAAACAACAATATAGCTGATTGTAAAAATATAAGTGATACAAAAACAGAAACTAAAATGATTCGAATCGATGTAGATTCTTGTATAAAAGTAAAATAGTATTGAAACATTACATAGATAAAAATCAGTGCATAATTGTAGGTATTCGTGGATTTATTGTCTGCAAAGACTTTAAATCCAAGATGCATGAGAAAAATGCCAGTTACTATACAAACATTTGATAAAACAACAGTGATAAAATCGGGTAATATCCCACGTATCCCTATTAATAAGAATCCAATAGTTTGTAGCAATAATGCAGTAGCCCAATAACCAATACCTTTGACGAATTTTTTGTTTTGCTTCCAATAGACAAACATTACGATGGTGTTAATTAAAGCATTGCCAACAAATGTTATCATCAAAGTTCTCATATCTAGCATTAAAACCACCTCTTTCTGATTTAAGAATCTTTCAAAAGATTTTAAAACGTGAAATTTTTTTCTTTGAAGAGCCTAATGCTAGCCTCGACAACTTTAGCATCATACTTAATATCCTTAAATCGATTGACTTCTGCTAAAGCTACATCTATACCTAAAGCAGGCCTGTAAGGTCTATGCGAATTCATAGCTTCAATCACATCTGCAACTGCTAAAATTCTTGATTCAATAGTAATTTCATCACCTGATATACCATCAGGATAGCCTGTTCCATCAAGTCTTTCATGATGATGTAAAACCATATCAATAATTTCTGGAGCGAACCCAATGTCGGAAATAATATGATAGCCTTCAGATGGGTGTGTTTTAATCAATTCCAACTCCATATCATTTAATTTCCCTGGTTTGTTTAAGATATCGGTCGGTATAAAAAACTTTCCAATATCATGAATCGTTGACCCATATTTAATTAATTCAATTTTTTCTTTTGATAATTTTAATTCTTCAGCAATGGCACAAGCCAATTGTGTTACTCTAAATTGGTGACCCGCGGTATAAGGATCCCTTGTTTCTCCCATTTTAGCGATCAAATATACAGTTTGTTCTAATTTCAGTCTAATTTCATCTCTGCTTTTTTTTAATTCTTCTTGTAGTAAAACTCTTTGGGTTATGTCCTTACCAAAAACAGAAATTCCATAGATATCCCCTTTGCTATTTTTTAATAATCCAAATGTTAATATCATTTGAGCTTTTCCATCATATCTCGAGTACTCAGTACTATAAGGACCATTTATAAGTGCTTGTTGATAAAATGAATACCATTTTTCTTTAAATTCTTCACCAGGATACATATCTTCGGGTCTCATATTTAACTCAAGTTTAATATTCGACTTAAGGAAATATTCTGATAAAGCTTTGTTGAATGTCAGAAGTCCAAAATTCTTTGAATCAACAGACCATATCATATCAGAAGTACTCTCAACGATTTTAGCAAATAATTCTTGGCTATAAGCTAAAGCATCTTGAGTGTTCTTCAAATCGGATAAATCACGTATGATTGCTTGTATATAGGGTTTCCCACTTAAATAAAGTCGTTTTAAACTAACTTCAGCAGCAAAAGAGGAGCCATCTGCTCGGCAATGTTCCCATTTAAAAAGTTGAGGCTCGCCATCATAAGCCAAATTGATTAATTTAATCGCTTCCTCTTCAGATGATTGACCATCAGGTTGTTTTGGGGGTGAAAAAGTGATTGGATGTTCCCCTATAATTTGATCCCGTGTACAACCAAACATCTTCAAAGCTTTTTCATTACAATCTACCCAACGTCCTTCAGTAAAAAGTAAAATGCAATCATCTTCAGTCTCAAACAGAGTATGATATTTGATTTCTCTATCACGGAGTTCTGTTTCTGCTTTTTTTCTTTCAGAAATATCTTTGACAACCCCCATAGTAAATACATGGTGATCTATTTGGATTTTGCTTATTGAAAGTGTGGCTGAAAATAGCATCCCGTTCTTCTTTTTACCTTGTAATTCCAATTCTTTGATAAAACCATTATTTTGGATTTCTGCAACCATTTTTTTTCGATCTTCAATATTTGCATATAAACCCAGTTCAGATGATGTCTTGCCTAAAGCTTCATCCCGAGTATAGCCAAAGACAGATTCAAAACTGTCGTTTACCTCTAATATTTTACCTTCAGGCAGTGTTGCCCAAAAAAAAGCATCAGGTGCAGTCATGAAAGCCGCTTTAAACTTTGATTCACTTTCTTTCAATAAAAATTGTGTTCTTTTTCTTTCTGTGATATCACGTACAATACTTATCAGTACTTTTTCTTGTCCAAAAGTGGTTCCCTTTGAACTCACGAGTACGTCGATAACCGAATTATCCTTTTTGTAATGTTTAGTCTCTAGTAAAATGCCTTCCATAGATGCAATCTTCATCTGCTGTTGAATAGATTCTTTATTGACTTCACGTCTAAGATCAAATATACTCATGATTTCAAACTCATCAAGGGAGTACCCATACAAACTCCTTGCTGCAGAGTTTGCATATAAAATGCTTCCGTCCAAATTGATGAAATAAATGGATTCATGAATCATTTCAGCAAAGACAACAAAATCATCTAAACACTCTTTAAATGTTTTATTCACACAGTCTAAACTATCTTTGTTTTTTTCTTCAGTGGATAAACTCATTTTTTGTATCCTCCATGTTTATTCAATAGTGTTTTGTAAAAATATTAAATTAGTATAGTTCATTCAGACTAATTTTACGCTATGAATGAGAAGTTGAATCGCAGTTGTTAATCTAATTTTATCACGATTTTTTTATATTACGAATCTTAATCTATTGAATAAAACTTCAAAACTTATATCAACATAAGTTAGCTTTTTTGATCTAAATTGAAAACTTATTGTGGACTTCTTTTAATTGGAACGAATTATGCTAATGCAGACATAAGTTTTTATAATTTTTTCTACTGCATTAAAATCGGTCTCACTTATAACTCTTGCTGATAATTTGGTAAAATTCAAAATCCAAAACATGGTATAAATATCAAGAAAAAAGCCCTTCCCGCGGGTGAGAAGAGCGTTTCATTTTTTTATTGGTGACCCGTAGGGGTTCACGTTTTTTTCAGTATCTATCAGACTAAACTGATATAAATATCATTAGTTCACGTGTGGTTTTAGGGCCCCTTGATATTCCCTTATCTCTCAAACTCTTTTTTAGCACTTCGAAAACATCGCACGAATTCACTTGTAGAAATAGAGAAAATCAAGAGACTTGAACTGATCAACAGACCGAGTTTGATGTCTATATATTCTGCAAGCATATCGCTTCCTGTAACTATCCCAATCTTCATGAATCTATCACCATAATAATTAGCATAATTATCTCCATCAACCAATATATCGATGATCTTTTTTTTATCTGCATCACTTGAAATGAATTTTTGTGTATGAATAACGTAGGAATCATAATCTTCATTTGATATTTCAAATGAAGGATAATCTTTAAAATAATATGGAATATACACATAAGAATCTAGCTGTACTTCGTTTGGATCAACACCGTTTGAAATTGCTCCCTCTAAAAATCCTTTAGCTGCTTTTGTATTTGTTACTACTCCAATGACCTTCCATTGTTCTTGATTTATAGAAAGATATTCACCTACTGCATCAACTTTACCAAAGGTGTTTAACGCTGTATCTTTATCAATGACAATAACTTTTTTGATTGAATCCTCTTCCCAAATTTCCCCATATAAAAGTGATACTTGTTCTACATGATTGAGACTAGAACTGGTGTTTACAACGACCCCATTTTTAATAAAATTCGAAGTGTATGCATAAATTTGAAGCTCTGATGTGATTTCAACATATCTACTTAAAGTTACATTTTCTATGCCATAAAGATCTATAATTGCATTTGTTTGTTCATCAGTAAATGAATCATCGTAGTAGGATTTCCATACATATATACTACTCATATCAATATGTCCAACAGTTAATTTGATACTTGTAGCAGTAATTACACTTAATACGAGTATTAAAACAAAAAAACCAGAAACACTTAAAAGTTTACCTTTAATTTTTTTTACAACTTTATTCTGATAATTTTTATTTAAATATAAATATTGGTGTAAAAACAGTAATAGTACTAAGCAAAAACTATAAATGATAAACCCAGTTTGTTTATTTACTTGTATGACAGTATCACTATTTATCGTAGTATACCATATTGTAAATGAACTTAAATAAATAAAAGTAGCAAGCAAGAGATTCCAACTTCCTAAAAAATTTACCAAAAACATATCATTTTTCAATATATTCTGCTTTATGATATATATAATCATCATTATCAAAGATATAAAAAATAATACGATTATAAAATAATTCAGTTCAAATTGAATCAACATGCTGATTGTGGTCATCAATGTAATAATAAGCACAATTATATTTATAACATACCCTCTTGAGTAGTTGGCTGTTAGGTATATGGAATAGAAGAATAGAGAAAACATGGTTATGAAATATGCCAGTTTGGCAGGTGCAAGTAATATGAAAATTAAACCTAGAAATAAGATGATCGAAGAGATTAACAGATGCTTATGACGATTAAAAAATACGATTGTTTTACTCCATAAACTTTTTTCCCCAAGTTTATAATGTTCTCGATCAATGAGTAATCCATAATCTACTTCTAAAATATCAGCAATTTTCTTAATTGTAATAATATCTGGTATACTTCTACCGCTTTCCCATTTACTAATTGTTTTGTCACTAACATATAGCAAATCTCCAAGTTGTTTTTGTGTCAGTTTCTTTTGTATTCGACATATTCTAATATTATCAGATATTGCCATAAACCCCCACCTCTTCAATACCTATTGTATCATTTCGACGTATAATCTACTCTTTTTTTATGTATACATTTTGGAGAGTTCTATTTCAACTTAATAAACCTTATTTCTTTGTAAGATTATAAAAAAAAGAATTATTGAAGTTCAATGATTTTATTTGATATTAATCATATGTCAACACCTTGATGTTGAGAATCAGCTAAATTTTATCTTAACATACGTCGCCTTTTTTGAATAAGTTCCCACATCCATCATGGACTTACTATATTTGGGGTAATTTTTTTATGCTCGTATTAATTTATAGACTTCAGTTTCGATTAATTAAAATCAATTACACTCTTTATTTATGTTTAGCTAGATGTCCAATTTATCATGTGTATTTTGGTAATACTTTACACTTTAATAGGAGAAACAAAAGTGATTTTTGATAAATTTTACAATTCTTCGATTTTTCTGGTATTTTCAGTTTTCTTATCTGGAAAAAGAAAGTTGAGTAAAACGAACCCTCCCATATTGAGCATAGAACCAATAGAAGCACTCAAGCGTATTAAAGAAAAAACAAAATCCTCTGTTGTCTCTTCTGCTATATTTATATTACTAAATAGTATTGACCCTACCCATAAGTGTAATCCAATAATCATGACACAAGATATAAATACCACAAAAAATTTTTTGCAACCTTTATAGATTCTCAGTCTGGAAACCATTATTAAGATCACGATAGCACTAACAAGCAGAGCTTCAACTTCATATAAAAAGATTGTTCCCAATTTGATATCTTCTATTGAGCTAAATTCATATTGAGTTAATCTAATTACTATTGATAATAGTACAACTAAAATTAATGCAACAATTATCATTTTTTTCTCATGCTTTGTCATAGATTATCCCCCAATGAATTCACATATACTATTATTATACATTACTTATTCTCAAATAAAAATTGCCTATTTTAATGATTATTCTCAGGGTTTAGTATATATTTCCCAATTACCATGTAAAAATGTGAGTTAAATCCACAATTTATATTAGTATGGGTTTTCTATAAACAAAGTTCTAGAACCAATATGACAAAGTAAGCTATCTCATGATTGTGATAGATTTAAACAATAAACTTTGGCGAAACGTACTGGTTTATGAATTTACCCGAGTATGATTATTTTACTAAGATAAGCTTTCAAATTTACTTATAAATGTCTCTCCGATGACCTGCATCAACGACAAGTATGATCAATCGATCATCAAAAATATGAGCTAGCAATCTATAGTCTCCAACTCTATATCTCCAGATACCTTTTTTGTCAGCAACCAATCCTTTTCCATGAATTCTTGGATTTTCACAGCCTTCCAAATTTTTAGTTATCCATGCAAAAATCATCGTTGCTATTTGCTTGTCCATTTTCTTAAAGGTTTTTAGTGCATTTTCACTTAGCTCAACCCGATACATCATTTGATACCTAATAAAGACTTAGCTTCTTCTATGGTGTAAGTTCTAGAGTTTTGTTCATATGCTTTCAATGCTTTTTCGTAAAGAAAAATATCGAACTCGTCTTCGATTTTTTCTAGGATAGCTTTACGCATGACTTCTGAAACAGTTGAACCATTGAGTTCAGCATATTTTTTAATCAGTTCTAGTTCTTTTTCATTCATTCTAATGGATATAGACATACAATCATCTCCTCTGTAATACATTGTACTACATATTGGTAAAAACCGCAATACATTGTAATACATTCGCGTAGAACTTCACAACTAACTTTGGTGATGTTTGAAAACTGTCTATAAATATCTAAAAATGGCCCTTCCCACGGGTGAGAAGAGCGTTTCATGTTTTTATTGGTGACCCGTACTAGCTCACGATTTTTCCCGAGAAATACTGGATGTTCTATAATGAAGGTTCATATTTTCACGTGCTTTCTTGGTGACGATCCCCTATAAATTGTCGCTAATGACTCGAATAATTAGATCTCCATAATTATCAACTTGTTGTTTATTGTAATATTTGATTTGGAAAAGTTGATCTTTATCTTTAGGCATTAACTCAACGATTTGATCGAGTTGTTGATTGTTGAATACCTCATATGCTTTAAGGTTATTTTGTTTAGCTGTTTCTAAACGAAGTGTTTTTAGAGCTTCTTGTATTTGGTTCATGGATTCCGTTATGAGGGCAATGATATCTTCTCCGTACTGTTCATACTTCTTTTCTCCAAATCCCGGTACAGTTAAAAACATCTCTTTTGATGTTGGTCTTATTGATAGTAATTGATCGAGTTCATTGTTATTGAAAATGAAATATGGTTTTATGTTTAATTCTTTTGCTTTTGTGTAACGATATCTTTTTAACTTCCCATGCAACTTGGTTTGCGGTATATTATCATTATAGTCTAACTTATCATTTTCTGATTCAATAGGAACTGTCTCCTTGACTGGTTGAATTACTTCTTCGTTTACAACAGGCTTCATTTCAAGGCTTAGTTTTTTTACGAAATCATACTCAATAGGTTTATTTTCCTTGATTATAGTTTCAGCAATCTCTCGCATATAATTATGTTTGAGTTTTACTTCGTTGTTATTTTTGATGTAGTAATTAAGTTTTTCAATCAATTGATCGTGTTTAATGATAAGATTTTTGACTTCCGCTTTTGCAAACTTTTTATTAACGATAGTTTTATCATTTGCTATTACAATTAATGAATAAATTGGACAATGTTTTATCAGTTTATGATCCCTTAAAAACTCATCAAGAAGTTTTACATGTCTTTCATTTTGAGTGATGGGACTATACATTCCTTCTTTAAATGTTCTATTATTGATTTGATATTCTCTTGTAAAATTCCCCTCATTATCTACATTAATGTTACCAAATAGTTTCTTTGTTTCCAGAACTAGAATGAATTCAGATGCAATGATAATGAAGTCAAACTGTGCTTCAAGATTTTTGTACTCTAATCTAATATCATGAAGACAAACTATAGGTAGTCTCGAATTTTTAAGTTCGTAATAGACATTTTTTTCTCCCGCTAAGCCACTTCTAACATTAAGTATTTCTTTTTCTACCTTAATTTTAGATTCATCATTGACTTGATTTAAAAGACTTGTAAGTGTATTTAGCTGTGTGTTATCATCCAATGAAAAGTCTTTAGTAAATTCTGGCCCTTTTATTTCTCCATAACCTAAAATTTTATCTAGTAATCCCATAATATCCCTCCACTTTTATAGAAATCGTCTTAACCTATGTTTATTATAACATTAATTGTTTCCTCTAATAAAGTCCTTTTGAGTTGTGCAGGAATTGTTCACGTCGATGATTCTATCTTTTGTTTTGTAAAAATCTTCAAAACTTGTGTGTAGATAAATATTTGATTTTTTTCTTAAACTCATTTTTCTCTTTGTAATCTCAGTATTTTAGTCAAATTTCGCTTATTTACACATTAGTTTTTAGTTAATTCTTTTGCGTGATTAATTTTGTTGTAACCCATCAGAATTGTGTTCTTTGCTCTATTTATAACTACTCAAATAACATATGAAATTCAAGAAAAAAAGCCCTTCCCACGGGTGAGAAGAGCGTTTCATGTTTTTATTGGTGACCCGTAGGGGTTCACGTTTTTTTCAGTGACTAACAGACTAGACTGATGTGGATATCTTTAATTCACGGACTATTTTGGTAATGCATGCTATTTTATAGATCAGTATATAAACACTATAAATCTTCAAGATAATCAACTTTCGAATATATAACTCTAATGATTTCAACTAGTTTTTCTATCTCATTATAAAAATACACGATAATGTAGTTTTGCACGATACACTTTCTCAAATCTATTTGAAAAATGAGTTTACTCTTTATCAGTGGATATGATAATGGGAATAATAACAGTTCATTAAATTTAGTTTCAAATTTATCTATTAGATTTGATGCTGCTTCTGGATTCACTAACTCTATTGCAATATAAGAGAATATATTTTCTAAATCCTCTTGAGCTTTAGGTAATAATACAAACCTATTTTCCATATTTAGTTTTCATTTCATTTAAAAACATAGTACCATCAATCTTTTGACCAGTTTTATCGATATCTTTGAGAGAGTCATTGATCAGTTCAATCATTTGTCTTTTAGCAATTTCTTTTTCATAAACTTCGATACTCATAATAACCATAGAACCATAACCATTTTTAGTGATAAAAACAGGTTCATTCGTCTCTTCTACATACTTTGAAATTGACGCAGTATTTTTGAGTTCTCTAATTGGTATTATTTTTGGCATAATATTCGTCTCCTTTTTATACCATAATTATACCATACCAAAAATTCTGAGACAATACATAGATGGTAAATTACCGATTAATGTTCTATAAAGAATAGGAATCAAAGATAACCCCCATCTCGATTAAGAAATAGGGGTTTACTGATAACTTCGGTGGCCACTAGGTCAATTAAAAAGCCAAACTATGCCAGCAATAATCAAAAATGGGATTAATGCAAAAATGACCGTCCATAAAATTGTGAAAAGATTTCTTTTTTCAACTGATCTTGTATTCTCTATCTCTCCATACTTTATGTTTAACTGATAACCATCACTTAAAAACCATTTCTTATGTCTATGAAGTCTTATAGTGACTGTCTCATCCTTTTGAACGTCGATAGTAATTTTATTAATAGCAAATCTCCCCCATCATTTTAACAGATATGCAGACTCAGTTGCATATCCAAAGAAGCTTATTGCCATTAGGAAAGCTCCAAATAAAAAATATACACTATTTAAGATATGATATTGTTCAACTTTAATTTCATGTAGTCCAGGTTCAACCATTAATGTTTCTGATTTCATCCTCTTTCCATCAATATAAATATTAAATTTTTTATTGAATTCATCTGTATATTTTATATAATTAAATGATAGTTTGTGCATTATTCTCCCCACTTTAATTAGTAATACGACTTCTTATTGATACTATTTTATCATGTGTCTCTTATATTACCCTACTTACTTCTGAAAAAAAACCCAAAACTTATGCTAATATAAGTTGACTTTTTTAATATAAATCAATAATTTATCATCAACCTTCAATAAGTGGTCTAATTTTCACTTATATCGACATAAATTTTGATGATTGTTATAACTTTTACAAAACTGACCAAATTACGAAAACCTCTAGCTTTGTTACTTCTTAATAAAACAAAAAAAATTGTAAAGGTCAAATATTAACACTCTAACAAAATGGAGTGTTTTTTCGTATCCTAAGACCATGAAACGAGGGAATAACACATGGGAAAACATTATACTGATCGAGATCGACTCGATATGGTCAAGAAAT